>Ga0163111_10002009_pt1 | contig 12781 bp, 12 predicted proteins | sample CRUFie1St18metaG_FD_109645 | JGI IMG/M metagenome (GOLD analysis project Ga0163111, IMG submission 109645) | Marine microbial communities from the Costa Rica Dome - CRUD Field 142mm St18 metaG | ecosystem: Environmental > Aquatic > Marine > Oceanic > Photic zone | place: Costa Rica: the Eastern... | reverse complement strand
GATAACTGTGATCACAGTATTGATTAGAAATCAAGGTGGTATTGGAATTAATTTGTTGATAACCGATTGGTAATTTACATTCACTTGTGATATTTAATTTTATTAATTCTTCATCACGTTTATACATCTTTCTATGATTGGTTTTTTTTTAAAGAATTTTATTGGTTATTTATTGGATTAAACGATGGCTGTTCAAAATATTAAATTTCATTCGAATTCATCAAACCTTAGTTTTAATGTTTATTCTCAATTACGTCTAAAATTAATAACAGGAGACCTTAAACCAGGGGAATCACTATCAATTAGGCGTTTAGCAAATGAGTACAATTATAGTGCTATGCCTGTTCGAGAAGCTCTAAGGCAGCTTTCATCTGAGGACGCTCTTGTTGGGGTGGCAAAAAAGGCATACCGAGTTCCAGATTTATCTTCAGAAGAAGCGGCTAAGCTATTCTATGTAAGAGCTGCTTTAGAGGGCGCAAGTGCAGAAATAGCTGCAAAAAAAGTTTTGAAAAAAGATATTAAATATTTACAGTCGCTGTCTTTAAGTATGGATTATGCTTGGAAAAAAAATGATGCTAGCTCTTTTCTGGAGCAAAACTTTTTATTTCACTCATATATATACTCAATGGCACAGAATCCAGTTTTAGAAAAGATGGCTGAAAATTTATACATTCGTACTGGCCCCTGGTTAGCCCAGGGAATTAAGAATTTATCAAATAGTAATGTTTGGGAAAAAAGTCATGATGGCATTATAAAGGCATTGTCTGAAAAAGATTCTGATTTGGCACGAAAGTTGATTGAAGAGGACTCGAGTTGGGGGAAGCAGCTTTACCAGAAAGAACTCGGATAACTTGTCTTGAGTTATTATAAACTCCAAGTTGTCATCTTTTGGACTGTTAAAAGGTTTTAAAAAATAAATAAAAAGGTATTTGAGTCCTCCTGAACTTAATTATTAGCATAATTTTCTAAAGATTTTAACCTTGATTCATATTGTTTGCTGTGATCACAGTTAGTTATGTGACTCGATAAGTTAAGGGAATGTGTATGAATGTCTTCGCAATGATTGGCCGGAGGTTGTTGATTGGGCTTTTAACACTCCTATTTGTCTCTGTCTTAGTTTTTGCAGGAACAGAAGTTCTTCCGGGTGATGTTGCTTATGCTGTTTTAGGTCAAGCAGCTACTCCTGAGTCTCTGGAATTAGTTAGAAATCGTTTGGGATTAAATGAACCAATCCACGTAAGGTATTTTGTTTGGTTGTTTAACTTTGTAAGAGGAGACTTTGGAGCTTCTTTGGCTACGTTTGGTGGATCATTAGCAGGTCAGGATATTGGGACTGAATTATTGAATCGTGGTTGGAATACATTGTTACTTGCAGGTTCGACCGCCTTGATTGCTGTTCCATTGGCAATTTTTCTTGGATTAACCGCAGCCATTAAGCCTGGTGGATTAGTCGATCGGATACTTACTTCTATATCACTTGCTTTAATATCTTTTCCTGACTTTTTAGTAGCAGTTCTATTGGTGACGGTTTTTGCTATCAAATTGCGTTGGCTGCCCGCCATTGCTTCGATAAGACCCTCTTATGATTTTTTGGATTGGGTGCGTATTCTAATTCTTCCTGTTGCTGGCCTGACATTCACAATTTTAGCACACATGCTTAGAATGACTCGCTCTGCTGTTATTGATGTCCTGTCTAGCCCAGCGATTGAAATGGCAATTTTAAAAGGGGTTCCAAGAGGGAGGTTGCTTGTCAAGCATGCGCTTCCAAATGCGATTGGACCGATTGTCAATGTGATCGCGTTAAATTTAGCTTATTTAATAAGCGGTGTAGTCGTTATTGAGACGATGTTTAATTATAATGGTCTTGGTCGCTATATGGTTGAAGCCGTAACGAACAGAGATATTCCCGTTGTTCAAGCTTGTGCGATGATATTCTGTTCGGTTTACGTTATCGTTAATTTGATTTCTGATGTTATCGCGATTTTATCAAACCCTAGGGTGAGGTATCCGAAATGATTTTAGAAAAAAACGATTGGAAGTCATATACCTCAGAGGTCATTAGAGATTTAACTCCTGGCGCATTCTTAAGTATTTTATTTTTAATTTTAATTATATTAGTTGGCTTGTTTGCCCCTTGGTTGGCGCCATTTGATCAAGCAGAAATATTAACAAACGAAAGCTTTGAGCCTCCATCCGATCTGTTATGGCTTGGTAGCGATTTCTTGGGTCGAGACTTGTTATCAAGATTAATTAGTGGTGTGAGGGTTACACTATTTTTAGCTCTTTTGATCACATTTCTATCATTTATAATGGGTGTAGGGTTAGGATTTCTGGCAGCCGCATTTGGTGGTAGAGTTGACTCTGTTATAAGTCGAATTAATGACGCTCTTTTATCGTTTCCGGCTTTAATGTTGGCTTTAATTGTTATAAATTCTTTAGGCAGCTCTTTTACTGTTTTGGTCGTTACAATTGCCTTCATAGATATGACACGGGTTTTTAGAGTAGCCAGGGCTTTAGCAATAAATATTATGGTTATGGATTATGTTGAAGCTGCGGTTGTTCGGGGTGAAGGGAAAACTTGGATCATTCTCCAAGAAGTTTTGCCAAACTCATTAACACCTCTAGCTGCTGAATTTGGTATTAGATTTACATACGCTATTTTGTTTATTTCTGCACTATCCTTTCTTGGTTTGGGTGTGCAGCCGCCACAATCTGATTTGGGAGTTTTAGTGAAGGAGAATATGCAAGCATTATTGTATGGAGAGTACACAAACATCTATCCTGCGCTTACAATTGCGGCGATAGCAATTTCAATGAATGTTTTTGTTGACTGGCTACTTAAGAGATCAAGTGCAAAATTGTCTGAAGAGATCTGATTATGACCAACTCCTTATTAAAAGTTAAGAATTTGAGTGTTTGCGTTAAAGACAAACAAGATAATCAGCATAAAATTGTTGATAATATCTCTTTTGATGTAAAGCCTGGAAAAGTTGTCGCATTAATTGGAGAGTCTGGCTCTGGCAAAACAACGATTTCTTTATCCTGTATGGGGTATGCTAGACCTGGCTGTTTTATAACCGATGGTGACGTGCGATTGGACGAGGAAAGTGTTCTGACGAAAAGTTTAAAGGAACTCCAAGTCCTAAGAGGTAAAGAAATCACCTATGTGGCACAAAGTGCTGCTGCTTCCTTTAATGGTGCAATGACTATTAATGCACAAGTCACTGAAATACCAATTATTACTAAAACTATGACCAAGGATGAAGCGATAAATAAAGCGGAACAACTTTATAAAGAACTTGAATTACCAAATCCAGACACTATCGGGCTTAGATATCCGCACCAAGTCTCTGGTGGCCAATTGCAACGGCTTATGGCTGCTATGGCAATGATCAGTGATCCAAAGCTTTTAATTTTGGACGAGCCCACAACAGCTTTAGATGTTACAACGCAAATCGAAGTTTTACATTCTTTCAAGAAATTAATTAAGACCAATAATACAGCGGCAATTTATGTAACTCACGATTTATCATTGGTTGCACAAGTCGCTGATCATATTTTAGTTTTAAAAGATGGTGTCCAGATTGAATATGGCACCACTAATCAAATAATAAACAAGCCAAAGGAAGATTATACGAAAGCTTTAATAGCTGCGGCTCATATCATGCCAGATAAATTAAGTTCCCCTTATCTCAACGAATTAAAGACAAATTCATTACTTGATGTTCAAGATATAACAGCTGGTTACGGAAAGAAGCAAGAAATGATCGCGGTTGAAAACGTAAATTTGAGTGTTGAGCCTGGGGAGACAGTAGGGATTATAGGAGAGTCAGGATCTGGTAAGACGACTCTTGGCAGAATAATATCTGGATTAATGGCTCCTAAAACTGGTCATGTGCTGTTAAATGGCAAACTATTAAAGGGAGACATCTCTCAGAGATCTAGGGACGAGTTGCGTGATATACAATTCGCCTTTCAAATGGCTGATGTTGCTTTAAATCCGAGGCAAAAGATCGGGAAAATTTTAGGACGACCTATGCAGTTTTATAAAAATTTGTCCAAGAAAGAAACTCAATATGAAGTGGAAAAATTATTGAGTCGAGTGGAGTTGCCCACCGATTTTAGTAATAGGTATCCTACAGAATTATCTGGTGGTCAGCGTCAAAGAGTAAATCTCGCTCGAGCGTTGGCGGCAGAGCCAAAACTCATCATTTGTGACGAGATAACTTCCGCCTTAGATACTATTGTTGCACAGCAAATACTTGATTTGCTTCAATCGTTGCAAGAAGAATTAGGGCTGAGTTATCTATTTATTACTCATAATATAGCAACGGTAGCGCAGATATCAAAAAAGATAGCAGTAATGAGAGAAGGTAAGATTGTTGAGCAGGGATTTGTAGGAGATGTATTAACGCCACCTTGTCATGAATATACACAATTATTATTAAATTCAGTGCCCGAAATGAGAACTGATTGGTTGGATACGGCTGTGGCGGAACGTCGTCAGTTACTTGCTGACCTAAACCGTATCTAAAGGTGGCAAACAGATTTGATTATCCAAAATTGGAATTTGACTATAAATTTAGAGGTTAATAATATCTAGTTATTCTTAAATATTTATGTTATTTGATCTGTGATCACAGAAGATTCGAGTGTTTTTATGCAGACTGAAAGATTTGATAGTGTTGAAGCCTTAAGACAAGAACTTAAAGTGATAAAGTCTATCGACTCTTCTGAAGCAAGAACGATGCCATCAGCTTTTTATACACTTCCAAGTTTTCATGAGTTGGAAAAAGAAGAAATTTTTCGTAAAGAGTGGGTTTGTCTTGGCCATATTGGTGAAATACCTAATTCTGGAGATTATTTTACAACTGAATTGATTGGTGAACAAATAATTGTATCGAGAGATAAAAATGATGAAATTCATGTTTTATCAAATGTCTGTCGTCATCGAGGAAATCTTGTAACTCAGGGTAAGGGCAATCGCCGTAGCTTTGTTTGTGAATATCATGCTTGGACGTATGATTTAGATGGTTCACTAAAAACTGCGCCACTAATGAAAAAAATTAAAAACTTTGATCCAAAAGAGTGCGGTTTGCCAAAATTTAATTTTGAAATTTGGAATAATTTTATTTTTGTAAATTTGGATGGGAACGCGAAATCACTATTACCACAAATGGCCAAATTAGATAAAATTCTTCACAATTATCATCATGAACTGCGAAACTTACTTTTTACGGAAGAGGCAATATGGAATACAAATTGGAAAAATTTAACTGAGAATTTCATGGAAGGTTACCATTTATTTGCAACACACCCAAAAACATTGCAACCCATGACGCCAACACAATTATGTAAAAAAGTTCCAGGTGAAGATGCGTGGACGGCTTATCGGTCGTATTATGATCCAAATTATCCTCCTCGTGGCCCTTTTCATGAAGATATGACAGAAGATGAACAAAAAAATTCTGTTCTTTTTAATGTTTTTCCAAGTTTTGTTATTGCTGTTGCAGCTAATTACACTTTGTATTTGTGTTTGAGGCCCGCAGGCGTAGATAAAGTTGCCATAAGATGGGGCGTTGCCGGCCCGAAGAATGATCCGCAAGATCCAGAAGTGATTGCTTATGTTGATTTATGTAAGGCATTTAATCTTGAGGATAAAGAAAAATTGGAAACACTCCAAATTGCACAAAATACCAGATATTATAAGACTGGTTACCTGGCCCCTGACGATTTAGAAGGTACTATATGGGATTTTTTGAATTATATGGGCAGAAAGTTGGGATCAGATATCGATTTAAGTTAAGAAGATAAAACAAATAATATTTTTTGATGAAGATAAATTAGTAGTTATAAATTGCTAAAATTAAAAAAAATAACATTAATAGTGCCATTAAAATATTGACAAGTTGTCTATTTTTTTTAGTAACTTCAAATTCTTTGACGGCTGCGCCTAGAAGTAACCAAAGTAGATGCATTGGAAGCCAAATAAGATTTGCAATTAGTAATTTAGTGATTGCTTCAAAGAAAAAATATTTATCCCATATTAGGAAGCCAGAAAATAACGTAATCTGGACGATGTAATTTTTGGGATTTATTATTTGCAAAGCTACTCCATCAAGAAATCTTAATTTTCCAGCACCTTGTTTTAATGATTTTTGTGGGTTTTGGGTAAAAATTCGAATAGTTAAATATAATAAATAAATTGAGGATGATATCAGTAAAATAAGTCGCAATGTTGGGTAACTCAAAATAATAGTTGCTAATCCAAAAATTACTGAAATGGCAACTAAATTTGCGCCTGTAATCACACCAATAGTGAATGGAATACCTTTGCTAAAGCCAAAGTTTACACCTATATTAACAAGCATCAATACAGCTGGACCTGGGGTTAACATTAAAAGAGAAACAGCTAGTGCGAATACGATCATGTTAGATGCAAAAGGATAAACAGCTAGTTAAATTATTTCTTTTCACGGATGAATTCCCTCCATGCAATTACTAAACAACTTGTGATGATAACAATGGCGCCTACAATTTGATTAAATGTCATAGTTTCTGAAAATAGGAAATATCCTGCAATTCCTGATAAAGGTATTTGTATGTATCTTAGGGCCGACACTACGACCGCATCAAGATATTTGTATGCCGTGGTGAAAAATATTTGTAGAACAGATGCGACAACACCAAGTAAGATCAAATCAATTAAAATTTGTCCACCAATTGGTGATAATTGCTCTGGGACAAAAAGTATAACAAAACCCAAGATTATCGCTCCCGCAAAATTGTACCACAGTGCTACGCTAGTTGGTTTATCACTTCGTCCCAACCTTCGAAGTAAAATAGCAAGAATAGCTCCTGAAAATGCAGCCAACACTCCGTACAGAGCGGCTGAATTAACTGCTGAAGAGAAAGGTTCAGTTACAATAATTATTCCCACCAAACCTGCCAGTACTGCCGTCCATCGAAAGATTCCCACATGTTCACTTAAGAGAAATGGAGATAATAAAGTCACAAATATCACTGAACTTTGAAAAAGTGTTGTGGCTTGACCTAGTGGCATTGCCCGAACTGCTAAGAACCAGAACGTTATTCCACTAAATCCAAATATTATACGGAGAGCTAATGTCTTCTTTTGTGTGATTTGAAGAAATTTAGATTTTCGAGCAATAAGTGCAAAGATCAACAATAATGGTACTGAAAAAAGAAATCGGTAAAACAGGGTTGTTATCACGGTAACATCTGTACCTACTTTTTTAACCAACATTCCAGTTCCCAGTCCGAATAGAACTGCTGTTAAGGTACACACTATGCCAATGATAGTTTTGTAGTTATTCATAATTATCATGTTTAAAGTTTGTATTTGATTTTGGCTTTTTTAACATAAAAAGGTTCCCTATCAATATTATCAACACACCAGATATTTTTAATGGCGTCCAATGGAATCCCTCGAAAAACCATGAAAGTGTTAATGCCCATATCGGGAAAACAATCATCGCATAGGCGGCCTTATCAGCGCCAACTCTACCTAACAAAGTAAGATAAGCCCAAAAACCGATAATAGAGCCTAGGATTGACAGAACTAGAAGACCTGAAATAAATGAGTAAGTCATGGGTATATATATTTCTTGTTCATAGAATATTGCTACAATAATTAAAGTAATAGCTCCATAAGTCATGCCCCAATTATTAGCACTCACTACTGATATATTATTCTGCTGTAAAAATTTTGATAACATATTTCCGATTGATGCCAGATATGTGCCTAACAAACATAAGAGAATAGAACTAAATAATCCTGTTTTTATATATTCTTTTATATCCTCTGAAAATACTAATGTTAGACCTATTAAACCTATGATTGCTCCCACTACTGTACTGAATTGGGGATATTCTTTGAAGATTAAAGCATTGTTGGCAATATTCATTGAGATAATCGTAGAAAAAATTATAGCGATTAATCCAGTTGTTAACCCAGAGCCCGCGGCACTGTAGAATAAAACATAATTCCAGCAAAATAGTGATGAACCAAGGAGGAAAAATAATATATGTGTTTTTTTTGAGTGTCGCTCCTTTGATTTGAAAAAGTGAAAAAATATCTGCAATATTATTACCGCAAGAATATATCGGAACATGACAGCTAATAGAGCACTTGTTTCTTCAACTTGGTATTTTGTAATAATCCAAGTTGATCCCCAAATTAATATGGTAATGCCATAAAGGCCAACATTGTACATGGAGATGACTTTCAACTGGTGTCGAGTGAACTTTTAATATTTAATTTTATCCAAGAATTTGTGACTAATAATATCTTGAATTGTATGTGATCACTATACTTTAATAATTGGGATCAAACAACTTGAATTCAGTCGAGCTTCTTTAAAATCCAAAAACCAATAACTGTGCTGATTATTGCTTTTATAGGCTGATGTAGTAATAATGGTAATGAGAGAATAAAATCTAAATATGGGCCCCAAAACCAAGTATATAACCAATCAATAAAAGTAATTAAGAGATTTAATTTTAATTCAATAAACTTGAAATTAGTTAGACTATAAAAAGTATGTTCTGTTTCAATAATGATCCAAAATCCCCAAAAAAAAATAAAAATTTGAATTGGGGTTGACCAAATGAGAATAAGTGCGACGGCTTTGATTATAGAAAACATCTTTTTAAATACGACACATTTGTAATTTAATCAATTAGAGCGATACTTACCGTCTTGTTTTATAGATTAGAGTAAGTAGTATGGCTCATAAGAAGATTAAATTATGGCGCGACTAAATTTATTGTTTATATATTTTGGTTAGAAAGACTAATATGGATGCAAATTCGAGAAAAAATGGCTTTGTAACTGATCAACAGAGCAAAGAAAATCTTGCAGCACTTTATAGATTATATTCAAAGTTTGGTTGGACCGATCTGAACCAGACCCATGCCGCTGCAAGAGTACCAGGGAGACCTGACCTTTTCTATATTAAACCTGATGAATACTTGATGGAGGAAGTTACCGCTTCTTCTTTATCAACTGTTGACATGGATGGGAATCAAGTGGATGGGGATAAGAAAGTCAATCGTGCTGGCGCTCTAATTCATGCGGCAATATTAAGAGCTCGACCTGACATAAATTATTCAGCTCATACGCACTCTCGAGCAGGCGCGGCAGTATCTGGTATGAAATGTGGCTTACTGCCTTTGTCTCAACATGCTGGATTAATTAAACCCACAGTATGTATGCATCCATATCAAGATGTCACAACTGCAGAAGATGAATGTGAGGCTTTAGCAAGAGACATCGGAAACAATTTTGCAATGATCATGGAAAATCATGGATTGCTCGCTTGTGGTAGATCTATTGGAGAGTGTTTTTATTATCTGTATTATCTTGAAACCGCATGCAAGATTCAGGTTGATATTTTAGCTTCAGGGCAAGAGCCTTTATTACTAAGTGATAAAATTGTTGAAGGGCTTTTTACTGATGGAGGAGTGCCTAAAAATGAACCTTCTGGGGCTGACGATTGGAAACCACAGGTGCGTTGGTTGGACAGAAATATGCCTGGATTTAGAGATTAATCGTTAAAGTTCGAAATGACTACTCAGAGATATGATTTTATTGTTATAGGCGGTGGCTCTTCTGGATCTGTCGTGGCGTCAAGACTTAGTGAAGACCCAACTATCTCTGTTTGCTTGTTAGAAGCAGGTGGATGGGGAAATAGTATACTTATTCGTGCGCCAATTGCTGGTGCTATAATCTTACCAGGATATGGCCGCCTTTATAATTGGGCCTATCAAACTATAACACAAAAGCACTTAAACAACCGAAAAGGTTATCAACCCAGAGGTAAAGCCTTGGGTGGTTCAAGTGCAATAAATGCTATGCTATATGTACGGGGCCATAAGTCAGATTATGATGGGTGGGCAAGGAATGGATGTGAAGGTTGGTCTTGGGAAGAATGCCTTCCTTACTTTAAAAAATCAGAAAATAATGAAATAGGTAGAGATAAAAACCATGGGAACGATGGCCCTTTGCACGTTTCAAACCAAAAGAGTCCACGACCAGTTACGACTGCATTTATTGAAGCTGCCAAGGAGATGCAACATCGCGAACGAGCGGATTTCAATGGTGGCGAAAATGAAGGAGTAGGGCTTTATCAAGTAACACAGTTTCACAGCAAATCAAAAAATGGGCAAAGATGCTCAGCAGCAGAAGCTTTTTTATTCCCTATTGCGAAAAGAAAGAATTTAACAATTATCACAAAAGCCCAAGTGGAAAAAATAAATTTTAAAAATGATACCGCGGAGAGTGTTATATTTTGGAAAAATGGTAGGCACCACCTCGCACGTGCGAAAAAGGAAATAATTCTTTCATGTGGGGCTTTAAATAGCCCTCAAATCCTACAAAGATCTGGGATTGGCAGGAAGGAAGATATCTTGCCGCATGGGATAGATCTAATTAGAGAATTACCTGGCGTGGGACAAAATCTTCAAGATCATTTGGATTTTGCACTTGCTTATAGAACCAAGGATAAAGATGTTTTTGGATTAGCTCCAGCGGGATTAATGGCGCTTTTAAAAAATATTTTCCGGTGGAGAAGAGATGGTACTGGGATGATAGCGTCCCCTGTCGCTGAAGGTGCAGCTTTTTTTAAAACAAAATTAGAAGAAGATCGACCAGACATTCAGCTTCACTTTGTCGTGGCAATTGTAGATGATCATCTCAGAAAGCTTCACTTAGGATATGGATATAGTTGTCATATATGTGCATTAAGACCTTACAGTAGAGGAAGTGTGCGGATTAAAGATAAGAATTTATTTTCTGAGCCGCTAATTGATCCCAATTATCTTTCGGATGAAAGAGATTTGGCAACTTTAATTGAAGGAGCGAAAATTGCAAAAAATATTTTAGAAGCTCCAGCTTTATCCAGATATCGGGATAAAGAATTATTTGGTATCAATAAGAATATGACTAAAAGTGCTTGGGAGAAGTACATCAGAAAGCGTGCTGATACAATTTACCACCCTGTTGGAACCTGTAAGATGGGTTGTGATAAAATGTCGGTTGTTTCTCCAAAATTAAAGGTACATGGGTTTAAAAACTTACGGGTTGTTGATGCATCAATAATGCCAACTTTAGTTTCTGGAAATACAAATGCACCTACAATAATGATTGCAGAAAAAGCCTCAAGTATAATCAAAAAAGAATTTAATTTAAGTTCAAAAAACTGAAGTAATTTAGAAAGAAATATATTCAAGATAAACCAAGAGTATCGGTCTTGACGCCGCGAAAGCTATTGAAAAATTGTAACTGATTTGGTTAAAGTTTTCGAATAATTATGATTGAATAAAATGTTTTTGAACAATAGAACTGCTCCTCATCTTTTTACCTTGATATTAATGTCAAGTATATCGGTAATGAGTATGAGTATATTTCTACCATCTTTACCGAGTATGACTGAGTTCTTTGAAACAGATTATGCTTTAATACAATTATCCGTATCTCTATATCTGGCGTGTACAGCGATTGTTCAATTAATAGCTGGTCCGCTTTCAGATTTTTTTGGACGTCGGACTGTGGTGCTTACTGCACTAATTATACTAATCCTAGCGAGTGTCGGCTGTTATTTATCAAAAAGTATCGAGGCATTTCTATTTTTTAGAATTTTACAAGCATCAATTGCGACTTTAATGGCAGTCTCGAGAGCTATAGTAAGAGATATGGCATCACCAGAAAAAGCAGCGTCTATGCTTGGTTACGTGACCATGGGAATGTCAGTTGCACCGATGATAGCTCCATCAATCGGTGGAATTTTTGAAACATACTATAATTGGCAGGCAACTTTCTTATTTGTGATTATTTTTAGTTTTGGTCTTTTTGTATTGTGTTGGTTTGACTTAGGGGAAACAAATAAGAAAAATAACAAAAGTCTCCGTCAGCAGTTTAATGAATATCCAATATTGTTTGCTTCGCGTAGGTTTTGGGGCTATGCTTTTGCAGCTGCATTTTCAACTGGCACATTTTTTGCTTTTCTAGGTGGTGCTCCATATGTAGGTTCTGAGGTTTTCAATCTGACTCCCGCAACTATGGGGCTGTTATTTGGCCTACCGGCGTTAGGTTTTTTCTGGGGTAATTTCATAACTGGACGATTCACTATGAAAGTAGGAATTGATAAAATGATTTTATTAGGGACATTAGCTCAGATTTTTGGAATGGGTATGTCTCTAATAATTTCCATTCTTGGATTTGGCTCTGCGGTAACATTTTTTGGATTTTGCATTTTTATAGGTATTGGAAATGGACTTACCTTAGCAAATTCAACAGCGGGTATGCTTTCTATACGCCCGTCTGTTGCAGGCACTGCAAGTGGAATTGGGGGAGCTATTCAGATTGCAGGAGGCTCTGCACTTGCGACTTTAGCTGGGTTTTTATTGTCAATCAGTGAAGATGCATATGCTTTGCAAATAATAATGTTTTTAAGTGCATTTATGGGTTTTTTATGTATTTTATATGTGATTAGAAGAACCAAGGTTGTTCAAATAATAACAAAATTTGACTGAATAATTCATTGATTGGAGGGAAGTTTGAAAAATAAAACCCTTGAAGCAGTAAGGATATTAAAAAACCTCGTCGGATTTGAGACAATTTCGGGAAGTTCAACCGAGGAGATAAATAAATTTATCGTAGAATATTTAAAGCAACATGATGTCTTGTCTAAGTTGAGTTATGATGTGGACGGTGTCAGGTCAAATGTATTTGCTACTATTGGTCCGCACGTTGATGGTG
>Ga0163111_10002008_pt1 | contig 12790 bp, 8 predicted proteins | sample CRUFie1St18metaG_FD_109645 | JGI IMG/M metagenome (GOLD analysis project Ga0163111, IMG submission 109645) | Marine microbial communities from the Costa Rica Dome - CRUD Field 142mm St18 metaG | ecosystem: Environmental > Aquatic > Marine > Oceanic > Photic zone | place: Costa Rica: the Eastern... | reverse complement strand
ACGGACATATCCCATTCCAATAAATTTTCCTATTGTGTGACCGAAACCGGCAGAACTTAGCCAACCACAACGCTCGCCATTACGATAAATTGTTTCTCGACCTGATAGAATAACATTACTATCCGTCGTGAATGTAGCCATTATCTTTTTAATGCCCTCAGCTCTCTGTTTTGCTATTGCATCACGTCCTTTAAACGAAATATTAGATTTCATTTTAACTGCCCAGCCTAAACCTGCTTCATCTGGAGTATGATCGGGACCAATATCTGATGACCAGGCACGATAACCTTTTTCAAGTCTAAGAGTTTCAATTGCTCGATATCCAGCATTCCGTAAACCCAATGGCGATCCAGCTTCAATTAATTTATTGTAAACGGTTTGTGCATATTCAACGGGAAAATGCAGTTCCCAACCAAGTTCTCCAACATATGTAATACGCATAGCTAGGACTAGGCATCCCGCTATGCTAATTTGCCTTGCCGATCCAAACGGATGACCATTATCTGAGACATCGTTTGCAGTTAATACCTGTAAAATATCCCGTGCGTTAGGCCCAAAAAGCGATAAAACCGCATTAGATGATGTTACATCAATCAATTGAGCATTTAACTCAGATGGGATATTTCTGTTAATCCAATTAAAATCGTGAGTAGCATACCCAGTACCCGTAGTTATATAGTACTCGTTAAACTTTGTACGAACACAGGTTAAATCGCATTCAATTCCACCATTATCATTGAGCATTTGAGTATAAATTATAGATCCAACTGGCTTATCAACACGATTGGAAGCAATCCATTGAAGTGCCTTTTCTGCATCTGGGCCAGTTAATATATATTTTGCAAATGAGGTCTGATCGAACAGAACAGCTGCTTCTCTTGCTGCTTTGTGTTCACGTGCTACCGCACTATGCCAGTTAGGCAGTCCGAACGTATATATATCACGCGGTTCCTCACCATTAGCGGCAAACCAATTTGCTCTTTCCCACCCAAGTTTTTCACCAAACACTGCACCGGATGATTTCAATGTATCATATAATGGCGATCGACGACATGGTCGCCCAGTTGTGTGTTCCTCAGATGGCCAAGCCATTGTATAATGTTTTCCATAAGCCTCTAGAGTACGCGACCTTACCCAATTTGTATCCTGATGTGGGCGCCCAAACCGGCGGATATCAACTGGCCAGAGATCAAATGGTGGCGCTCCATTTGCAACCCACTCAGCCAAAGCCATTCCTGCGCCACCACCAGCTGCAATCCCATAGGCATTAAAGCCTGCGCCTATGTAAATATTTTTTAATTCCGGGGCTTCTCCTAATATAAAATTACCATCAGGTGTAAAGCTCTCTGGTCCGTTCAACAATTGCTTTACACCAACTTCTGAAAGTTTAGGAACACGAGGCAAAGCAAGCTCCATCAATTGCTCAAAATGATCGTATCGGGACTCTAGTAATTGGAAATCAAAAGGTTCTGGAATACCGTCAACGGCCCAAGGTATCCCATTTGGTTCATAACCTCCCCAGGCCAACCCCCCAACCTCTTCTTTATAATATGTAAGTCTATCAGGATCCCTAAGGGTTGGTAAGTCCGATGGAACACCAAATTCTTCAGTTATCATATATTGATGTTCAACTGAAACGAGTGGAACGTTTACCCCTACAGTTGACGCAAGATCACGTGTCCACTGACCGCAACACAGGATAAGTTTTTCACAGGAGATGCTACCAAGTTTTGTTTTAACTCCAACCAAATTTTCATTTTCTGTTATGATCTCGGTTACTGCACAGTTTTCTATTATTTTGGCTCCAGATGCCCGCGCGCCTCGAGCTAAAGCTTGAGTTATATCAGACGGTGACGCCTGTCCATCACTGGGCAAAAATGCGGCTCCCACAACATCACTGATGTCCATGAGTGGCCATAAATCTTGTGCCTCTGTAGGCGTTAACAATTGCATATCTAATCCAAAAGAATGCGCAGTAGTTGCTTGACGTTTAACCTCAGTCCAACGTTCTTCATTGCATGCTAATCGCAAACCACCGTTCATCTTCCAGCCGGTTGCAAGACCTGTTTCAGCCTCTAACTGATCATAAAGATTTATTGAGTAACCTAACAGCTGAGTAATATTAGCATTTGAACGTAGTTGTCCAACTAACCCTGCCGCATGCCAAGTAGAACCTGATGTGAGTGCTGCTTTTTCCAACAACAAAACTTCATGACCCATTTTAGCGAGATGATGAGCAGTGGAGCAACCAACAATACCCCCTCCTACTATTATAATTTTTGATGAAGTAGGTAGATCCATTTATTCCCCTAGGTGTTTTTAAAATCTGAGATTGCCGCGTTAAGTCGATTTAAGTTTTCTACGGTGTAGGCCGCATAATCAAATTCGATTTCAGAATATAGTTCCGAAACCATAGACCATAAAGTTTCTCGCATTAGAGAGGTACACTTCATTGCATTATAAGGGCGCCAAAATTTCTGCCAATCTTGCTCGAAATATTGCTCCAACATTTGCTGTTCTTGCAGAACAGATAAACCGTTATTTCCTGCAAGACCTGCCAGATCAAAAAGTGGAGTATTAAAACCTCCATATTCCCAATCGATTAACCAGAGCTGATCTCCGTCATCCAATATATTTGCAGCCAAAAGATCGTTATGGCCAACTACCAAATCAACTCGTCCAGTTGCATCTTGCAGCAATGCAAGTTGCCGTTTTAATTCAGCAAGCTTCGAAATATGAGGCGACCCGTCAGTTTCTAATCTTGACATATAAGATTGGTTTACCTGAAAAGGCCAGAAAGTAAGGATCGGTATACTTAAATAGTTCCCTATACCACGGTGGGTTTTTGCTACTAAGTTTATAACCCGCTTTAGATTTTTTGGTTCACGTACATCCGCCTCTTCAAAAGTTTTAGCGTCTATAAATTCAAGCACCAATATCCCGGGCTCATAATGAAAGACAGCAGGAGAAACACCCAAGCTTTGAGCAGCTTGACTCAGAGCTAATTCATTCCAACGCATTACACCATGTTCAGGAATATCCTGTCCAATACGAACTACATATTTTTTGGTTTCATTGGTGACACAGACATTTACATTAGTTATCCCTCCATTAATTGGAGTAATGTCAGTAGGGTCTTGAAAACATGAAAGACCCGATACAAGATTTACTATATCTCTCATAAACCTAACCTTTTTCTTTGATCATCAGCCGATGCATTAACCACCCTATCTGCAATTATCGCAATGAAAGCCACACAGAGACCAGCAACGATACCTTGACCAGCATTCGCCTTAGTTAAGGCTATATATACCTCTTGACCTAAATCGCGAGTACCTACCAGTGCAGTTATAACCAGCATAGAAAGAGCGAGCATAATTGTTTGATTAAGACCCAACAGAAGCTGCGGTGTTGCGAGAGGTAATTTTACGCGCCACAGTAATTGGCGTGGCGTACAGCCAGCCATTCGGGCAGCTTCAATTAAATGTTCTGGCACTTCTCTCAAACCAAATGCGGCATAGCGTACCGCAGGCGCCAGTGCATACAGCACAACAGCAATCATGGCACTGAAGTCTCCAACACGAAAAAGCATCACGACTGGAATGAGATATACAAAACTGGGAAGGGTTTGCAGCGTATCCATCAGGCCAAGAATAACTCGACCAGCACCCTTACGCTCGGCGGCCCATATACCCAAAGGAATTCCAATTATTGTGGCTATAAAAACAGAGACACCGCAAAGGTATATCGTAACCATAGCCTTACTCCATAATCCACTCGCCGCGATAAAGCTCATAAGACAAAATGCTAAGATACCCATCCGCCAACCTGCCAACTTCCATGCGAATAATCCAATTGCAATTATCCCCCATGCCCACGGTATTCCAGCAAAGAATTTCTTTACTGGAAGCAAAAGCGTTTGCAAAATAAAGACTTTAATTGCTTCAAATGTATCAAAGAAATTTACATTAATATATTCCATAGCATTCGACCAAAAGGGACCCGTTGTTATTGTAAGCTCTGTTGGATAGGCTTGAATGCTTGGAAAATAAATTCCAAGGATTAATGTGCCGACAATAACAACAAAGCAGGTAGCCACCCAGGGATGGCGTTGAATATAATTCCCATTATATGACTCCTTCATTGTGCGAACCGAAAAAGCTTGGCTTATACGATCCAAGGCAATCGCCATCACCACAATTGCCAAACCCGCTTCTATCCCACCTCCGATATCAAGACGTCGCAAACTGGCCAAAACATCAAAACCTAAGCCGCCAGCACCAATCATCGAGGCTATAATGACCATGTTGAGGGTAAGCATAATCACTTGGTTTACACCTACCATCAAGGATGGACTTGCGGAAGGAACCAATACCTTCCACATCATTTGCCTATCTGTGCAGCCAACCATTTTACCAGCCTCTTTTATCTCTTCTGGCACAGTTTTTAGAGCAATAATAGTAACCCGAACCATCGGCGGCATGGCGTAAATTACGGTTGCGACTAATGCTGCCACCGGACCGAAACCAAATAGAATAAGTACCGGAACTAGGTAAGCAAATACCGGGACAGTTTGCATAAGATCGAGAATAGGACGTAAAAAATTTTCAATAATGCGATTTTTGTAAGCGACAATTCCTAGCAGCAAACCACTGACGGCTCCAATAGGCACTGCTATCAATACAGAAGCCAAAGTCACCATAGAGCTTTCCCACTGCCCGAATACCGCAAGATAAGCGAAGCAAACCCCTGTTAAAACTCCCAAACGCCAATCACTCGCATAATGCGATATAGCTATTACAACAGTAATAACAGCAATCCAACTTAGCGATGGAGCATAAAGAACCGCTTGATCGCCTAAACCGCTTTGAAAGCCTTCGATCAAAAAGTTTCTAAAAAATTGGTAAGGGCCTTCGATTAACGAAGCAATTGCCCGAGTAATATCGCGAAAAGTGAAAAAGTAAAAATTAGCACTATCAACTAGCCAATCCAAAAACGCAGAAATCCATTGCTCGGTTGGCAACTCATATTTTTTAGGAAACCTAATAATCCAGCGAGCATCAAAAGCTTTGTATAATTGGAATGAAAACGAAGATAACATTAAAGTAACACCAAAAAGGCTTAACCAGAAAACATGATGCCGATTTAAGCCCATCATTTTAGTCTCGCCCGACTAAAATGTTAACCACAACAGAACTATCGATCTGACCAATTGCTTGCCCACTGCGCATAACTCTGTGAGGTAATTTTGATCCCTCTACTTTTTCAGCTATTTGCTCAATGGTTGCATCATAGGGAACCTCACCACTGAAGCGACCTTCCTTTATTGGAGCCATAACAGTAGCCGCTTTAATCACTTTTGCACGTGATACATGCCGTGTAAATTCAGCCACATATTCTGTTGCTGGGTTTAGAACTAATTGCTCAGGATCAGCTATTTGCTCTATCTCACCATCTTTCATGACTGCTATACGGTCTGCAAGCCTTATCGCTTCATCAAAATCGTGAGTGATAAATACAATTGTTTTTTTCAACAAATTTTGAAGTCTGATGAATTCGTCTTGCATTTCCCTTCTTATCAAAGGGTCCAATGCTGAAAATGGCTCATCAAGGAACCAAAGGTCTGGCTCGACTACAAGAGATCGCGCAATTCCCACTCTTTGTTGTTGTCCACCCGACAATTGCCTAGGATAATAATTTTCACGACCTCGCAAACCTACAAGTTCAATTACCTCAAGAGCTCTTGCTTCGCGTATGGTTTTTGGGACTCCCTGCACATCCAATGGGAATGCTACATTTTCCATAGTGGTTAAGTGGGGAAGCAATGCAAACTGCTGGAAAACCATTCCCATTTTCTTGCGTCTAATTTCGATTAGCTCATTGTCAGTCGCTCGAAGAAGATCAATCCCATCGAAATTAATCGAGCCAGTTGTAGGCTCTACAAGCCGAGAAAGACATCGGACCAGTGTTGATTTACCCGATCCAGATAAACCCATGATTACGAAAATTTCGCCTTGCATAATCTGAACATTTACAGCTCGAACAGCTCCAATGACACCCTCAGCTCTAAGCGTATCAATGTCTGGATTAGCATTATTAATTAAAATACTGTCAGCTTTTGCACCATAAAGTTTCCAAATATTTTTGCAGTCAAGAAGGACATTTGCCGTCATCACATACCCTTATTTGCGTGGCCTGTGAGCACAATTTTACAACGCGCTCTAACAATGGCAATAGCCAAGCGTGAGATACTCTAAAGTTTGAGCTCCCCTTCTAGAAGGGGAGCATAACTGAAGATCTTTTAGGTCTTCTGCCTATTTTATCCAAGAAGACCAAGTGCCTTTGTTTGCTTCCATCCAAGCAGCCACTGTATCTTCAATTGATTTACCATTTAAATCAACCTCCGCAACCATTCCGGCAGCATCAGCGTTTGAAATTTTGAAATTCTCAATTACTTTCGCCGCGTCAGGCCATTTCTCTGAAACTCCGCTCCAGGCAACTTTCCAGATTGGGCCAGTTGGTTTACCACAGTCATAAGCTGCATCAGGGTTAATTCCAACAGAAGGGTCATTATAGCACTCCGCTGAATATGGGGGAAACTCCACAAATGATCCATCAAATTTTGCAGGCGCCCAGTGTGGAGAATATACCCACAATACAATTGGATCTTGTCTCTGATATGCCGCTTCTAATTCCGCAAACAAGGCGGCATCTGTACCCGCATGTACAACTTCAAAATCAAGCTCTAACGCTTCTACACGCTCATCATCAAAACCACCCCATGTTACGGGCCCTCCGAGATAACGACCTAAAGGAGCTGTTTCAGGAGTTGCAAAAGCTTCTGGACAATCTTTTAATGCTTCCCAATTTGGCAAACCTGGGCAACGGTCAGCCATATAAGCAGGATACCACCATTCCTCGATCGCCATCATGCCAGTTTCGCCCATGGAAACGACATTACCAGTTGCAAAGGATGCATCCATAGCTTCGCGACCAGTAGTCTCCCAAATTTCCATCGCGACATGCAAATCCCCAGTTTCAAGACCAGCAAATTGCGCAATATAATCTGCCTGGACATACTCAACATTATGACCAGCCTGTTTCAATACCTCTCCCATCAACGTAGTAGTAATCAGCTGACCAGACCAATCATGCAATGTAAGCTTTATTGGGTCAGAACTATCTGAAAAAGCAGGGTAAGCCATTAAAGACATTACAGACGCAGCAATTATCGTTCTCATGTTTAATCCTCCATATTATTTTAGTTCGATGCGTTCGTCTTAGACCATAATGTCTTCGACTCACCGAAGATGATACAAATTCAACATCAATAGGGCATTAAATCAACAAAAATCAACATAAGGGCGCATATCAGGATAAGTTTGGTTATCAGTATAAAATCACATAATAAAGCTGTTAAATATCACTCGTCGCGAACAGCAGCTAAATGTTTTTGAAAGTCAGACCCAGACATTAATAACTTACATCGATCAAATCGACCCGTAGAATATGCCCAGAAATCCTCTGCTGGGTTATTATCAGCATGTTGTATCAAACCCCAGAGGGTCCATAATAAATCACACATCGCCTTATATATAATCATTCGACCATTCTCTGCAGCAGTAGGCTCTCGCCCAAAGTATGCCAGCATCATTTCAGCATCTTGATCAGCTGTCATCCCTGCTTCCACTGAGAGATCCCCAACATCCCATAATGGATCGTTCATGCCAGAATACTCCCAGTCAACAATCCACATTTTCTCTCCATCATCTAAAAAATTTTCACACAAAGGGTCACAATGACATGGAGCTAACGGTAATGCTTTATTTGCTAGAAGCTTCTTAATTGGTTCAGCAGCAGAGACAACCTCCTGGTACCCAGACGGTAAATTGACATCCTTAGTTGAGACAATTTTGAGATAATCATCAATCATAGAAAACAATTCAAATCTGAATTTAAAGTCTTGTCCAGAATTATGAAGTTTTGCTAGTGCTTCACCTGCCCTAAAGGGCGACCCCTGACGTTCTTTAAATAACTTTGGTGTCATCGTTTCAATATCTAACACCGCGTCTGAAATCATAATTCCAGTACTGGGTTCTACAAAAATAACATTAGGAGAAACTCCCGCTTTTGAGGCAGCATTTGCATTGTATGCCTCTACGTTACGATCAATATAGTCTTCAGTACCTTGACCAGGAATTCGCACTATTACTGAACGCTCAGTTAAATCTACTCTATGAACCAAATTTGTTAAACCACCCAAACGGGTAATTGAGAGAACATTATCAAGGTTTTCAAATCCGGGCACTTTTCTGAGAGTTTCCAATACCTGGGAGCTATGTTCCACCATTTTTTCTCCTAACATTTTAGTGCTAAATTTTTGGGATCATAAACTGGGCTGTAAACCACTTTTACTGGATGCCTCTTGCCAAAAACTTCTACTGTAAATTCAGTCTTTTTCCAATGCGAGCGATCCAAATAGCCCCTTATAATAGTCTTCTTCACCGTAAAGCCATAGGCAACGGAGGTTGCAAGTGATACTACTTGATCACTTTCTAATATAGTTTCTCCGCCAGTTAATGGTAAAAACTGCTCTGAAGTAAAAGTAAATAATTTACGGTCGACACCATTTTTCAATTGACTTTCTAAAGCTTGGCGCCCTAAAAAATCGTCTTTCAAATCAAAATGAACCCGGAAACCAAGTCCTGCTTCAAGTGGCGTATAGTCTGGTGAAATATCCCCCGACCAGTACACATAACCCTTTTCCATGCGCAAGCTCTCTATTGCTCTGTAGCCTACATTCGCAATGTCCATTTCCTGCCCGGCCTGCCAAAGTTCTTTATATACATGGATCGCGAATTCACTGGGAATATGTAGTTCAAATCCTAGCTCGCCTACGTACCCGATACGACTCGCTAATACAGGCGCTGCACCAATAATTATTTCTTTGGCAGTTGCAAAAGGTATAGTTTCTCCAGAAACATCAGTCTCAGAAACTTTAGACAAAAGATTGCGCGATTGAGGGCCAACTATATTTATTACAGCTCTCCCAGAAGTTACCTCTATTAGATGAATTGTGCCATCCGTTGGCAACTTACTTTTTAACCACTCACTATCATGCACACCGAAACCTGAACCCGTTACCATATAGAAATGATCACTAGATAATCTTATGAAAGTTACATCAGCCTCAATACCACCATGCGAATTACACATCTGTGTATATAGAACGGACCCATTCGGTTTATCCATGTTTGAGACACAAAGAGTTTGGAGAAATTCCACAACTCCCGCACCAAAAATTTCAAATTTAGCAAATGACGTCTGATCTATTAGTGCCACACGTTCGCGTACAGCCCTGTGTTCTTCCGAAACATATTCTAGCCATCCGGGTTCAAGAAAATCCAGTTGGTCTTCGCGTGCTACTCCTTCAGGTGCAAACCAAAGTGGTCTCTCCCAACCATTCTTTGATCCATATACCGCACCTAATTCTTTTAATATTTCATATAAGGGAGAAAGCCTTAACTGACGAGCGCTTTCGTGCTCTTTACCCGGATACCGCATCTTATAATGATGCCCGTAATTTTCGATTGCGCGTGGGTACATAAATTTTTGCGTACCATGATGGGGTCCAAAACGACGGACATCCAGGGGCCAGAGATCCAACGAGGGGGACCCCTCTAGAATCCACTCTGCGATCATTTCGCCAGCGCCACCACCGGCAGCAATTCCGTAAAGGAAACCTGTTGCAAGCATCAAGTTATCAAATCCAGGCTGCCAACCCATGATAAAATCACCATCTGCAGAATATGGGATAGGCCCATTTATGATTTGCCTTATACCTACTTTGTTTAAAATGGGAGTTATCTCACCAGCCAATGCTGCAAGGGGTAAAAAACGTTCTAAATTTTCGGGTAAGAGTTGTCTTACAAAATCACCTGGAATTACTGGGGCACCAAATGGTAATGTCCCGTCCTCATATCCTCCAACCACTAGACGACCTCCGACGTCCGGTTTATAATAAACAAGTCGCTCTGGATCTCTCAAAGTGGGATAGTTTCCGAGGTCTACTCCCGTTGCCTCTGTTATAATATACTGATGCTCTACAGCACATGACGGGATTTTAATTCCCAATTTTTGTCCTAGTTCTCGGCTCCACATCCCAGTTGCTAAAATTATATTGTCAGCTCTATAAATCCCTTTGGTTGAAGATACTTCAATGATCCGCCTACCCTGCTTTTTAAAATCTATAACTTCAACTCCCTGTCTAATCTGCGCACCTTGATTTCTGGCCGCTGTAGCAACTGCCTGACAGAGGGAGGCTGGATCAACATGTCCATCCGATGGAATGAAGGCGGCCCCGACAATTTCTTTCTCTTCAATTAACGGGAATAATTCTTTGGCGTCAGAAGGCCCTATTATGGACATCTCAAGACCAAAACTTTGGGCCATCGTGGCAAGTCTTTTCGCCTCTAGTAACCTTTCATTGTTGGCAGCTAGTCTCAAGGAACCAGTTTTTTTCCAATCAAATGAGACGCCATCTTGGCTCTGCAGGCGATCATACATTTCGACCGATTTCTTTAGCATTCTGGTAGTATTCCTGGACGAGCGCAATTGGCCAACCAACCCAGCTGCATGCCACGTTGCGCCTTCGGTCAGCGCTGCCCGCTCTAATAACACTACATCTTTTTCTCCATTACGAGTAAGATGATAGGCGATTGAGCAACCTATTATGCCACCACCTATTATTAAATGCTTAGCCTCAAAATCAACCATTCAAAAAATCCATACTTTTAGAGAAACGATACTATTGAAAAATAGATAATCAATGATTTTGTTGATTTTTGTTGATTTTAGGCGATTTGCCTTGCTACTCAATTAAGTTATATCGCTTAGTTGAGGGACCGATGTCAAAATACGAAATTCAGATACGAGAAATTGTAAACATGCAGGGCAGTATTACAGTACTGGACCTTGCGCACACCTTGAATGTATCAGACCAGACTATCCGTAGGGTAGTCCGCCCCCTAGTAGAGCGTGGTGAGATTTCAAAAGTCCACGGAGCCCTCGTATCAAACCGCTCACCAATCGATCCACCATTTATGTCCAGAATGAGTCAGAATAAAGCAGCAAAAATAGCTATAGCTCGTTCACTCTTAGATCTTATTAAAGATGGAGATAGGATTGCCATAGATACAGGATCAACATCTGCCTTCGCAGCACAGGCTTTGAGGGAACGAAGATACCTGACCGTAGTAACGAATTCTGCATTTGTAGCGAGCACTTTATCTATGATACCGGGGAATAATGTTTCCATGGCAGGAACACAACTTAGGCATCATGATGGCGCATCCTTCGACCGGTCAGCCTTTAAAATTATTGAGAGAGTCCATGTGGACTATGCATTATTGTCAGCTTCATTAGTCGATGCAAAAAAAGGTTTTTTAGTTCACGAGCAATGTGAAGTTGATATGGCAAGAGCAATGCTTGAAAACTCTTCAAAGACTATAATGGCAGTAGACCATTCAAAATTTTTACCACAAAACAGGAAGCCTTCGCTTCAGCAACCTGAATTAAAATCTGGCGATTACTTGGTGACTGATAAACCAATTTTAAGCGAGTTCCAGCATCTGACTGCTTCCCTCAAACTAATAGTGGCTGAATAAGAAAAACTAATTCAGCCACTAAGAAATGGTTATGCCCATATTTTACCAGAAACGAATTTACTAATTAAAAAACTTTAGTAGATAAAAGTAAAATAGCTTCTTTAGCTGGCAACTTCCGTCACATACAAAATTTCCTGCATGTTGAATAAAAGGAAACCATAAAGAACTGTGAATACCAAAGGAGCAATCCAAAATTCGTTGGTCATTTTTACTCCCTCGACCTGTGCCCATTCACTGCTGAGGATCCTAAAACCAAATATAATTCCTAACACTGATTGAACGAAACTATATGTTAAAAACGCCCATGCGTATTGAGGGCCAGAAATTAAAATTACAATCCCCATTATGAAACCAGCACCGGTGAAGGTTCCTATTAATACTAATGGGAAAGCTGCTCCGTCGCCGGCACCATACTGATCTATCATGCCTCTGGTTCCAAAGAGGCATCGATATGAATAATATCCAGCGCCAAGTGTCGCAATAATCCATATAATTAAGTTTACAGAACCACCAAAATTTTCTACCATTTTTTTCTCCCTTGTTGGCTGTCGGTAAAATATCACACCAATTCTCGCAGGTGTAGAAAAATATTTATTAAGTTTTAAGATGTAGTATTTTTATATCTGCTTAGTCGCAATTAAAAATTGGAGATAATGTTTCTTTATCAAAATTTGCCCCACATAAAACTACTGCGCTTATCTTGTTTTTATTGTTTGAAGCATCTTCTTGCCAAGCCGCATAAGCCAAACCAGCAGACCCCTCGACTAGCATTTTTTCATTCCAAGCAATCTGCTGTAGACCCACCTCTATTTGGCCTTCAGAACAATCAATCAAATCATCAATAACTTCTGAGCCCAAACCGAGTGTTATGGTATCATTATCAACACCGCCAGCACATCCGTCCGCCAAGGTCTCATAATGGTCTACTTTTACCATCTTGCCAGCCCTGATACTGGCAGCTAACTCAGCTGAATTCTTAGCACTTACACCAACGACCCTTGTTCTTGGTGAAAAGGCTTTCAGCACACACCCAATACCCGAAATCAAACCTCCTCCTCCAATAGATACATAAACCACATCTAGCCGAGGAAGTTGATCTAGTAACTCAATTGCTAATGTTCCTT
>Ga0163111_10002007_pt1 | contig 12801 bp, 9 predicted proteins | sample CRUFie1St18metaG_FD_109645 | JGI IMG/M metagenome (GOLD analysis project Ga0163111, IMG submission 109645) | Marine microbial communities from the Costa Rica Dome - CRUD Field 142mm St18 metaG | ecosystem: Environmental > Aquatic > Marine > Oceanic > Photic zone | place: Costa Rica: the Eastern... | reverse complement strand
TGATTACCAATGACGCCAAGAGTTCGGACGGCCGCACTAACGACAATGACCAATGAGTCCTTAATTGGGCGGGCAAGAATAAGCGTCGTCAACTTCCCTGTCGAATAGAGGCAGGGCCAGACTGCTCATAAGTCCTGAGCTTCTCCAGCCTGACCTTGATCGAGCCCGAACGCTGAATGCAGCGTACGAACAGCCAACTCCAAGAATTTCTCTTCGATAATCACAGAGATTTTGATTTCGGACGTGCTGATCATTTGGATATTGACGCCAACTTCAGCCAGGGCTTTGAACATATTGGCCGCCACACCCGCATGAGAGCGCATGCCCACACCCACGACCGAGACTTTGGCAATCTTGCTATCTGATCGCCACTCAAGTGCGCCCAATTCCGCAATGTGCGATTCGCAAATAGCTTCAGCTCTCTCTAAATCGCTGCGCGAAACAGTGAACGTAAAGTCCGTTTTTCCCTCATCGCCGACGTTCTGAAGAATAACGTCGACTTCAATATTCGCATCACCAATTGGGCCCAATATCTGATAAGCGATACCAGGCGTATCTGGGACACCAATGACAGTGAGCTTTGCCTCATCGCGATTAAACGCAATACCAGCAATCGTTGGGGCTTCCATGAGATCGTCCTCATCCATTTTTATGAGGGTTCCTGGCCCCTCCTTGAAACTACTGAGCACCCGCAGTGGCACTTGGTATTTTCCTGCAAATTCCACCGATCTGAGCTGCAATACCTTTGAACCCATGCTGGCCATTTCCAACATCTCTTCAAAAGTAATACTGTCAAGTCGCTGCGCACCGTCAACGATTCGCGGATCGGTGGTGTAAACGCCATCAACGTCGGTGTAGATCTGACATTCGTCCGCACCGACGGCAGCGGCCAAAGCAACCGCTGAAGTATCAGATCCGCCCCGGCCCAATGTCGTGACTTCGCCGTTTTCATCAACCCCCTGAAATCCGGCAACCACCACGATGCGGCCCTGATTAAGTTCAGCTCGAAGCCGACGATCATCAATGCTTTGTATGCGCGCTTTGCTGTGAAAACTGTCCGTACGAATCGCGACCTGACTACCTTTAAGCGAGAGTGCATCGATTCCTCGCTTGTGAAGTGCCATCGCCAAAAGCGCCATGGACACCTGTTCGCCGGTGGAAACGAGGAGATCGAGCTCTCGAGGGCTTGGGTTGGAGGTTAAATCTCGCGCCAACCCCAAGAGACGATTGGTTTCACCCGACATAGCCGACACGACGATTATCAGCTGATCACCGTCTGTATAGTGTCTTGCAACTCGCTCAGCAACCGCCTCTATCCGCTCTACCGAGCCAACAGACGTGCCGCCGTATTTTTGCACGATCAGGGCCATAGTTAGTTGGGTCTATACCGAAACGCCGCGTATTAAACACGGTTTGGACAACCATATAAAGACGAAGAAGCCCCATATTGAGGCTTTCATCAACGCTTAAACGGCACGCTTGTCCTCAGTCGAGCCGTTCGGCCACCCAGTTTGGGAGGTCGGTAAGTGCTGGCTGTAAGGCTGTGACATCGGTACCACCACCTTGTGCCATGTCAGGTCTACCGCCACCTTTCCCACCGACTCGACCCGCAAACTCCCTCATGAGGTCACCGGCCTTAACGCGATCGGTTAGATCAGCCGTCACACCAGCCACGAGGGATATTTTATTGCCATCAACTGCAGCGAGAAGTACCACCCCCGAGCCGAGCTTATTTTTACAATGATCAAGCGTCTGACGAAGCGTAGACGCATCAGCACCATCGACCACTGTTCCCAGTACCTTGATGCCCGAAACTTTTTGCGCATCAGCCGTCAAATCCGCACCTGCCCCCGTTGCGAGCTTTTGTTTTAGTTGCGTGACTTGCTTTTCAAGTTCGCGAAGCTCCTTGCGGAGACTGATCACTTTGTCCGCCGCGTTGGCCGGCGAGCCTTTCACTGCATCGCAGATATCCGCAAGAGCTCTGTCTGTTCTTGCGATATCTTCCAGTGCGCCCACGCCAGTAACAGCCTCGATTCGACGGATACCGGCAGCGACACCACCTTCGCTCACCACTCTGAATACGCCAATATCGCCGGTGCGTTCAACGTGCGTACCACCACACAGTTCCACCGAAAAGCTGTCGGTACCCATCGTGAGCACGCGCACCTCATCACCGTATTTCTCACCAAAGAGTGCCGTGGCGCCCGCCGCTATAGCCGCCTCCATGCCCATCTCTTGGGTTAGCACCGCGGAGTTGTCTCGCACTTGGTCATTCACGATTTTGGCGACCTGTGATAACTGTTCAGCTGTCACGGCTTCGCCATGAGAGAAATCGAAGCGAAGCTTGTCAGCGTCCACCAAGGAGCCTTTCTGCTGAACATGCTCACCCAGCACTTGCCGGAGTGCCTCGTGCATCAGATGGGTCGCCGTGTGATTCGCTCTAATTCGCATTCTCAGCGATTGATCAATGCTAGCCAAGACAATATCGCCTGTAGCCACTGATCCGTTCACGACAACCGCATGGTGTAAATGATGGCCCTGTGCTTTCGTCGTATCTCTTACCTCCAGCTTCGCAGATCCCGTTGTCAGGTACCCGGTATCACCGATCTGCCCCCCGCTTTCACCATAAAAGGGCGTCCGGTCTAGGATAACAACAAGCTCATCGCCCTCATCAGCGCGCTCACAAGACTGCCCATCCTGAAACAGACCGCGCACAGTCGCTTGCGTTTGAACCTCGCTGTACCCAAGAAACTCGGTTTCACCATCCACATTAATCACATTGTTATAATCAACTTGGAAAGCGCCGCTCTCTTGCGATCGCTTACGCTGCTCCTGCATGGCAACCTCATAGCCATCGATGTCGAGTTCGAGCCCACGCTCCCTGGCAATATCATTAGTCAGATCGACGGGAAAGCCGTAGGTGTCATACAAACGGAAAACGACATCACCCGGAATTTGAGAACCCTGGAGCGAAGCTAGAGCCTCCTCGAGGATATCCATACCCTTATCCAAGGTGCGCGCGAACTGCTCTTCCTCAGAAGCCAGCGCCTTGATGATTGCTGCCTCTTGAGCGACGAGGTCCGGGTAGGCCCCACTCATCTCCCGCACCAAAGCAGGCACCAGTGCGGCGAAGAAAGGTTCGGTCGCACCGAGCTTGTTACCGTGTCGAATAGCGCGACGCAAAATTCGGCGCAGTACGTAGCCTCTGCCCTCATTGCTCGGAAGGACACCGTCAGAGATTAGGAATGCACAGGATCGTAAATGATCAGCCACCACCCTGAGCGATGTGTGTGAATGGTCCTCGATGTTAAGGATATCCGCCGTCGCGGCAATTAATACCTTAAATAGATCAATGTCGTAGTTGTTATGAACCCCCTGCAGCACAGCAGAAATTCGTTCAAGTCCCATACCCGTATCGACCGACGGTGCAGGAAGTGGATGTAACTCGCCCGAACTATCTCGGTTGAATTGCATGAAGACCAAATTCCAGATCTCGATGTAACGATCCAAGTCGTCGTCAGCTGAACCGGGAGGCCCACCGGGTACTTCCGGACCGTGGTCATAAAAAATTTCGGATGACGGACCACACGGTCCGGTGTCACCCATTTGCCAAAAGTTGTCCTCGTCCAATCGTGACAGGCGATTAGGGTCGACACCAATCTCGTCGATCCAGATCTTTGCTGCTTCATCATCCGATATGTGAACTGTGACCCAGAGTTTTTCCGATGGCAGCTTCAGATCTTCCGTTAGAAAGGTCCATGCAAATTGAATGGCATCGCGCTTGAAATAATCTCCGAAACTGAAATTACCCAACATTTCAAAGAACGTGTGATGACGCGCCGTGTAACCCACGTTTTCGAGATCGTTGTGCTTGCCCCCAGCTCTTACGCACCGCTGACTCGATACAGCCCGATTGTAATCGCGGGGTTCGAGCCCCAAAAACGTATCCTTGAATTGATTCATTCCCGCGTTAGTAAACAGGAGTGTTGGGTCGTCGTGCGGTACCAGCGAACTTGACGCAACGCGCGTATGCCCTTGGCGCTCAAAATACGACAGAAACGCTTCTCGAATTTCAGCAGTCTTCATGCGTGGATCTCAAAAACAGTAATGGGAGGTGTTCTGCTAGGCTAAGCCAGACGCAAGCTCACCCTCTTTCATGTCTCGACCAGCGAGGATGTGTAGGTGTAAGTGGAATACTGTTTGGCCACCACCTGCACCGTTATTCATGACCAAGCGGAACGCATCAGCGACTCCCAATTGATCTGCCACTTTGCCCGCAACCACCAATAAATGACCCAGCAGCGACTGATCTTCCTCAGTCGCCATACTCAGCATGGGAATCGGCTTACGTGGAATAATTAGCACGTGGGTGGGCGCCTGTGGATGGATATCCTTGATCACGACACACAGATCGTCTTCGTAGAGAAAATCGGTTGGTATTTCTCCACGCGTAATCTTTCCAAATATGGTGTCTTCCACGAGGTCTACCCCAATTTCTCGTCGGCTGTTAGCTGTCGTGCCTCGCCTTCCAGCAACACAGGAATGCCATCCCTCACCGGATAGGCAAGACCACTAGCTTTGCAGACCAGCTCTTGTTTCGCTTCGTCATAATCCAAGGGCGCCTTGGTGACTGGGCATACCAAAATTTGCAGCAACTTCTTATCGAGCACGTGCATCTCCTCACTAAGCACACGAGTATACGCGCTTATACTCATTAGGGCATCGGGGGCACCAGTAACTGAGGATCAATTCGTTGATTGAACCAACTCATCCGCCAGTCAAGGTGGGGGCCTGTAGCACGTCCGGTAGCGCCGATGGCCCCGATCGGGTCGCCCACTTCGAGAACATCTCCAACTTCAACATCGATGCGACTCATGTGTAGAAAAGACGAGCTCAGGCCGTAGCCATGATCGAGGATGACGGTACCGCCACTGTAGAAGAGATCGGGCTCAGCGAGTGTCACAAGACCGGGCCCAGGCGAATAAACAGGCGTGCCCGTAGGCCGAGCAATATCAACGCCATAATGAGGGCTACCTGGATTACCGTTGTAAAAGCGCTGACTGCCGTAAACTCCGCTGATCCGGCCCGTAGCGGGCCACGACAGTCCAGCTTTGACCGCCTTTAAAAAGCCTTCATTCTCAATGCGCCTTAATTTAGCACTTCGAACTTTTTCTCGCTCGCGTCGAATTCGCTCTAACTGCTCTGGCGGCGGTGTTACCGTGCGCTGCGGCACACCCTCTACCCGCGAAATACGATATTCACGGGTGGCTATGTTGAGCGAGCAAACGACATCCTCTCCGACAGTAAGATCCATTTCGCTCGGCGCATTTCGCCCCAAACCAACGACGAAGCTACCACCAGGTAATACCGGTACATTGATGTTCTGGAACCGGACGGAGGTTCCGGGTTTGACTTCTCCCCAAAGAAGACCGCCCGGCTTAAACTGGCCTTCAAGCTCGGGGCAGATGACCGCTTCCGACTGGGCGAAAGCAGAACCAAACGCTGTCAACATCAAAATGAGTGAAGTTGCTCTCATGGTAAATTCCCGATAAAAGTTCTGATAGAAGTCCCAATAATCGTTGGCTCAATGGTGTCTCAATGACTGACCTGAATCCAGCATTGTTACGTTTTCTCTGTCGAGCGGCTCATCCAGCAAACACAGGTTTAGAAGTCCATGTCGCGATACCGTCCACCCCGAGCCAAAGGATCGCCTTACGTTACCCCCGAAGGCGCGCGGCGGTTGCGGGACGAATTAAACACGCTTTGGAAAGTTGAGCGACCGCAGGTCACCGCCACCGTTCACGCAGCTGCACTCAACGGTGATCGCTCTGAAAACGGTGACTACATTTATGGAAAAAAGCGGCTAAGGGAAATTGATAGTCGCGTCCGGTTTCTTCAAAAGAGACTGAATGAGCTTCAAATCGTCGACACGAAGCCTTCGGATACAAATCGTATCTTTTTTGGCTGCTGGATTAGCCTCGAGGACGAACACGGAATAACCCACAACTACCGAATTGTCGGCCCTGATGAATTTGATCTAAATCAGGGACTTCTGAGCTGCGACTCGCCTCTCGGGAGAGCGCTATTAGGCAAAGTCTCGGGCGATACGGTGCATTTAAAAACCCCGGAAGGTGAGACCGAGTGGTACGTCGAGTCCATCACTTACGAATAGGAAAATTTAATAAAAATTCACGCCGACAAAAGCGATATAACGGCCTTGGGAGCGGACTGACAAGTGCTAATATTGGACTCGTTCTCGTCCACGTAGTTGGAGATCCGCCGTTGACTCGCACTGTTACTGACGCTTTCAGACACCGACACCTCGGTACCACACAGGTTCAACAAGAGGAAATGGCTCAAAGTGCGGGCTTTGAGTGTGTTCAAGCACTCATAGAAACAACTGTCCCCGACAACATCAAACTTCAAAACGCCCTGAATTTGCCGCCCGCACTCAGCGAGCGCGAAGCGCTGACAAAGCTCCGACATTACGCCGATCAAAACAAAGTGCTTAGAAGCTGTATCGGCATGGGTTACTACGACACCATCACCCCGCCACTATTGCTGCGAAATGTTTTTGAGAATCCGGGTTGGTACACGGCCTACACACCCTACCAGCCTGAAATCTCACAGGGTCGGCTGGAAACGCTGCTGACCTTCCAACAAGTCATTATTGACCTCACGGGCATGCCGCTTGCCAATGCGTCACTACTGGATGAGGCCACCGCAGCGGCAGAAGCCATGACGCTCATGCAACGAATGAACCGAAAATCCAAGTCGAAGCGGTTTGTGGTTGCCAGTGACTGTCATCCACAGACCATTTCGTTGGTTGAAACGCGTGCTGAACCATTGGGAATCACGGTAGAAATAGTCGACCCCAGCGACTTGGGTAATGTCTCTGAAACCTTCGGTGTATTGGTCCAATATCCCGGAAGCTATGGCGATGTTCGAGACCTCAGTGACGTCATTGCCCACTGCCACAGTGAGGGCACCCTCGTAGGTGTAGCCTCCGATTTGTTGGCGCTTACTTTGCTTAAGTCACCAGGCTCCATGGGTGCCGATGTCGTTATCGGTAACTCCCAACGATTCGGCGTCCCCCTGGGTTATGGAGGGCCACACGCGGCCTTCTTCGCGACCCGTGACGAGTTCAAGCGTTCTATGCCTGGCCGCGTGATCGGCGTATCGGTTGACAGTAAAGGGCGCCAGGCGCTTCGCATGGCAATGCAGACGCGCGAGCAACACATTCGTCGAGAGAAGGCGACAAGTAACATCTGCACTGCGCAGGCCTTACTTGCGATCATGGCTGGGCTATTTGCCATGCATCACGGTCCACAGGGTTTGAGGGACATTGGTGAGCGAGTCCACAAGATGACGTCTACATTGGCGGCATCGCTGACAAGTGCTGGCTTTAAACTGCAAAATGAATCTTGGTTCGATACGCTCTGCATCAAAGTCAACGACGCAGCTGAGGTTATTCAAGTAGCCGAGCTGGCTGGATTCAATTTTCGTGAAATCTCATCTACTCGCATCGGAGTCTCACTCGACGAGACAACGACAGACGAGGAACTTCGTGCGATATGCGGTGTTTTTGGCGCTGAATACAAAGTTGGCCGCTCAGGAATCCCCTCAAATCTATTGCGCGAAATGAATTACCTCAGCCATCCGCTGTTCAACGACTACCGGACAGAGACGGAGATGCTGCGCTACCTCAAGCGTTTGGAGAACAAAGATATCTCGCTAACACGCGCGATGATTCCACTAGGTAGCTGCACCATGAAGCTTAACGCGGCCGTGGAGATGATCCCGGTATCTTGGCCTGAATTCTCGCGTATCCATCCGTTCGCACCACAACATCAAGTCGCGGGCTACCACGCCATGCTAAATGAGCTCTCGACATGGCTTACAGAATGCACCGGCTATGACGCCATGTCGCTGCAGCCCAATTCAGGTGCACAGGGTGAGTATGCGGGATTAATGGCTATCAGGCGCTACCACCGCGCACGTGGCGAAGTGCATCGGCATATATGTCTTATCCCAGTTTCAGCGCATGGTACGAATCCCGCCAGCGCGGTTATGGCAGGTATGACGGTTGTGTTGGTGAACTGTGATGACAGCGGCAACGTCGACATGGATGACCTCAAAGCCAAAACTAAGCTTCACTCCGACGACCTCGCCGCGATAATGGTGACTTATCCGTCAACTCATGGGGTATTTGAAACATCGATTGTTGAACTCTGCGAGTTGATTCACCAGCACGGCGGACAAGTTTATGTTGATGGCGCCAACCTAAATGCATTGATTGGACTCGCGGGCCCGGGTAAGTTCGGGGCTGACGTATCTCACCTAAACCTCCACAAGACATTCTGTATACCTCACGGTGGTGGTGGGCCTGGTATGGGACCCATCGGGGTGGGAGATCATCTTGCCCCATACTTACCCTCATCGGTGGTCGTGCCCCTCCCAGGCTTAGATGCCACCAATAACGTCATTTCAGCGACTCCCTTCGGAAGCGCTTCGATTCTGCCTATTTCTTGGATGTACATTGCAATGATGGGGCCGGATGGCGTTACCGATGCCAGTCGCGCTGCAATCGTTCACGCCAACTATATCGCTAGCCGCCTGAAAGGTCATTTCGATGTCTTATATACAGGGAAAACGGGCACTGTTGCTCACGAGTGCATCATCGACATTCGCCCCCTAAAGGAAAGAACGGGCGTGACCGAGGAAGATGTTGCGAAACGACTCATCGATTACGGATTCCACGCACCCACCATGTCGTTTCCAGTCGCAGGCACGTTGATGATCGAGCCAACAGAGTCAGAATCTTTGGCTGAGATAGATCGGTTCTGCGATGCAATGTTGTCAATCCGAGGCGAAATAAGAGCGGTAGAGGAAGGACGCTTAGACCCAATTAACAACCCACTTAAAAATGCGCCACACACACTGGAAGATGTCACGACTGACAAGTGGGACCGACCCTACAGCAGAGAACAGGCTGTATGGCCCGTAAAGTCATTGCGAGCCGATAAGTACTGGGCGCCCGTCAATCGAGTCGACAACGTTTTTGGCGATCGCAACCTGGTTTGCTCATGTCCAAGTATTGAGTCTTATTTGGAACCTGCTTAATTTATTAAAATGCGGTAATCCCGACCGGAGCTGACGACCCTCTCCTTTCGTCCTAATGATCTTCGGGCAATGGAGTTTGATATTGCGCTTTCCAGTGGTCGTAGGGCATACCATAAATGCGCTGACGCGCGTCGTCCTTTGACAACTCTACCCCTGACTCGACTGCTGCTTCGGTATACCATTTAGAAAGACAGTTGCGGCAAAAGCCCGCCAGATTCATGAGATCAATATTCTGCACGTCGGTTCTTTCTTGCAGGTGCGATACCAAACGGCGAAAGGCGGCAGCTTCCAGTTCAGTCTTGGTCATCCTTACTTCTCACTCATTAACGTTTTAATGATGTCGGCCTGGTCTGCGTAACGCCATTTTAGATGCTTAAATAAATCGGGCGCGTACCAGTCAGCGTGTCTAATTTCAAGAGGACGATGAATCTCAATCTGGCGTCCTGACACTGCCTCGCACCAGTACAGACGAAATCCGTTATCAAACTCAACCGCCAAGTCACCCGCAATAACCTGTACGCCAGTTTCTTCCCAAGTTTCGCGCTCAGCCGTGCATTGAGCAAATTCATTTTTTTCGACCGATCCGCCAGGCGGTCCATACGTGCCGCCCATGATCTTTACAAGCAAAAGATCACCGTTGTTTACTGCCAAACATCCGGCACTCGGAACACCAACATCACCCGACACGACGGTGCACTTTGGCTGTCGAGAACAGGCGGACAGCAACATTACCGTCAGCAGAAATACTATGGAATAACTTTTCCTCATGTAGATCCAATCGTCTCGCACTTTTCTTCTAACACCGTCCCAAAGCGATATGCTATGTCATGATACACGCAGTAAAGTTTGTCACAAAACTGTCATTTTTTGTGGGAATGCACTTTATTAGTGCGAAAAATTCTTTAGACAAGATTGCTAATCGTACTTTATCCACAAAGCAGTCTTAGCAAACGCTGAAGGCAATTTATCTATCGTTCGTAGATAACTTCTACCGACCCGTGTCCAATCAGCTCCTTTAGCTGATCAAGCAAGGTATCTGACGGCGTAACACGCCACCGATCACCAAATCTGACCACCGCTGAGCCGGCAGGCTGTCGATACTCAACAATAATCGGACAGTCGCCCGTGTGAGCAGAAAAGACACGCTTCAACTCGGATGCAACACCACCCTGAATCGCATCGGGCCTCAAACCAAGCTTTAACTCCTTGACGCGAGAGCTTCTCACCTGCTCCAGTGTGGTAAATGATTTTGCTCTAAGTGACAGCTGTCCCCGAAAATCATCCATCTGGAGACGGCCATCGGCAAGTACAATCTGATCCTTAACCAACAAGTCTCGGTTCTGCTCGTAGACTTCGCTGAAAGCTGTCACCTCCATCTGCCCTGTACTATCATCGAGTTGCAATACCGCCATCGTGCCCCGCTGTGTCTTGACCAATCTTATATCAACAATGAGCCCAGCGACCCACTGCTTACTTCCGGTGGTCAACTCCCTTATAGAACGCGGAGAGAACTTTCGTACCTCTTGCTCAAATTCGTCTATGGGGTGACCACTGAGAAAGCTTCCCAGGCTCTCTTTTTCGCCGGCAAGAGTGTCTCGCAGCGTCCAAGAACGCGCACGTCTGTGATCGCGATAGGGATCGCCCGATCCTGAGGTAGGTACCACCTCCCCGAAGAGGTCACCCATACCAGCTGCATCGTTTGCAGCTGATTGCTCTGCTGCTCTGATTGCATCATCGAGCGCTGACATCAGCACCGAACGTTCGGCCCCCTGGTCATCGAGCGCGCCACTTTTAATCAATGCTTCAAGCGCTCTTCGATTGACCTTACGTGGATCGGTACGACTACAAAGGTCAAATAAATCAGCAAACGGTTTCTCCTCACGAGCTGCGAGTAGGTCCTCGATTGGGCCTTCGCCTAGACCCTTAATACCGCCCAGACCATAAATTATGTGTCCTTCAGCGTTAACAGAGAAGTGGTGCTGTCCCTCCAGAACATTCGGGGCTCGTACGGTCAACCCCATACGACGGCATTCATCGCGCAGCCCCAATAACTTGTCTGTGTTATCAATTTCCGAACTCATGACGGCGGCCATAAACTCAGACGGATAATGCCGTTTCAGCCAGGCAGTTTGATAACTCACCAAGGCGTAGGCTGCAGAGTGCGACTTGTTAAAACCGTAGCCCGCAAACTTTTCAACCAGATCAAAGATCTTCATCGCAAGGATCGGGTCAACACCCTTGTCTCTCGCCCCCTCTTCAAAAACGGAGCGTTGCTTGGCCATTTCCTCTGGTTTTTTCTTTCCCATGGCACGTCGCAGTAAGTCAGCACCCCCTAGCGTGTAGCCAGCAAGTTCCTGTGCAATCTGCATTACCTGTTCCTGGTAGAGAATAATCCCATAAGTGGGCTCTAATATGGGCTTCAACCACTCGTGCTGATATTGCGCATCAGGATAAGAAACCTGCTCTCGCCCGTGCTTACGATCGATGAAATTCTCAACCATCCCAGACTGAAGTGGACCCGGTCTAAACAAAGCAACCAGGGCGATGATGTCTTCAAAGCAATCAGGCTTCAGATTCTTAATCAACTCCTTCATACCGCGGCTTTCTAGCTGGAATACGGCTGTCGTCTCAGCGCTCTGAAGTAAGCTGTAAACCGCATTGTCATCGAGCGGTATCTGATTAATGTTTACAGGCGACTCGATATCAGTGCGCTTATTAATCATTGCGACTGCCCAATCGATGATGGTCAGTGTTCTGAGCCCCAGGAAATCAAATTTGACGAGACCCGCTTCCTCAACGTCATTCTTGTCATACTGCGTGACAAGGCCTTGCCCTTCCTCGTCGCAAAACAAGGGTGAAAAGTCGGTCAGTTTTGAGGGCGCAATCACCACGCCGCCCGCGTGCTTCCCCGCATTTCGAGTAAGTCCCTCGAGCTGTATCGCCATATCCCAAATCTCTTGAGCGGCACTGTCCTCTTGTAAAAGACTGACTAGCTGATCTTCTTGTTCGATCGCTTTCTCGAGTGTCATTCCCACTTCAAACGGAATGAGTTTCGACATCTTATCGGCAAGGGCGTATGGCTTATCCTGAACTCTGGCAACATCACGCACTACTGCTTTCGCAGCCATTGTTCCGAAGGTGATGATCTGCGACACCGCGCTCCTACCGTAAGTATTCGCCACGTAATCGATGACTTCGTCACGTCTGTCCATACAAAAATCGACGTCGAAGTCAGGCATTGAAACGCGCTGTGGATTCAAGAAGCGCTCGAACAGCAAGTCATACTCAATAGGGTCGAGATCCGTAATTTCGAGTGCAAAAGCGACGAGAGAGCCTGCGCCCGAGCCCCTGCCAGGTCCCACAGGGATACCCCTCGCTTTGCCCCAGCGTATGAAATCCATGACCACCAAAAAATAGCCGGGAAAACCCATTTGATTAATGATATCGAGCTCAAACTTCAGACGGTCTCGATAAACCGCTTCATCATCAACCTCGAGTGATGCAAGGCGCTTATCTAACCCCTCGTTTGAGAGGTTTGCCAAATGTTGTTCTATACTGTCCTTATTGGGTGTGGGAAATTCCGGCAAGTAAGCTTTGCCCAATTCAATCTCTACGGTGCATCGCTGGGCAATGTGAACGGTATTTTCAATCGCTTCCGGGATGTCGTGAAATAAGTCC
>Ga0163111_10002005_pt1 | contig 12811 bp, 10 predicted proteins | sample CRUFie1St18metaG_FD_109645 | JGI IMG/M metagenome (GOLD analysis project Ga0163111, IMG submission 109645) | Marine microbial communities from the Costa Rica Dome - CRUD Field 142mm St18 metaG | ecosystem: Environmental > Aquatic > Marine > Oceanic > Photic zone | place: Costa Rica: the Eastern... | reverse complement strand
GCTTTTATTCTATTCATGCAGATAAGCCATTTTATAACAAACTCATAGAATATATGACATCTGGAAATATTGTGGCACTCGTGTTAGAGAGGGATAATGCAGTATCAGCTTATAGAAGACTCATAGGTGCAACCAATCCTAAAGATGCTGAAGACAATACTATTAGAAAAAAATATGCAATAGATCAATCTTACAATTCAGTTCATGGATCTGATTCTATTGATAATGCAAAAAATGAAATATCAATAATATTTAATGAATGACTGATTTAATTTCAAAAAAAATTAGAGGATTTAGAGACATTCTTCCTGAAGAGTGTAAGAAGTTTCACTTTCTTGAAAAAACTATTCATATGTTAGCTCCATTATTTAATATTAATCAAATAAAAATACCTGTTCTAGAATCAGAAAATCTTTTTAAGCGTTCTATTGGTGAAGGGTCAGATATTGTTACTAAAGAAATGTATGCTTTTACTGACAAAAATAATGAAACTGTTTGTATGACTCCTGAAGGAACAGCATCAACTGTTCGTTTAGCTCTTGAGAATAATTTGATTTATGATCGAGGAATTAAAAAAAATAGATTTTACTATATAGCCCCTATGTTTAGACATGAAAGGCCACAAAAAGGAAGATATAGACAGTTTAATCAATTTGGTGTTGAATTTTTTGGAGAAAAATCATTTCTAGAAGATATTGATTTGTTACTTTTATCTGAAAAGTTATTTAAAATAATAAAACTTCCTGATATTAAATTGTTTTTAAACACTATCGGTTCAGCTAGTGATAGAGAAAATTATTCTCGAGATTTACAAGAGTACTTTAATAAATACTCAAAGGAATTAACCGATCAACAAAAAAATACAGTCTTAATAAATCCAATCAGATTACTTGACAGCAAAGACGCTAAGTTAAAAAATATTCTAGCAACTGCACCTTGTATTTCAGACTATCTAAATAAAAATTCCCAAACAAACTTTAATAAAATTCAAAATACTTTATCAGATTTAAATATTCCATACGTTCATGATGATAAGCTTGTGCGCGGGTTAGATTACTATAATGATCTTGTATTTGAATGGAAAACAGACAAGCTAGGAACTCAAGATGCAATATGTGCCGGTGGCAGGTACGATGGCTTATCAAAAGCAATTGGCAGTCATGATATTCCCTCTGTTGGGTTTGCCATGGGTATAGATAGAATTGTACAGTTAATAAATTATGAGAGTAATGAAACAATTATAGGCCTATCTTTTTTATCAGATAATATAAATCAAGAATATAAGTTAACTAGTCAGATAAGAGATAATATTGAATATTCTAGGTTGATAGTCCTACCTCACGGCAAATCTTTATCTAAACAAATAAAACTAGCAGCCAAGAATAAATGTCATTTTTTAATAATTGTAGGAGAAGATGAAATAAGTAATAATACACTTACTATTAAACATTTGAACAATAATATGGATGATGAGTCAATTCATCTTGATGGATTAAATGATTTTATACAAGGGCATGACATAAATGAGCGATGAGGATAAATTACTAAATTGGCTAGAGGATAATTATAAAAGCCTTATACTTGGTTTACTTATAGGTCTAGCTACTTTATATGGATATAAATTATATATATCTGATAAGAATACCTCACAATTAATTTTATCACGCGAATACGATGTTGCAGTTACAGCATTTAAAAATGGTGAGACCGACTTAATATTAGAATTTTCTAAAAAAAATCAAATTGATAATCCAAAAAATATTTATACTAATTTGTCTAATCTTTATTCAGCAAAAATCATGTACGATCTAAATAAATTAAATGATGCTTATATTTATCTTGATCATATAATAGACACATCTCCTGATAATGAAATAAAAAACCTAGCGATTTACAGAAAAGCTAAAATATTAATTGATGAAGGTAAATATGAAGAAGCACACCAAATTTTACATAATTCTGAAAGCTATCAACATATAGAACTAAAAGGAGATTTATATCTTATTCAAAAAGATTATGTATCCGCAATGAAAAATTATAAAGATGTTTTGACTTTCAGTATAACACCTAATGAGCGAAAGAATATTATATCTAAAATAAATCTAATTAAATGACTAAATATAAATTATCTATAATTGTATATCTGTTTATTCTATCGTCATGTTCTAATTTGTTAACTTGGCATTTAGATATGGGTATACATAAAACAAACAAGACAACAGTTGAAAGTTCCTCTAATGCATCAGATAAGGAACAAAAAATATATAAAACTATTAATACAGAAATTAAATGGGACACTTCAGTTAATTCAGGTATTAGCGGTAATAGTGGGTACCTTTATCCTGCAGTAGTCAACGATATTATGTATACAGTCGATAGCAGTGGGTTACTATCCGCACTATCCATTATCGATGGAAAAATTTTATGGAACTTTGAAACTGACGTCGAAATCACTTCAGGCCTAAGTATTATAAATAAAAAAATATGTGTTGGTACAACAACTGCTAAATTATTATGCTATGACATAGATAAATTGTCATCAAATAAGCACATACCATTAATAAGTAATTTATCCAATGCTATATCTTTCTCTGACTATAAAGCTAATATTGATATTGACTTAGCTACAGAGGCAGCGTCACCTATATTAGCTATAAATAACCTTTTTCTTATAAAACTCGATAATGATGATTTATATCTTATAAATCCAGTTACTAAAGAAACTATTTGGAAATCAACCAGTAGAAATATTGCACTTCGAAGCAAGGGCGCCTCGATGCCAATTATCTTGAATGGAGATGTGTATATTGCAAGGGATAATGGATCAATTTCATCAAATAATTTATTAGATGGTACATTAAATTGGTTCTCAATTATTTCCTCTAGATCTGGAAGAAACGATTTGGAATCGCAAAGAGATGCGGAGATGAGTATTGCTGTAGATAATAATCGATTGTATTATGGTCATTTCCAAGGTGAGTTAAATTCTCTTGATATATCTACAGGTCAGATTATTTGGTCTAGCCCCTTTTCGTTCATAAACGATATATTAATTAAAAATAATTCAATATATGGATCAACAACAGATAATTATCTAGTCTCCATTGACCAGTCATCAGGTTTTCTAAATTGGAAAAGTCTAAAATCTGATAAACAATTGACACAGCCTTTTATTATTGATGATATCGTAATGGCCTTTACTACAGATGGGACATTAGTTGGTTTTACTAAAGATGGTACCCATATTTATGAAAAAAAGTTTGATTTTGACATTCATCCACAGACTAAATTTATAGTTAAAAAAAATAAATTATACTTTCAAACTCTTGATGGTGATATAGTTCATCTTTTAATTACAGTTTAATATTATGACCAATTCAATTGCCTTGGTAGGCAGAACTAATGTAGGGAAATCCTTGTTATATAACAAGCTAGTTCAGTATAAAAACTCAATTGTATTAAATAAACATGGCGTAACAAGAGATGTTAATGAAGGTAAGTTACTTTATGAGGATAAATATTTAAATTTATATGATACTGCCGGTATAACATCAGAGGAAAAAGAATTCTCAAAACTTTCCTATGAAAAGACAATAGACGCTATTAAAAAATCATCACTAGTTTTATTTGTTACATCTTTAGAAGATGGATTAACATCAAGCGATTATGAGATATGTAATATTTTAAGAAAACTTGATAAAAAAATTATTCTAGTCATTAATAAATCCGATAAACAAAAATCAATATTGAAAAAACATGAGTTTCATGAGCTTGGGTTAAAAGATGTGTTTGATGTATCAGCCAAAACAAACAAAGGTTTATTACAACTTATCAAAAAAATTTTTGAAAAGATTGACTCTTCTGTTTATTATGAATCTAACAAGAACAGGGTAGCTTTTATAGGTAAACCTAATGTTGGCAAATCAACACTCATAAACTGTATACTTAATGAAAGTCGTTCTATAACCTCGGATATACCAGGGACTACAGTTGATTCATTAGAAATACCTTTTACTTTTAAAGGACGTGATTACTATATTTATGATACAGCTGGTATTATGAAGAAATCTTCTAGCAAAGAAATTATTAATAAATACTCCATTAATATGTCTTTAAAATGTATAAGTGATTCTAATATATGTATTCTTGTTATATCTGCCCTTGAATTAGTTTCTAAACAAGATAAAAATATATTTAATATTATAAAAGAAAATAACAAACCATTTATACTAGTAATTAATAAAATAGATTTAATTAACAAATTAGAACTAAAAAAACTTAGAAGTAATATAGACTATTTTTCTAACATACTTTTTGGAACAAAAATACTCTACATATCTGCCCTTGAGAATAGAAATATACGAAAACTACTTTTTACAATTAATACATTAACAAGCAACCTTTATAAAGAGTTTAGACCATCTAAACTAACAAAGATATTAAATGATGCTTGCAATAAACACCCAATTAAAAATAGTAATAATAGACCAATAAAACTCAAATTTGCTAAACAGAATAAAAGTTCAGATTTATCTATTTCTATACATGGAAATCAAACAGATAAAATACCTGATTCTTACAGAAAATATCTTGTTAATTATTTCTCAGATCAGTTGGGTCTCTCTGGAGTACCAATTAGATTAATATTTAAAAAAGAAAAGAACCCATTTAATATGGGTTCTTAATCATTGTCGTTTACTCAGCTGTTTTTGGACTTATAATATTTTTAACTTCGGAAATACTGTTAGCAGGAAAACCTCCAGTGCTAGCATGATCCTTTATCAGCTGTTCGTTGTCAGCGTTATATACACAGTAGACTTTGTCACCTGTTACATAGCTTTGAACCCATTCAATACCAGTTCCCATATCTTTCAAGATACCGCAAGACTTTTGTGATATACCTTTTAAATCGTCACCAGTCAAATCACCAGCACCAGCTATTTCTCTTTCTATTACATATTGTGGCATAATACCCCTCCTTAATTATGTTCTTGTATTATCTAATTATATATAGTTTTTTTCAAGTTTACTGAGATTTGTTGTCAATAAGCACAAGTGGGTCAATATATTCATTATTAGCTATTACAGACCAATGAAGGTGGGGACCTGTAGATAATCCTGTATTACCAATAGTACCAATCTTTTGACCTTTTCTTACAACATCATCTTTAGATACTGATATGTCATCCATATGCAGGAACATACTAATTAAATTATTACCATGATTTATCATTACAAATTTACCATTATAATAGTAATCACCTGTTAATATTACTTTCCCAGCTGAGGGAGAAAATATATATGTACCGATTTCTGCAGCTATATCATGTCCATTATGAAATCTACCTCTTTTTCCATTGTAGTATCTTTGAGTTCCATAGACACCAGAAGTTACTCCATTAGAGGGCATAATAAATTGTATATCAGGATATTGATTATAGATCTTTTTTTTAGCTTCAATAAGTTGATTTCTTTCTGCTTTTATTCGAGCGATATCTTCTTTAGTTTTAGTTTTATATTTTTTTATAGTTATATACTGTGAGCCATATTTTTTTTTATTAACCTTAAGACGTATTTTTTTCTCTCTAGTGCTACTCCTAAAAATGTATTCATTAAACCCTTCATCACTATAGTATGGGATACCAAACATAAGATAATATTCATTCTTCTTCTGTATTTTTGTAACTAATCGATTTTTGTAGTAAAAATAATCATTACTTTCATTTTTTGATAACGGTAGATATGCTACAGCTCCAGCAAATAGTTTTTCCTTCGAATATATATCATTACAGGCAATAATTAATATTAAAAAGCCGATGATTTTATAAGATATTTTTATTCTTCCAACCATTTTTTGTTTTTTTTATTTCAACGTGAGTAATTATGCCACCTCTAACTTTCCAATGAGCATCAATAAACATGTACCTTGGTTTGACTAGGGTGTACAAGTGATTAAAAATTTTATTTGTAACATCTTCATGAAATGCGCCTATGTCTCTATATGAAGACATATATAATTTTAAAGATTTAAGTTCAACACATAACTTATCAGGTGTATATTCAAGATAAAATTCAGCAAAATCAGGTTGAGAAGTTAATGGACATATACAGGTAAATTCTGGAATTTCCATTTTTATTAAATAGTCATCTTTCTTCTGCGGGTTTTCGAATGTCTCTAAAATATCTTTCATATGAATTATAAAATCATTTTATAGTATAATATAAAATAACATATTATAATCTAAAATCATCAAATGAGATTATCTAAAATAAAACTTTCTGGCTTTAAAACATTTGTTGATACAACAACATTAGACTTCCCAAGTAACTTGACAGGCATTGTTGGGCCCAATGGCTGTGGAAAATCCAATATTATTGATGCAATTAGATGGGTCATGGGTGAATCATCGGCAAGAAATCTAAGGGGTGATACAATGGATGATGTAATCTTTTCTGGATCATCGTCAAGAAGTGAGGTAAGCCATGCAAGTATTGAACTATTATTCGATAACTCCTCTAATAAATTAGATTCAAAGTTTGCCAAATTTAATGAAATTGTTATACGCAGGGAGGCTAACCGCGATGGAACCTCTACATATTATCTAAATAACACCAGATGTAGAAGAAAGGATATTAGAGAAGTTTTTCTAGGAACAGGATTAGGGCCCAGAAGTTATGCCATCATCGAGCAGGGTATGATATCAAAAATTATTGATTCAAAGCCTGAAGAATTAAGAACCTTTCTTGAGGAAGCAGCAGGTATTAGTAAATATAAGGAAAAGAGGCGAGAAACTGAATTAAGACTTAAACATACCAATGATAATTTAAGTAGATTAAATGATATTATGAAAGAAATTAACTCATCACTCACAAAACTTCAAAAACAGGCAAATGATGCAGAGCTATACAAAAATTTAAAAAAAGAAGAAGAAGATTTAAGAGTTAAGATAGTTGCTAAGAAAATTATTAAATATGATGAGGATTTAGATTCTTCTGAAAGAAAAAATAAAGATTATCTTCTTGAAAAAGATAAATATGATTCTGAAATTTCTGGTTTTAACTCTGAAATAGAAAAGCTTAGATTATCAAGAGATTATGAACAAGAACAATATAACAAGACCCAATCTCAGTCATTTCATATTGCCGCTGAAATTGCGCGTGCAGAGAAAGATATCGAATATACTCAACAAATTGAAACAAGTAAACAAGATAATATCAATGATATAAATAAAGATATCGTAAGAATTCAAAATGAAATAAATGATTTAAAAGATAAGGAACAATTAAATAAGAGTGAAATAGAGAATAGCGAACAAGAGAAAAAGAGTTTGGATGATGAAATAAAAGATGTAGACACTAAAATTAAAGATACAGTTTTTTCACTTCAAAATTGGCAATCAAACTTTAATACATTTTTATCTGAAAAACTTGAACTTGAAAAAAAAATCGAATTAGAAAAATCTAAAATAGAATCGTATGTAGAAAATATTGCCAACCTTGAAAAAAGAATAAGTAAATATAAAGATGCAAATGATGAAAATACTGAAAGTACCGTACAACTAGAACTTTTGGACATATCAGAGAAATATCAAAAAAAACTTATTAATTTTAAAGTTGATTTTGATAGGCATTTTAAAACTATCTCCAAAGGAAATTCTAAAACATTAAATGTATTTCTCAACAGTTTAGTTGATGATTTCAAACGGATAATTATTAAAATTAAGGAAAATAATAAATCTATTATTCAGCAAATTAAAGAAATTAAAGATAATACTAAACTTTATAAAGAAAAAATTATTAAAAGTGAAGAAATATTAATTAAATATAATTCAGAGCATGAAAATTACGAAAAACAAAAAAATACCTTAGAAAAGCAAAAAATAGATTTGAAACAAAATCAAGATAAGCTTAATTGGAAATATAACGAACTTACTGAAAAGTTAAATGCAAATAATGTCAAAATAACAACGTTCAAGACAGAGATATCCTCATACTCAGACAATTTAAGAAAATGTAGCGCAGATATTGATGTTTTAACTTCTAAGAAACAAGAACTTTTATCTAACGAGAAGCAACCTGCACAGTCTGATTCAAGTAAGTTAAATAAATTATTGAACAATAAAAAAGAAAAAGATCACGAGTTGGTTACTGTACAAAACAAAATTATATCTATTGAAAATGATATTAAAGATAATGAGGATAAAATAAGAGACATATCTAATAAACAAAAAAGCATTACCGAAAATATAAGTAATATTAATATAGAACTTGCAGAAATTAGGACAAATAAATCATCATTATTAGAGAATTCAGATTTAGATAAAGATTTAATATTATCTTCGATTAAAAATGACGATAATAAGCTACTTCATGATATTGAAAAAACTCTCTCTAATACAAAAAATAAAATAGAAAAGCTTGGAGCAATTAATCTAGCTGCAATAGATGAGCTAAAGGAATATCAGGATAGGAAGGTATACCTGGACAAACAATATAATGATATAACCAAATCTGTTGATACTCTTCAAAACGCCATAAAGAAAATTGATTCAGAGACAAAATCAAAATTTAAAGAAACTTTTGATGCTATTAATGCAAATTTATCATATTTCTTTCCGAAAATATTTGGTGGCGGCAAATCATATCTTGAATTGACTGACAATGATTTATTAAATACTGGTGTAAATATTATGGCGAAACCTCCTGGTAAACTAGTAAAGAATTTAAATCTTTTATCTGGCGGAGAAAAGGCAGGAACAGGTATTGCTTTTGTATTTTCAATATTCCGAATAAACCCGGCACCCTTTTGTCTATTAGACGAGGTTGATGCTCCATTAGATGAGGCAAATAATGATCGTTTTTGTAATGTGGTAAAAGAAATGTCAGAAACTGTACAATTTATTTTTATTACTCACAATAAATCAACTATGCAGATGGCAGATGTTTTATCAGGAGTTACCATGAGAGAGGCGGGTGTCTCAAAACTAGTTTCTGTAAATGTAGATGATGCAGTAAAGATGGCTTCTGATAATTGATTATAATTTTTTAATCTATGAAAAAGAAGATTATAAATAAACGTTATGAAGAGCTGATTAAAATTATTGATAAACATAATTTACTTTATCATACTCATGATTCTCCAGAAATCTCTGATGATGAATATGATAAACTTTACCTAGAATTAAAAAATCTTGAAAAAAATAACCCTTTAATCACAAAAGAATACTCTCCAACACAGAGAGTAGGTTCATCTTTATCAGATAGTTTTGAAAAAAGAAATCATACGCATCCTATGCTGTCTTTGTCAAATGCTGCATCTCAAGACGAATTTGATGAATTTTATTCAAAAATATCAACAAAAATAAAAAATAATAACTTCGAATTATTTGCTGAGCCTAAATTTGATGGCCTTGCTGTAAATATATCCTTTGAAAATGGAAAGTTTACTACTGCTACTACGAGAGGAGATGGTTTTGTAGGAGAAGATGTCACACATAATGTCAAAACAATCAAAACATTACCTTTAAATATTAATATGTCATTTTTACCACATAAATTTGATCTACGTGGAGAGATATTTATTGACAAAAAAGATTTTAAGGCAATAAATACCAAATTAAAACAAGCCAAAGAAAAACAATACTCCAATCCAAGAAATTTAGCTGCAGGCAGCATAAGACAACTTGATCCATCAATTGCTTGTTCAAGGAATCTAAAGCTTTTTATTCATGGCATATCTAATTATTCATCCTTTGAAAAATTTAAAACTCACAGTGATCTAATGGCCCATCTATCAACCCTAGGATTTCCAATTAATAGATATTCAAAGATAATGACTAGCCTTAAAGATTGTTATGATTATTTTTTATATATGAGTGACATGCGAGATAGTATCCCTTATGAGATAGATGGATTAGTTTATCGACTTAATGATTTTAATAAATATGATTCATTAGGTTCTACATCTAAATCGCCAAAATGGGCAATAGCATATAAGTTTAAATCCTTAGAAGCATTAACTAAAATTAAAAGTGTGACGTATCAGGTAGGGCGAACAGGAACAATAACACCAGTTGCTGAATTGAATCCGGTAAATATTGGTGGAGTAATAGTATCTAGAGCAACGCTTCATAATTTTTCAGAAATCAGCAACAAGGATATCAACATAAATGACTATGTATATGTTAAAAGAGCTGGTGATGTAATCCCGGATATTGATAGAGTTGAGTTAAAAAAACGTCAAAATATAAAAAAGATTATACCCCCAAAAAAATGTCCAAGTTGCTCAAGAGAGCTCAAAAGAGAAAATAATCAGATTGCATTAAAATGCATTAATAATAAGAAATGTATACCTCAGATTGAGGGTTCAATAATTCATTTTATTTCTAGAAAAGGTATGAATATTATTGGCATAGGAAATAAAATCATCAAAGAACTTATAGAAAAAAAGCTAATTAAAAGAACAGCTGATATTTACCAACTTGGCGAAGATGATTTTAATAGATTAGAAAGAGTAGGCGCTAAGTCTATTAAAAATTATTTGTCATCGATAGGGGCATCAAAAAAAGTTTCTTTTCATAAATTTATTTATTCCTTAGGTATTAAAGAAGTCGGTGAATCTTCATCAAAATCATTAGCAATAGAATTTAAAACAATTGATGAATTTATCCAGTGTACATTGGATAAGCTAGTGGATATTGGCGACGTTGGGCCTATTGTGGCAGAAAATATAATTTCCTACTTAAATGATATTGATAATATAGATAATATTAATGACTTGCTTCAATCTGGTGTTCAGATTATTTATTCACAAAATATCAAAAATGATAAGTCCGTAGTCATTACAGGTATTTTTGAAAATTACTCTAGAGAGGAATTAAAAAACAGCTTAGAATCAATTGGCTATAATGTCACTAATAATGTAACAAAAAAGACAAAATTACTGATATGCGGCGGGAAACCAGGAAGTAAACTAACCAAGGCTAGAGATTTTGAAATCAAAATAATCTATGAAAAGGAACTTGCTAAGCTTCTCTCAGAATCTCGTTAATTCCAACTTTACTTAATGTTTTTTCATCAACTTTTTTTACTATTACCGCGCAGTATAAATTACATGTGCCGTCTTTTGATGGTAATGACCCTGAGACTACAACAGAACCCTCAGGAACCTCGCCATATGAAACTGTTTGACTCTCTCTATCATAAATTTTAGTACTTTTTCCAATAAATACGCCCATAGAAATTACCGAGTTCTTTCTGACTATTACTCCTTCTACAACTTCTGAACGAGCTCCTATGAAACAGTTATCTTCAATTATCGTAGGAGATGCTTGCAGCGGTTCTAAAACACCTCCAATGCCTACTCCACCTGATAAATGTACATTTGAACCTATCTGAGCACACGACCCTACAGTGGCCCATGTATCTACCATTGTACCTTCACCAACATACGCACCAATATTTACAAAAGATGGCATTAGCACCACGTTTTTATCAATATAAGATCCATACCTCGCTATTGCCTGCGGTACAACTCTAATATTGTTTTCCTTTAGATATTCTTCAGAGGTATGCTGAAATTTTGATTCTACTTTATCGTAAAATTTTGTGTATCCTGTTTCTATTTTTTTATTTTGATTAAGTTTAAATGATAGTAGTATTGCCTTTTTTACCCACTCATTAATAGTCCATATGTTATTATTGTTTTCAGCTACACGAATCGACCCTTCATCTAAAGAGGATAATGTTTCTTTTACTGCACTAGATACATCACTTTGATTTGTGTTGTTTATACCGTTTGCATATGCATCATTAATGATATCAATATTTTTCATAGTGTTCTTGGAGCCTCGTAAAGTATATTATTATCAATTTTATCGTCTTTATCCTCTAAAAATAAGAGTATATCATAATATTGTTTTACATTTTCTACATATTGCACGGCTTCCCATCCTCTTGCATAACCATATTTCATTTTTTTATAAAATTCTTTTTTATTTAGTTTAAATAAATATTTTTTTAGATTCTGCCATTCATTAATATTAACATTATCTTCTTTTGATATAGTAATTACATCCTCAATATGCCCAGGACCAACATTATATGATGCAAGAGCAAGGTTTAATTGTGTTTCTTCGTTGTATTCGCTGAATCTATTCTTTAAAGTTGCAAAATATCTTGCCCCTCCATCTATACTTTCATTAATATTTAATCTATCCACATTTAACATTTCTGCTGTTGTTTCCGTTAGCATCATAAGCCCCCTTACTCCTGTAGGAGATATAGAATTATTATTCCATTTAGACTCTTGATATGAAATAGCAGCAAGTAATTTCCAATCAATGCCATATTTAATACCATTTTTTTTAAATATATCCTCAAATTCTGGTAATTTAGTAACCATATCTGAAATAAATATTCTTGATCCAATAAAGATATAAGAGGATATTGTATCTCTAGAGTAGTATTTATTATTTAATCTTTGCTTATTTGCAATTCCATTATCTGATTCTAAATAATTTGAAAATGCTTTTGTAATTGAACCATCATCATAAGGGAACTTCCAAATTAAATTAATAGTTCCAATTTTATTAACAATATTTAAATTCGGATAGTATTTTTTATAAAAAAGATAAGAACTTCTTGTAAGTATTGTATATGAAATTAAATTATTACTTAGATTTGATATGTGATCATCAAGGTTGTTATCTATAAATTTTATTTTAAATTTCTGTTTAATAATTTCATTAAATTTAATATTGTTATAAATATTTAATAATTCTATTTGATTATCTTTTGTATCATGATTATT
>Ga0163111_10002004_pt1 | contig 12811 bp, 11 predicted proteins | sample CRUFie1St18metaG_FD_109645 | JGI IMG/M metagenome (GOLD analysis project Ga0163111, IMG submission 109645) | Marine microbial communities from the Costa Rica Dome - CRUD Field 142mm St18 metaG | ecosystem: Environmental > Aquatic > Marine > Oceanic > Photic zone | place: Costa Rica: the Eastern... | reverse complement strand
ATGCATCGAGCAGTTACTCATAACAAAGGCGTTATGAACGGGATTGATGCTGTGGCTATTGCAACGGGAAATGACTTTAGGGCTATTGAGGCAGGAGCACACGCATATGCGTCAATTGGGAAATATAAGAGCTTATCTAACGCCTATATAAAAAATGAAATATTTTATTTTGAATTAAAATTACCTTTAGCGATTGGCACTATCGGTGGTGTTACCAACCTACATCCATTGGTTAAATTAGCACTTGAGATTCTAGACAATCCAGATTCTAAAGAATTAATGAATATAATGGCTAGTGTTGGACTGGCACAAAATTTTGGAGCACTAAGATCCCTTGTAACATCTGGTATTCAAAAAGGGCATATGAGAATGCATCTGATGAATTTACTCAATAAAAATAATGCCTCCGAAAAAGAAAAAGAAATTGCGTCTGATTATTTTAAAAATAAGATAGTTAGTAGTTCAACGGTAGAAAAGTTTATAAAAAATATCCGATAAATGCGATTTAGTAGTAATGGTAAAATCCTGCTTAGCGGTGAGTACTTGGTTTTAGATGGAGCTGATTCATTAGCATTACCATCCAAATTAACCCAAGAATTAATTTTGAGGAAATGTGATGACCAAATAATTGAATGGCAAAGTATTGACAATGATGATAATATCTGGTACGAGGAAAAATTTTATATACAAAAGAATAAATTTGTTTACAGAGGAAAAAAAAATAAGATTTCTGAAAAATTAATTTTACTTTTTGAACATATACTAAAAACAAAAAAATATAAAGATCTTCTAGGAAATAAATTTATAACAAAACTTAACTTTGGAAGAGAATGGGGATTAGGAACATCTTCAACCTTTGTAAATAATCTCGCAAAATGGGCAGATGTGGATCCCTATCAATTATTATTTTCGGCATTCAACGGAAGTGGCTATGATATTGCATGCTGTGACGTGAATTATCCAATTATTTTTAATAATTATGATAATAATATTAATGTTGAAAAAACCAGATTTAATCCTCCTTTTGTTGACAGCCTTTATTTAATCTATTTAGAAAAAAAACAAAATACTTATAAATCGATAAAAAATTATAAATCGAAAAAAAATACTAACAAATTAAAAATAATTGAAAAAATTAATGCTATAACTAACAGCCTGATTAACTGTAAAGATCTGTATGAATTTGAAAACCTTATGGAAAAACATGAGTCAATTGTTTCTAGTCTCATAGGAATTGAATCAATTCAACAAACAGCTTTTAAGGATTATAAAAACGGCAAAATTAAAAGCTTAGGAGCATGGGGAGGAGATTTTATATTAGTAACCTCGAATAATAATGATTTAAGTTATTTTAGAAATAAAGGCCTTAAATTAGTTTTTCCGCTTAAAGATCTAGTATATTTAGATTAATATATTTTAGACCTGAAGTCCTCTATCTCTGCCTTATCTTTTAATGCAGTGTAAGATCTAATGTTAGATGAATTAGATCTGTTTGTAATAATTGTGTTAACAACCTCTTCATAATTATCAAGAGGTTGTGCAATTCTTCTATCGGTTACATATATGAAGAAAACACCGGTGTTTCCAATGATTGCAGATGATGTAGTCTCTTTAGCAAATCCCATTGCATATCCTACGACCGAAGGTTCATTTCCGATACTTGAAATTACAGGGTTACTCATATTTACAGAAAGAGCTGTTTTTATTTCAAGATCATTCTGACCAGCTATTTCATCAAGATTATTGTAATTGTTACTATCAATAATTTTCTTTGCTTTCTTCAAGTTCCTAACCTTAGACATTACCACATTCGATGCTTTGTCATATGAAAGCATACCATTTTCATTTATCGATGTAAGCATTGCAATAATTCTATCACCATTATTCAATTTAAAATATTTAATTGTACCAACTTCAGTTTCATCATCATAAGCCCATTTAACAATATTTCTTTCCTGACCAATCAGGGGAATATTCTGATCTAATTCGTATAGGTTGTTAGCAGCTATAATATTATAACCTCTCTCTTTTGAAATTTCTCTAAAGTTTTCACTATTCACATCCTGTTCGAATTTTTTTGAAGCCTCAAATAAAATATCCGTTGTTTTTTTAGAAGGTTCGATTGACAATGCTAAGTCAGCAACTTTTACAGCTTCTTCTTTCTTACCATGTGATAAAATTTCTATTACATGGAAACCAAATACAGTTTCAACTACATCAATTGAACCTGTATTATTTTCAAATGAAAAATCTCTAAAATCACTAATAACAGGATCAAAAGGATCGGTATAAACAAAATCTATGACTCCATCGTTTTTTTTGGATTCTTCAGCAGAAGATAAACTTAATAAGGACTTAAACTTATTTCTGTTTTTATTTAGGATATTTAAAATACTATCAGCTGTTTGTTTAGCTTCGTTTTTAGAATGAGGAATTAATATCTGTCTTACCTTAGCACTTTCAGGTATAAGTTTAGATTCGATAAGCTTAGAGGCCTTAACAAATCCATTATCTTCGTAAGGTCCATAAATTTCATTTTTTTTAAGATTGAAAATGTTTTCAGAGCTTAATTGATCAGAAAATTGTGATTTAAATTTATACGAATCATTAGGTTGGATACTTCCATTTTCAAGAGCTCCCTGATCCAATAATTCATTAATCTTTAATTTTAAATCAGAAATATCATTTTCAGAAGCCTTTTCTTCAAACCTAACAAATATCAAATCTCTGTTAGGGTCAGTTGAAAAACTTTTTTTATTATCCTCAATATATTTTTTTAAATCAGATTTAGTTACATTAATTTCTGAATCAGCAATTTTACTAAAAGGTATTTGAACATATTTAAAGTCAACCACATCGTTTGAATTATGATGTAATTCTTCACCTTCAAAGCTGGTGGTATTTAATCCAGCATTAACAAGTTTAAAATAAACATCTTGTAATCCAAATTCTCCAGCTTCCTTTTCAATAAAGTTATTCCAAAAATCAAAATTAATAGGTTTACCTTTAAAAGTGGTTGTCTCATCTCCGAGCTCCTTTAAATCGCTGATAAACTGATTCATTTTTTGAAAATCGAAATTTCCATTATCGTCTTGAAATTCTACGGCAGATTGATATTGTTTTTTTAAATAATCTCTCATCATTTCACTTTCAACCTGAAAATCAAGATTATTTGCTTCATTTTTAAGTATAAGTCTTCTCAATTCTATTTCCCATACAGCATTCATCGCTTGATAATCAGAAATTGTTTGACCATTATTTCTAAACTGAAAATTATCTTGGTAAGTTTTTACTTTTCCAGTAAAGTCCTCTCGATCCATTTCAATACCATTAACTTTTGCAATAGTACTGACATTAAATTCATCTGACTTGAACACATCAAATATTGAACCTGTTCCTGTTGATAATACAAATGCAAAGAGAGCTAGTCCAATTACACTAATCAAGGCTACAGGACCAAGAGCTCTTATTTTTCCTAAAACTGCCATATTACTGATATAAAAATAGTGACCAAAAGTAGTATTTTATTATCAATTAAAAAAAATAATTTTTAATAGTAATTAGAAATAATTTTTAAAAGAATTGATTTATTTTAAATGTAAATGAAAAAATTTTAATCTTCAAGGGCAACACTGCCATTAATCTTTAAAAACTTAATTTTATCAAAACTTTTATCCGAATCAAAACCTTTACCAAAAATATCTTTGTCGGTTGAAATATACCTAAATGCATAATTTGTAAATAACCATTCTTCTCCTCTATCATAATATAATTGATCTGTGAGTAATGTATCAAATAAATGAGTAGAAACTACCACATTTCCTCTTAAATCAATAAGATCACTGTCGGAATATGATATTGCATAATCAGCAATTATCTTGGTTTCTTTATTATTTTCATCGTATAAAATCACTTCTAAATCTTGTGGAAATTCAAAGTATGGAAAAGGAGCGTTGCTAAAGTTTAGCATCTTTGGGCTATTTAAAATACTACTTATCTTTCCAGAGTCCGTGTGTATTGCATTAATTTCACTTGCAGACGAAACAGGTATTTCCGCCTTTCTTAGAAAGATTGTTAAATCCTTTTCATCATTACATGATAAAAACAAAAAACTTATTGAAAAGAAATAAATAATTTTCAAAATCTACAATGTTGGAACCTTTACTGTTCGGTTAATCCAACAACTGATGGTTATGGTTTCACCCTCTCTTCCAGATGAAAAAATATCTGATGTGCTGGGGGCTTTTGCTTCGTAATTTTTAGAACTCTTTAAAGCAGCATTTCTAAGACTTCCATCGACTCTAGACGCTTTTAGAGCTTCTTTTGATGCTAACCAGTAAACTGCTCTTTGAGTAAAACTATCATCTCCACAATTTTTAGCGCTAGATGCATACATTTGAGCAATCGCTAAATAAGATCTGCCCATTGATGGATTATAACTCAGAGCCTGCGTGTAATAAGATCTTGCTTTTGTAAATTGACCGTTTTTTCTAAAGGCGGTTGCTATTTTGAATAATATTTTTGCTTTTTCATATGAATCAGTTTCTAGCTCAATAGCTTGATTGTAATATGTAAGTGCCTCAGATGAAGCCCCTTTTTTATCGTTAATTGTTCCAAGATAATATGCTGTTGATGCATTGGGTTCTAATTCATTTTTTCTTTCGACAATTCTAATAAATAGTTTTGATTCATCACATTCTTTGTTATAAAGTCTGTTCATTGCTCGATTTAACCACTTTCCATTATCCTGATTTAATTCAAAATTATTTTCGTAAAGTGGTATTAAATTTTCACAATCACCTCTATTCCCAAGGTCTTTTTCCATTCCACGTGAAATTTGATCGTAAGCTTTTAGAAAACTATTATAAGATTTAATTCTTTTTTGATCCTTCGATGAAACAGAAACATTTTCATCAGACGAATCAACAAACTTATTTACTTTATTAGTGTAATTTTTTATTTCAAATTCAATTTTTTCTGAAATTTCATCATATTTAGTAAATAAATCTTCTGCACTTTTTTGATTATCATCGTATAATTGAACTAAAACTTTAAAGTATGTGTATAAGTTTTTTGGATTATTAAAAGAGCTTAAATCCTCATTGTATGCTTTGTCAAAATTTGAATAAATTTCTAAGCTATTTATCCCTAATTCAATTCTGTAGTCATATTGCAATTGTGCTGACTTTGCAATAATATCTCCCAGAGGAGTTTTGTTTGGAAAGTTCTCTCTTTTTTGTTGCCATAATAAAATTAAATCATTTAAAAATCTTATTTTTTCTTCATCAGATGAATTTTGAATTTTATGTTTTAATATTCTTTCGCCGTATACATAAATAGCACTATTAAATTTTGGGCTTCTTTCTCTTAGTTCCATCCAGGGTTCAAAAGCAGCATCATAATTTTTAGCTTTTACATACTCAGTAAAAATTGAAAGAGCATTGATATCTTCTTCATTTGCTTGTGAAAATGAATTGTATGAAATTGTGAACAACAGTATAAATCCAATAATTTTTTTCATAATTAGTTATATTTTCTTTTGATAAACCAACGATCATTAAGCGACAAGCTAAGTTGAATATTTATAAAATTTTCTTCAACTAAATTTTCATTTGTAGTACCTCTTTTCCCAAATTCAAAGGTTGTATTTACATTTGAAAATAATCCTCCAGCTGGAATACCTAGCCCAAATGATATGCCAAATTCGTCAATTGACTCATCATTGATAACCAAACCAGTTTTTTCAGAATATAATCCAGCTCTGTAAACTACTCTATTCCAAAATTTTCCAAAAGATGAATAGTCAGGTATAAAAAATCCACCAAAAGACAATTTTGAGGAATCTTCAAATTCGCTATTTTCAATTGTGATTAAATCGTTTGAAAAAACACTACTTCCCAGTAATGTCAATTCTGCACCCAGCATCCATTTTTTAGGATTACTTATTGCTAAGCCAAAACTAGTTCTTTTTGGCATTCTTAAGTCTGTTTTGGCTAAACCTATTGATTCTAAATCTACATTAATTTCATTCACTGGAATTTCAATAAGTGTATTAGGGTTCACAATAACAGATGCGAATGTTCTACTATTTCTTGAACTTAAGTTATAATTTGGTGAATGAGAAAATGAAGCATGAAACTCAAATTTTTTACTAAACTTTCCAACATAAATAAGACCAAAATTATAATTTACTCCACTGAGATCAGACCTGTTTAATTCTCTAGCCTGGTAATCCAGAGGGAGTGACTCATCGTCATACAGGTATTCAAGAGCTGAATTTTGTATGTTTCCAAAATTATATCTCGCGTCTAGTCCGATCGAGAAGTTTTCGGATAATTGATATGCAAAACCTAAAAAAGCTTTATTTAAGCCACCGTTTCCAGAATATTTATACTGAAGTTGATTTTCCTGATTTGAAGATTGCAATTTATAGCCAACCGATGAATAAGGGATTAGACCGAATCCCAATCCAAATTTTCCCATCGGGATATTAAGTCCAAGATATTCAAAAGACGTATTTGTTGTTTCTGAGTCGTTATCTGAAGTTTTTAAATTAGTTTCTGAATGACCTAACCCAACAGTAAACTTAACTAATCTACCTTCTTTGTTAAATGAGAACATGTTTATTCCAGTATACGATGCAGGATTTCTAAAATTCATATGAATACTGTCATTGTAAACACTGAGACCACCCATTGCCCTATTTTCAGATGTACCTTTAAAATCTAAAGATCCAATTCCATAAAACGAATAAGGTGATGATGTATTGTTTTGTGAAATTACTGTAAAGGAGATAATAAACAGTAGAAAAACTATCGGAAATATTTTATTCAATTATTCTTTATTTAAATTTAGAATGCTATTAAGGCCGTCTAATATAAAATTTTGATTCGCAAATATGGCAATTTTTAATGTTTTTGACAAAAATTTAGCATTTCCGCCAGTTAAAATGACCTTAGTACTACCATGCTTTAAGCTAATATTTTCTATAAAACCATTTATTTCGTTACATACCCCTCCAATAACCCCTGAATGAATTGAAGATTCAGTAGAATCACCGGGAAAATTAAATTTATTAGAAATTTCTAGTAATGGTAAATTAGAGGTATAATTATTTAATGACTTATATCTCATTTCAATGCCTGGAGATATTGATCCACCAAAAAAATTATTATTAAAGTCTACAAAATCAACTGTTATACAGGTCCCGACATCGATTATTATTTTATTGGATTCAGGATAAAGTAATGATGCTGCAGCTGCAAGAGCAAGTCTATCATTTCCAAGAGAACTTGGAGTTTTGTAATGAATTGTGAAGGGAAAATTAAAAGTTGAATCTAGCTGTAATACTCTAATTTTATAATTGTTGAATATATCAATTACTTTTATCGATGATACATTCGAAATTAAAGCATAACTTAAATCATTGTTTTTATTTAATAGTCTATTAATTTCAGAATCAATTTTAGAATTATTTTCTGAAAAAAAATATATAAGATCTGAATTTTTATAAATTCCAATTTTAAAATAATTATTGCCAATGTCAATTACGAGGTTCATACAATATTGTAGCTGCTCAAATTTACAAAAGCATTTTTATAAAATTATTTTGGGAATAACAAAATTGAATCTATCTTTGACGCGCTCAAAAGGTACCTTAGCTCAGTTGGTAGAGCAACGGACTGAAAATCCGTGTGTCCCTGGTTCGATTCCTGGAGGTACCACAACAAAAGCCTTCATTTTCCTGAGGGCTTTTATTTTTTATTATATTTACTAAACTTCAGTAAAAATGCAATTTTTAAATTCTGACATCAACAAATATGCTCTCGAATTTATGTCAACTGACTGGATAATAACAGTTGCTTGTGTTATCGTTTTAATATTTATAGTTTTATATATTGGGCATAAAATTCCTTTTAGTAAAAAAGATAAATATGCCAAATTCTTGGCTGTTCTAATGATAGGTTTTTTTATTATAAATCACTCATTTCTTTTCTTACTTGGAAAATGGGAGCTTAGTAAAGAACTTCCGGTGCATCTTTGTTCAATCAGTGGTTTAATTTGCTGTTTTATTATGTTTATTCCAAAAAATAAAAGACAATTTCTTTTTGAATTTCTTTTTTATTGTGGAATAATCGGCGGTGTTCAAGCGATCTTAACACCTTTAATTGATGACTATGGAGGATACAATTTCTTTTATATTCAGTTTTTTTTTAAACATGCCATGATAATAGCTTTTCCAATATACTTGAGAAATAATTTAGGAATGAAATTAACTAAGTTTTCATGGCTTAAATCATGGGTTATATTAAATATATTTATGTTTATATTAATTCCTCTAAATAACCTTCTTGGATCTAATTACATGTACGTTAACAAACCGCCAGCCGTCGATAATCCGATGGTAATTGGTGAATGGCCAACTTACTTATATTGGTGGGAGCTTTTTGTGTTAATTTTAATTTTATTAGTTTTTGTAATCGGAAAATCTAAAAGTTTTGAAAAGATTAATTAAAATATCAATAATAATTATTTCAATAATAAGCTGCAAAGATGTAGTCGTTGAAGAAATAAAAAATAATTCAAATTCAAAAATTATAAATTATTCAGAAATTAACCTTGAGGCAGTTTATAAAATTAATCTTTATTCCAAAATTGATGAATGGATAAATTATATTGAGTTATACGAATATATTGAACAACTTAATTTAAATGATTACAGCTCGCTAATTGACAATAAGAAATATCTTATTAGATTTTTTAATGGTATAAAAAATACGATTCCAACAGAAATTAACAAGCCAGAAATAAAATCGAGGCTTACCGTAATAGAAACAGATTTTTTAAGATTTGAATCAATGCTTTCTAATAATGAACCAAATAAAGAGGAGAAGATTAAAATGGTTAAAAAAATAAATAACTCTTTCTCAAACCTCAATTTTCAAATAGATAAGCTAAAGGAAAAACAAGAAATTACTCCTGAATAGTCGGCTTCTGAGCATTTAAAGCATCAATACTAATTTTAGCTAAATTGAAATTTGGAGCAATATTTAATGCTTCATTCATAATTGAAATTGCTGAGTCAATATTATTTTCTCTATCCTCATTAATTTTTACCAATCCTTTAAGGTATGTAAATGCAGCTTTCATTGGAACTGAATATGGCTGCTGCATTTCATAGTAGTTTCTAACAATATCTCCATCAGAATTTGCGATCCCGAATGTTATATTTCTTGTAGCTCCCATTAAATCACCTGTTCTGATCTTCATTTCTGCTAATTCGTAAGCGACAAAAGGGTTTGGTTTTCTTTTAAATAATTCTTCATAGTGAATCAGAGCTTGATCAATATCGTTAATGGCTTTGAGAGAAAAAGCTTTAACCTGTACCGCTAAATCTGAATCTGATTCATTCTTTTCAATACCAATTGTATTTAAAGCTTCAACATGTCTACCTTCATTCATGTAAAGTGTAGCTAAAGTATCTTTTCTAGCCTGACTTGGCTCCAAAACATTTAAATGGGTTAATGCATTTATAACACCTTGAATATCAGCTTGAGATTGCATTTGTTTGTAATATTTTTTATAGTGTACTGTAAGCTCTTGATTTGATTGTGCTGATGAGCTAATTGTATTAAATAGAACTATTAATGTTATTATCCTCTTCATAATATATTTTTTTTGCGAAGCTAATTAATTTTTTTAAAATGCAATTTGAACCAAAAACGACCCAGACATGAATTCATCATCATCTGGGCTATTTAAATTTTTATAACCAGTCTTGAAAAGACTTGCTTGAATTTTTAAATTATTTCCTGCCAAATATTTTGAAACCCCAACTCCCACATTTGAAGATTTTCTTAAAACGGAACTTCCATAGGCATCAAACTCAGGATTTAAATTCTCATAGATTAAGTCAACACTTATTCCATTTTTTGTGAAATATCCGAATTGAATTCCTTGGCTGTCGCCAATTATTAAATATTCGCTAATTTGTTGAGGTTCCAAAAGATTAAACGCATTTGGATCTGTGTATAAATGATTTAATCCTGAAGCAAAAGCATCAGCATACTCTAAAACTAAAGAAAAGCCCCTATATTTAAAATTTAAGTCTAAAAACAGTTGTGAATAATCGGGAAACAATTCATCTCCTGAATGATCATAAAGAATAAAATCACCATGACCGTCTCCAACCTTATTGCTTGCACCCATATTTTTCGAATATGCAAAACCGATTTGAACTTTTGGCTTCTCTTCACGTGTAATGTCAACTGTTGATAGTCTGTTACCAATCGAAAAATCACCAAAAGGTAAAATATTGATTCTTGATCCAAATTTTACTCCACCTTTGTCAGAATCTCTTGAATCCTCACCAAATGAATTTTTTCCGTCTCCCGACGTTATCGCTAGAGTAGGTTTTAAAATAATGGATTTACCAAGACTTGTTTCAAAAAATAATCCAAACTCTTCTCCGTTCTCAGTGTATGTTTGACTTAAGATTCCCCGATTAGTAAATCTTAATTGATCTTCATTATAAGTCATTTCTAAATTATTGTGATTTACTTGCATTTGACCAAAGTATAATGAGGTCTTTTCGTTAAAGTGATATCCGACAAAGGCTTCTACCAAAGGATTTGAAGAGCTATAATCCATCTGAATAGTAAAACTCAATTTTTCATCTTTAGCAAAACCTGTAAAAAACAAATTTGAGTTTTGACTTTTAAACTGCCTAAATACATTTGAGTATTCACCATCATCAGAGTAAATTTTTTCATCATTATATACATATGTTGGTTTTATGAAACCATAAATATTAAATTCATAATCACCTTCATTAAATGAAAATGAAATTCCATCTCCAAGGCTAAAGCTAGTATTATTTTTCTCAGATTCCTGGCTGAAAACATAAGAAATTGACAGTAAAATTATTGTTGTAATGATTAATTTTTTCATATTCTAATTATTAAAATTTTTAATTCTATAGATCGGTAATTTTTTATTGAGTGAGGTGTTAATAATTCCAAAACTCACATAACTGTTTGGAGCCTCGGGTTCTAATAATTCTGCGATCAAATTCGATCTTTTTTGATTCATACTGATTAATATATCACCCTTTGAAAATCTGTTGTCATTATAATCAATAGACGTGACAACTTTTTGCATTCGCATCTTTTCATAAACTTTAAAATTATCATTAAATTCAATAACTCTATAACTGCCTGAATATATTACAGTGTCTTTTTGAAACTCAATAAAATCAATCCCTACATCTTTTAATTTTTCGATAAATCCAAAATTATTTTGTTTGATTATATAAGCAAGTGGTCTATCTCTTTTTGAAATGGCATAGGACTCTTTAGAGCTGTGCATGGTAGTTGTAAAGTCAATAAGCTCATTTGATTCAATATCAATTGCTTTTATGACATCAGTGTAAATAGATCTTTTGTGCTCTAAAACAATATCATTTGTATATTTTTTTGCAATATCAATCTGATTCAAAATGAAATTTGAATTTTCATATGCGGTTTTCAAAAATGAGAATCCTACAGCCAAACCAGAGTTAATTCTTCTCTTAAAGGAAGTTTTTCCAATCCCAACTCCTCTAATTTCAAAAAGTGTTGCGATACCGTTATTAAGAGCATAAAAATTAGAACTAGATCTTGCAGTGTTTGATCCGGTACTAAAATGAATTTCCCCTTTGTATTTTTCAGACTTAATATAATGTCTATGTCTAAGATTTAATTTGTCAAGGGATTTTTTTGCATTTTTAACAAATAAGGTATCAATAATAGTCCTGATATTTTCAGGAACATTTAAGTTGCCTGTATGTAAAAACATTACATCATAAGGGTTTGCTATTCCAAACGAACTTAATTGCGCAAAGTCTTTCCTAAATGGTCTATATTCATGAAAGTCAAGTGCTACATGGGGATCAAAATTTGCAAAAGCCACTTTTGAAGCTTTTGTTTCTGGCGCCATCATTTTAGTATGGTCTCTGTTTAAATCAAGGCCGTTAGCAGCATACCGATCGTTTTTCAAAAAACCATCAATATTAGCCATTGGTAAAATGGCCAAATCAATTTTATCTAAAAGGTATTTATAAGCTGGATTTTCTAAAATTAAGTGAATTAAGTACAATAAAGATTCTGTACTCGCCGGCTCATTTCCGTGTAACCCACCTTGCATCCAAACTCTTAGTTTTTCATTATCATAATCGTTATTTTTACTGACATATAATATTGGTATTTTTTTTCCTTTTTGAGACTCTCCTATAAAATTTGATGAAACCAATTCAGGATAATTTTGGACTTTTTCGTCAATATAATTCAGCAATTCATTATAATTTGTAAACCCTTTTTTCTTCTTTAAAGCTGGGGTGATATTTTCAAGATCATTAAGTTCACTAAAAAATTTATTAGTTATTTTTTTTGGTTCTTGATTTAGCTGGGCACTTACAGCCAAAAATTTGAAAATTAATATGTGAAAAATTAATTTTTTTAGCATAATTTTTTAAAAAGAAATTGTAGTAATTAATCTAAATAATAATTCATCATCATAAACTATATCTGTGGTTAGGTCATTGTCATGATTAATCCCCAAACTACCATCCACGTATGTTAACGAAGCTTGTACTTTGAATCCATAGTTTCTTCCACTTAACTTAGTAACCCCTAATGTGTAATAATTTGGTCTGTTGTAAAAAGTTGCATTATTTAAAAAGGAATTTTCATCTGCAATCAAGTGAGTATACCTTCCGTCAATTGAAAAATTATTTTTAAATAAATATCCTAATTGAAAGTTAAAGGCCTCACCT
>Ga0163111_10002003_pt1 | contig 12811 bp, 17 predicted proteins | sample CRUFie1St18metaG_FD_109645 | JGI IMG/M metagenome (GOLD analysis project Ga0163111, IMG submission 109645) | Marine microbial communities from the Costa Rica Dome - CRUD Field 142mm St18 metaG | ecosystem: Environmental > Aquatic > Marine > Oceanic > Photic zone | place: Costa Rica: the Eastern... | reverse complement strand
TATAATGTCACCCGCAACAAAATGACCTTCTTTTGTTTTATGTCTATAAAAATCATCTACATCGAAAAAACCTCTCTCATTTCCCATCTCTTCATACCCTTCGATATCTGGAGATTGGCCAATCGCAGAAATTATAAGGTCGGCTTCAATCCTCTTCTCTGTTCCTTCAATTGGTTTTGGAACATTTTCTTCAAAAACACAATCAGCAACTACTAGTGCAGTAGCGCGTCCATCTTTATCTTGTTCAACTTTTATAGGTATTACACCATTTAATATAGTGACTCCTTCATGCATTGCATCATTAACTTCTTGCTCGGCTGCTGTCATCTCCTCACGTTTGAAGAGAGATGTCAGTGTGACTTCAGCGCCCTCTTTTATAGCTTGCTCAGAAACATCTTGCGCGACATATCCATGAACGACAGCTTCTGGCTTCTCTTGTGGATTCATATTTGAGATGTGCCCTAATCTTCTTGCAACCGATACTACATCTATAGATGTATCACCACCACCTACACAGACAACTTTTTGTGCTCCAACTTTAAGTCTCTCTTGACTAAAAGCCTCAAGGAATTCAACTCCATTTAAACAGTTTTCCGCATCACTTCCTTCTACTGGCAATGATTTTCCATTCCAACAACCTATTGTCCACAAGACCGCATCATGTGATTTTTCTACATCTTCTAGAGGAACGTCTTTTCCAACTCTTGTATTGAGCACAACCTCTATATCACCAAGATCAAGTATTCTATCAATTTCAGCGTCTAATATATCTCGAGGAGTTCTATAATTTGGAATCCCGTATCTCATCATACCGCCGAGTTGCTCTCTCTCTTCAAAAACAGTTGATGCATATCCTTTTTTTCTTAACTGATAAGCTGCAGACATTCCTGCTGGACCACCGCCAATGATTGCAACTCTCTGTTTTTTTAGTTCTGGTGCTGGGTCAAATTTAAATCCTTCTTTGAAAGCAGTATCACCAATGAATTGTTCGACAGCATTTATCCCAACAAAGTCATCTACTTCATTCCTGTTACAACCACTTTGACATGGTGCTGGACAAACTCTGCCCATTTGTGATGGAAAAGGGTTAGCTGTAGTGGACCTTCTGAAAGCATACTCAGACATTGTCATGCCTTCAGGTGCCTTTTCAATTCCTCTTACAATTTGTAACCAACCTCTAATGTCCTCACCTGATGGGCAACTACCCTGACAAGGAGGAGTTTTATGTATGTAGGTTGGACATTTGTGAGATTTATCTTGATTAAATATATCCTCAGAAAAATCTGTATATTTATGGTCGCCATCGGAATACCTTCTGTAGGTATTCTCTTCCTTCATTAAATTGACTGTCTCTTCTAGTTTAGACATTTGTTTCTCCCTGTATTACCTCTAAGTTATGCTACCTGCATCACCTCTCTATATTAAGTCCGTTTAATATATTGATTATTTAACTAATTCTCTAAATCTCTTACTAAATATAAGCTTATTACCCTACTCTAATATACAAATTATAGCATACGGAATATAAGCCTAAAGCTCTTTTTTATTCATTATTAGAGCATTTCCCACTAACTGGTGAAGGCTGATTATTTGATCTAATTCAAAGCCATAATAACTTAAGGCTTTAGCAAATTGGCTCTTGCATATAGCGCAAATAGCCGCCATATGGGTTACCCCATAATCATCAACAACACGTTTTAGAGCCTCCATTCTTGGAAGTGCTCCCTTCATTCGTAATTCCATCAGGTCATCGGTTAGAAGGCCACCACCTCCACCACAGCAGAAAGTTTTTTCTTTAATTGTACTCTCCTCCATATCATAAAAATGATTTGTAGTAGCTTTGATGATATCCCTTGGGATTGTGAATTGACCTCCAATGATGTCACCCATATTGGATGCCCGTGCCACATTGCACGAATCATGGTACGTTATTACCATGTCATCATTTGCTGATTTATCAAATTGAAGAACATTTTTCTGAATTAAATCATAAGTTACTTCGCAAATATGTTGCGGTACTGGATATTTAGGATCCAGAAAATCGAATGGTCCGGCGAGTGTGTTTAAAAAACTATAAGCGACACGCCAAGCATGACCACATTCACCAAAGACTATTCTTTTGACATTCAATTCTAGAGCAGCTTCTCTAATCCTCATTGCAAGTTTTCGCATATTTGCATAGCTACCGATGAACATACCGAAATTGGCTGCCTCGCTAGCATGGGAACTCAGCGTCCAACTGAGTCCAGCTTGATGGAAAACTTTACCATAACCTATTAATCCATCTACATGAGGTTCTGCAAAAAAATCTGCAGACGGAGTCACTAACAAAATATCAGAATCTTTTTGATCGAGTGGGTATTTAACATCTATCTCTGTATCATCTAAGACATCTTCTTCTAAACCTTCTAACGTATCTGCTAAAGCTGGTTCGGGTAAACCTAAATTATTTCCTATTTTGTGAACCTTACCAATTATTTCATTGCAATACTTTTGCCCCACACCAACGGAATCCATTATCTCTCTTGCTGCCATTGAGATTTCTGCTGTATCGATTCCCATTGGGCAAAAAACAGCACAACGCCTGCATTGAGAGCATTGATGATAATACGAATACCAATCGTCTAAGACTTCTTTTGTTAGATCAACTGCGCCCACAAGTTTTGGGAAATACTTTCCAGGTAAAGTAAAATAACGCCTGTAAACACTGCGCAGTAAATTTTGTCGACCAACAGGCATATTGCTAGGATCTTTAGTACCCAAATAGTAGTGACACTTATCAGTACATGCGCCACATTGTATACAAGAATCTAAATAGACTCTCAACGAACGATATTTTTTTAGCAAATCGCCCATCTTATCTAGAGCAGCATCTTCCCAGTTTTCGACAAGCTCTCCTGGATAACCTAGTGAAGATTGAAATTCTTCTTTTGACTTAAAGGGAGCTAAATGAGCAGTTGCTTTATTCTCAACCTCCGGAACATCTGTATATTCTCTAAGTTCAGGTTTTTCGAATTCTTTAATAGCCATTTTATCTCTCCTGTGACTCTAGTTTTCTTGCCCAATCTGCAATGTGTCTAGAATCACGGGCAGTATCTGTTTGATTTCTGGTTGGACTAAAGAATAAACCTGGAGCATGAAGTAGTTTACTATAAGGAAAAATAATCATGAGTAACAAGACTAAACCAAGGTGAAGTAAAAGCATAAAGTCTGATGGTAACTCCGCCCAATTAAAATAAATAAGTCCTATAAAAAACTGTTTAAGAGCAAAAATATCAGTTGGATACCACTTCATCAGTAGACCAGATAATGCTATTCCAATAATCAAAACTAGAATCAAGTAGTCTGATGGTGCTGAAATATGTCTTACTCGATCAACAAAAATTCTCCTCGCTAAAAGACCTAGTAAACCTAACAACATCATGTATGCAGCATAGTGGCCAGCAGCCTGGACTATCTCCCACGAAACCCAAAACCAGACCGGGTCAGTAGCATATCTGAGGTGTCTGAAAAAAGCTAGGAGTAATGCAAAATGAAACAACCAGCCAAATAACCACGTCCATTTAGTTGCATGAAAAAGACTCTCGAAGAAGACTACTTCGCGAAAAATTCTGACTGCAACTCCTTTTTTGGTTTTTGGAGCAGGCGGCGTTGGAATCTTTAGAGGAGCTGGGATTGTAGCATATTCATATATTCTATAAGCTAACCCTACAAATAAAATCAGGGTTGCAAAATAAAACAACGATCCGTATATAATTGTCACAAGTGACATGCTCCTCTCCTCTCACAACCTTTTTTAAAGTCTTAAACGCAACCAGTTGGCTTTGGTAGTCCAGCAAATTTACATGCTTGCTTACCTGGACCATATGGGAACAATTCATACAAGTATTTACTATTCCCTTTGTCTTTACCAAGTTTCTTGCCAACAGCTTTCGTTAAAACTCTAACAGCTGGTGCAATCTGATACTCTTCATAATATTCACGAAGAAAATTGATGATTTCCCAGTGATCTTCACCAAGATCAATGCCATCCTCTTTTGCCATTATTTCGGCAACATCTTTTTCCCAATCATTTAGGTTTGAAAGATAACCTTCTTCATCAACTTCTAAGCTTTTACCATTTACTTCTATAGGCATAGTTTTCTCCAATTTATAGCCAATTTTGAACCCTTTCGTTCTCAACGGCAAGTTTAACAAATTCTTGATAGTCTATAATCTCTATATTATTGATTAGAGAGTTTTTATCAAGCCCTCTGGCCACCAAATCTGGCCCTAAGACATACATTTTAATGGAGGTAAGTGCTTCGGTAACGAGCTGCTCAATTTTTGTCCCTTTTAGCGCTCCATAGACGCCATCCTCTATTAGTAGTATAGAAGCTGAGGATCCAGATAATCGGATACACGTTTCTAAACTATTTTTTTCAAAAGGGGATTTATTTACTGTATGAAGCATCAAAAATTTAATATAACCTCACTATCTTCAATTAATTCTTTCATCTCTGATGAAGGTATAACCTTGACCTCAACTGATAAGTCTTTCTCAGATAAACCTCTTTCTTCTAATGACTCTTTCTCGACATAAAGTTTTTCAACATCATACATCTCGAGAGCAGAATATGTCTTTGTAAAATTCTTTGTTTCGATTTGATCAGTGTTTTGATCTTTTTTAAGCTGGAAAACCCCATCATCAATAAAAGCCATACTCACATCTTGTTCGAAAGCCGCGCCTATAAGAACAACTTCTAACGCTTCATGTGCATAGATTGTTCCATGAGGAGCTTTACGATTTATGTAAAGGAATTTTTTAATAACACCGCTTTGAACTTCTTCTTCCATTTAATCACCAAAAGTTATTAATCGATCAGCTTGAATACCAGCTTCTATGAGTTGCCCTAAACCAGATATCCTAAAATTGTCAGCTATATTGTCAGCATCTTTTTTATTTCTTTTCATTTCCTCTGGATCTACCATGCCACGTCTCTGTGCCGCTGCAACACACAATACGAGATCAATATCGTGATTCTTAGCTAGTTCTGACCACCTATTAGGTATGTGTCGGTCATCTTGTGGTGGTGTCGCTAATCTCGTGCCATTATTAACGCCGTCATGATAGAAAAAAACACGAAATATTTCGTGTCCTTGCTCTATTGCAGCTTTTGCAAACATATATGCACTGTCAGATGCTTGATGAGTATATGGTCCTTCATTTACTAGAATTCCAAATTTCATATTATTCTCGTTAGAATCTAACGTATGCAGATGAGTTAAGTGTTTTCCTTCCGCCACGCCAATTATCAATATGGAATTTCGTGAATGGTAGTTCAGTAAGTTCAAAAAATCTTGGCCAGCCTATACGCTCAACCCAATCATTAATTCGTTCCCAATCTTTTGCATCTTCTTTATAAACTTTAAGAATTCTTTTTACGATAGCGGTAGCCTCTGGCCATCTAGGTGGATTATTCGGTATACCAGCTGCGACAAGTTTTTGGAATGTTGGTTTGCCACGTGCATTAGAATGATTGCCACCTACCCATATTGCAAGCTTACTATGCTCTGGATCATTTATCTGCATTGGTGGACATGGAGGAAAACATGCTCCACAGCATATGCATTTCTTTTCATCTACTTCAAGTGAAGCTTTACCGTTCACCATAGCAGGCCTGATAGCCGCTACAGGACATCTAGCAACCACAGATGGGCGTTCACAGACATTAGATACTAAATCATGGTTAATTTTTGGTGGTTTTGTGTGCTGAATATTAATAGCTATGTCACCCTGGCCACCACAGTTAATCTGACAACATGATGTAGTCATGTGAACCCTGTTTGGCATTTCGTTGCCTTTGAATTCGTCTATAAGCTCATCCATCATGGCTTTTACAACTCCAGATGCATCAGTTCCAGGAATATCGCAGTGTAACCAACCCTGTGTATGAGAGATCATAGCGACACTGTTTTTTGTTCCTCCAACTACAAAACCCTCTTTTTCAAGAGCCTCAATTAATGGCTCGACTTTGTCAGCATCTTTAACCATATATTCAATGTTACTTCTGATGGTGAATCTTACATAACCATCAGCATACTTATCGCCGATGTCACATAATGTTCTTAGAGTAAATACATCCAAAATCCTTTGTGTTCCTGCTCGAACTGTCCATATCTCTTCGCCACTTTTGGCTACATGTTTTAAAACTCCAGGTTTAGGATGTTCATGATATTGCCACTGACCGTAATTCTTACGCATAGTAGGATGCATATATTGAAAACCATCTGGTGCCCCAGTCTCTATTGGCGCTCTCATTTCTTTTTTCTGTTCTTCACTCATAAATACTTCCTATTATGCGTTATGCTGTCTCTTTTTTTGCGTCTGCTTTTTCATACCATTTTACAGCTTCGTCATCCCACTCATCAGTTCTTACGTATGAGCTCTCTCGTGGATTCGCTACCATGTTAGGGTCTACGTCTACACCAATGCCCTCGAGGAAATTAACGAGACCAATCCTCTCGATCATCTCACCGCATCTCTCGTGTTCAAGTGCGTTGTCAGCCCAGAAGTCAATAGACTCCTCAGCAATCTCTACTAATCGTTCCCAGTCTTCGTCTGTATCAAGTTTCATAAATGGGACTATGACCGTACCCATTAGGTCTCCGATCTTAAGTGTTCTTTTACCACCAATTAGTATCGTTACACCTTTATCATCACCGGGATGAAGTGCTTTTGGCACAACGTTCAAACAATGCATACACTTGACGCAGTTTTGGTTATCTATAACCACAGAATCGTCGTCATTTAGAGATATAGCATTAGTTGGACATCTAGTGACAATATTATCGATAACATATTTTCTACCCTTCAAGGCAACATATTTCTTAAATTCTTCTTGATTGACTTGTATGTCGTCTCTCCATGTCCCAATTACTGACATGTCAGCTCTCTCTATCGAGTTCATACAATCATTCGCGCAACCAGAAACTTTAAATTTAAACTTATACGGAAGTGCAGGCCTATGCATATCATCCATAAAATTATTTACCAGTAAACGCATTGCTTTTTGTTCGTTTAAGTTTGACATCTCACAACGTCCTGCTCCTACACAAGCCATTGCTGTTCTTACACATGGTCCAGCACCACCAAGATCAAAACCATAATCATTAATTTCATCGAAGAAATGCTGTGTGTGTTCTGTGGTAGAGCCAATAAACATGATATTACCAGTCTGACCATGGAACGTGACTAAACCTGAGCCATATTTCTCCCAACTGTCAGCCAGTCTTCTTAGTATATCTGTGGTGTAAAAATTACCCGCTGGAGGTTGGACTCTTAAAGTGTGAAATTCTTTTGACTTAGGAAAAGCATCTCCAACTTCTGAGAATCTAGGTATAATGCCTCCTCCGTATCCGTAAACACTTACGGTTCCGCCTTTCCAGTAGCCTTTTCTTGTCTCATATGAATGCTCAAGCTGACCTAGAAGGTCATTTGTCATTTCATTAATTCTTTCTTCTGGGTGGTTATCCCTTAATCTCTTAATCCCGCTTATAAAGCTTGGCCATGGGCCGTTTTCAAGCTCATCTATCATCGGGGTATCGTGCTTTTTCAATTGTTTCTCCCTGTAAACCCTTTAAGTTATGCTACCTTGCCTTACCTCTCAATATTAAATCCATTTAATATGTTTATTATATTATCATTATTTTCTAATATAATGCTTGGATAATCAATATAACATTGATAATAATTGGTTATCAAGCTAAAAAAAACCATAATTTTATGAATATTTTAGATAAAAATAGCAGAGAGTATAATTCCTGGAAAACCGACAAACTATCCAAATTCTCCAATAATATTGAGGATTTGATGGTTGAGATCCGAGATCCAATGGAGATATCATCCGCGGAAAAGCATAAGTGTGCCGAAATCATTAGTAACAGTAATCTTGTGTTTTTTGAAATTGATAAAAAACCTGCGGATATTCAGCAAATGTTGGTCATGTTATCTGGTCAATTTGGCATGAGAAACTTTGAGTTAATGGAGTCAAGCGATGGTGATGGGGTTACAAAAATTGAAGTTACAGATTCCAATGAATCAAAAGGTGACTATATACCATACACAAATAAAGCTCTGAATTGGCACACAGATGGATATTACAATGATGTTTCTGAGCCAATTTTGTCTTGGCTATTGTTTTGTCAGAATAATGTAATTGACGGTGGGATTAATAAATTTATGGACCACGAAATAGTATATATTCTCTTCAATGAGAATTCTGAATCTATCGGAGATTTATTTAACGATAATGTTTTTACTATTCCAAAAAATGAAAAAACTGATAGGCCTGATATTTCTGGCTATGTTTTTAGGTTTCTCAATGAGAAGTTACATATGAGATTTAGTATGAGAGAGAGAAATATAATCTGGGACGATAAACTTATGGCATCAGTGCAATTACTCAAAGAAATAATAACAAAGAATGACAATTATCATGTCAAACATAAGCTCGAACCTAATCAGGGTGTAATTTCTAATAATGTCATCCATATGCGTACATCGTTTACAAATCAGGAAAATGAGAATAGGCTGTTATATAGATTAAGATCAAAAACGAGAATAGATATCTAATGCTTTATCTAAGTACTATTTTAATACAAGAAAAAGACGTCGAGAGTTTTGATGAGTTGCTAGATGTAGTAAAAATGTACGCAAAATCTGGTGAGAGATTTATCAGGCTTGACCTAAAACCACCATACCCTGACACACCAAAAAATTGGGAAGAAAAAGTAGAGTCTGCATTTACAGGATACATCGAGTAATGTGGATCGAAGATGAAAAAGAGTCCATCGCAGAATCATCAAAAATGATTGATGTTGCTTATCGAATAAACTGTAAAACACTTCCATATGACCACGCGTATTCTCTCTCAGAGGAAATTTTAAAAAATATGCCTTGGTTATCTGAAAATGGCTTAACAGGAATACAAACTCTTCATGGTCCAGATTCTGGTAATGGATGGACTAGATCTGAAAATGAGGAAATATTTTTATCAAAAAGAACAAGGTTAGTTATTAGAGTACCGAAACCTGATTTCAAAAAAGCATGTGATTTAGAGGGCAAGACACTCAAGGTTCTCGGTAACGATATAGAAATTGGGAAAGCTAGCAAGAAACCTTTTTTAGTGGTTAGAGATTTGATTTGTAGGTTTGTTCTAACCGATGAAGATCTTGATGAGAGCCAATTTCTTCAATATGTGACAAAAGAATTTGAGGAACACCAAATACAAATCCGTAAAGCCATTTGTGGAAAAACTAAATCGTTTACTGTTGATGGAGACAAAAAATTCACAAGAAGTCTCATGATTGCCAATTTATCAAAAGAAAATTCTATAAAACTTCAAGATGTTGGGGTCGGTATAGGTAGAATTTTCGGGTGCGGAATTTTTCTTCCTCATAAATCCATTGATGCTGTAGCGAATTTTAAGGAGGATTAATAACATCCTCTAGACATATTTAGCTCAGTATATTAGAATTTTCCAATATAGTTTTATTTGTTGTAGTTTAAATCGGAGTATTGCTATGAAAGTTGAAGTAGACGGAAAAGAAATTCCAACAACTGATTCAGGTTTTCTTACAAATTTAGAGGACTGGACAGAGGATGTTGCTAAAGTAATTGCTGCTCAAGAGGGTATTGAGCTTGCTGAAAAACATTGGGATGTTATAAACTATCTCAGAGATGAGTTCATCAATAATAAGGAGAATCAACCTAATACAAGAAATATGGTAAAGGATTTAGGTAAACTCTGGGGAGAGAAAATTGATACTAAAGCACTATTTGATTTATTCCCTGGAAATCCTAGCAAGCAAGCTGGCCGAATAGGCGGCTTGCCTGAAAGTAGGAGAAAAGGCGGATATTAATGTCAGAAGATAAAGATCAAGAGAAAAAGGCAGCTGAAGACAAAGCGGATGTAGAAATCACCGAAGACTCGAAAGAAGAGCCTAAAGAAACAAAACCAGACAAAAAAGCTCTTGAAAAAGAGAGGAAAGAGATCATTCAAAAAATGCTCAGGATCCAAAAAGAGTTTATGGAACTGGAGAGATCAAAAGGTGTTACTGAAAAGGATATACACCACAATCCTCAAGGAATCGTGAAAGAATACAAAGAAGAGCATGAAAAACTTGCTAATAGATTAGTAGACATTGCTCACGCACTCAAAGGATCAATAAGGACATAATGAATAAAGAATATTTCGATATTGTTACAAAGCTAGAGGAGATAGGCGTATCTGATGATTATATGATTGGTTGGCAATCAGGATATATGCGAAGTCCAAAACTCGAGGAACAAAGAGTCACAGATGCTTATGATGCTGGTTATGAAGACGGTGAGAATAAAGTCATCGATAATGCTGAAAAATTTAAGATTTAGTTCTACCTCATAAGGGAATTATAAACTTCAACAAATTTCTTACACATTTCTACAGCATCTATATCTACGATTTGATCCATCACCCATTTATTAGTCTGACTTAGCCCCATTGCGTCTTGTATTTTTTTTGCTAAGTGTCGATAGATAGAATAGTTAGAATCACCAGGATTAAATTCATACGTTGAATACTCTCCAGATCTCAAGTTTAAAGTTTTGATATAACCAGTCCTATAATCACCCGGGCCGAAAAGATCCTCACAGTTCTCTTGCATGGTTCGAGCAGAATGACTACCAATTTTATTCATCACATCATTTCTAAATTTCTCAGGATGATCATCACTAAATAACAATCTATCAGCTAGATGAACTTGGAAAGACATGAACTCTACAATAACAGTGATGCGTTGATGATCAGATGTGTATTCAAAATCCTCTCCATGAAGATTTCTCGCCTTATCAAGAGCTAGACGCCATCCAATATAGGATAGTGCACTAGCAAAATCTTCACTAGTTTTATCCCTTTTTACAGTCTTTGACCACTTGCTTTTAATCCTTATAGCCATTTTATAAATTTACGGTTTATATATAATATCTATATTATATAAGATATAGATATATATGGACATCAAGATAGAAAAAAGATTAATTGAATTAGGCTCTGGTAGCTTTATCTTCGAATTCACAAATTCTCTAGATAATGTAATGTGTGATGATATGGTAAGCAGGTTTGAATCATCCTCGGAGGATCACTACAGAGGGAGAGTCGGACAAAATTTCATTGAAAATACTGAAGTTAAAAAATCCACTGATATGGTCATTAGCGGCAAAGAGGACTGGAAAGATGTTGATGAGAAATTGTTTATGAGTTTATCTAAGGCACTTTCTAGTGTGAAAAAACAATATGACTTTTTCAATGGCCCTTTTAAAGACATTGGTTATGCCATCCAACGAACAGAGCCTGGTGAGTTTTTTAATTGGCACATCGATAGTGGAAGTCATCAATTTAGTGACCGACAACTTGTTGCAATTTGGTATTTAAATGATGTAGAAGGCCCAGGAGGAGAAACAGAATTTATCAATCAAAATATAAAAGTTAAACCTGAGAAAGGTAAGCTGATATTATTTCCTCCATTTTGGACTCATGAACATCGAGGTGTTAAACTTCAAAAAGGTATAAAATATATCGCAACCACATGGATAGTATTTAAAACATGAGCGATCAAGATAAAAAAATTTCTTCTAAAGAATTGATGAAATCTGTCATCCAACGCGTGGCCACTGGACCTGAGTTAAGTAAAAATATTTCTAGAGAAGAAGCTAGAGATACAATGAATGCTATCTTAAATCGAGATGTCAGTGATATAAGGTCTGCAATATTCCTCATTGCATTAAGGATGAAGAGAGAGACAAAAGATGAAAATCTTGGTGTTCAAGATGCAATGAATGATAATGTCATACAAATCAATTCTTCTATTAATGATGTCATAAACATTGCTGATCCCTATGATGGATATACAAGAAATATACCCTCATCATTATACCTTTTACCGGTTTTAGCAGAGTTAGGCTTACCGTCATTCTCTCAGGGAGTGCATACAGTTGGGCCAAAATATGGTTGCACGCATCATCAGATTTTAAAATTACTAGGACTAGATGTTACTGCCAAAAGTGAGGAGGTACTCGGTAGACTAGAGAATAAAAAAATTGGGTGGGGTTATATTGACCAAAGTATTTTTTCACCAAAGTTATATGGATTAATGGATCTTAGATCAGAGATTATAAAAAGACCTGTTATTACAACTATAGAAGTACTTGCTAACCCAATAAAAGCTAAAAAAACACACTTCGTAACTGGGTATGTTCATAAACCATATCCTCCTATATACCTTATGCTCGCAAGAAACGCAGGTTTTGACTCATCGATAGTGATACGTGGAACAGAAGGTGGGATAGTCCCGTCGCTAAGGCAGAGGGTAAATGCTCATTTCTACAGAGATAAAAATGATGCCGATGAAGTCATTGAAATAGAACCTAATGCAGATCTAAATCTTATACAAGATGTAAGGGCTGTGAAAATTCCTGATAGTATCCAAAAAACAAAAAAGATAGATAAGATTGAAACGAAAGTTAATCCAGAGGAAATAGCTAAAGAATCGTTAAAACTTGGAATTAGTGCATTAGAAGGAGAGAAGGGCCCTATGAGAGATTGTATTGCATTGAGTGCAACGTTAATATTACAACATGTTACAGGTAATTCTGTAAAAGATTGTTTTAAAGAGGTTAATAATATTCTTGATAGTGGATCAGCATTAAAAAGATTTAAACAAGTATAATGAGCAAGGTTAAACTAGCAAATTTAGAAGACATCAGTATTGGTGATATGAAACAGATATCACT
>Ga0163111_10002001_pt1 | contig 12816 bp, 25 predicted proteins | sample CRUFie1St18metaG_FD_109645 | JGI IMG/M metagenome (GOLD analysis project Ga0163111, IMG submission 109645) | Marine microbial communities from the Costa Rica Dome - CRUD Field 142mm St18 metaG | ecosystem: Environmental > Aquatic > Marine > Oceanic > Photic zone | place: Costa Rica: the Eastern... | reverse complement strand
TCCATAAGTTTTGAATTTGACATCTTCGATTGTGTCCCCATTCATTTTTAGGTCGAGTTTCATAACATCACCACAAGCAGGAGCTCCTACTAGTCCAGTTGCAACATTAGGGTCTTTAGGGTCGAACCTACCGACTGCATGTTTCTCTGGATTTTTTAAAACATCCTCAAATCTTTTTACTACTTTTTCTGAATATGCCATGATTTTTTTAAAATTGAGTATATAACTTTTATAAATATAGGTGATAAATATCTATAACTAGATGATATATCGAATATTTAACCCATAACTATTTATAAGGAGACCGAACTTAAAATGAGTCGTGCTATTAACTATATAATTGAACATCGATGCGAAATATGTCACCAGATTAGAGAATTCACTGCATTCTCTTTCTATATGTTAGCACCCATTGCTTTACCATTTTTGATAATGTGGGCAGCGATGAATTCCTACTAAAGACCATACTCAGTTCTATACTGACTACGAAGTTCTTGTAGCTGGTCAACATACCTATCACTTGGTTGTTCAATGAACAACTGAGACGAACCATTACTCACTGCAATCATTGTGATAATTGCATGTATTGTCTCACCTGTAAGTTCTTCAAACATTTTTGCATATGCAGTTTCCTGTATAAAATAATTCTGTATCCATTCTTCTTTCTTTGGTTTTGCACTGGTTTTAAAATCGATGACCGATAGTTTACCATCCCATTCTGCAATACAATCTACTCTACCAGCAAGTTGTAGATTATGTGAATAAAGTGGTGACTCAAGTCCATGAACAACACCTATCTGATTTAGTTCTTTTTCTAGTGAGATGAAAGCTTGTTGAGTAGTGGGCATTGCACCCTTGAATTTCTCTTCAAAATTATCATTTCTAATATAGTCTTCAAATAGTTGATGTGCAGATGTACCATGTCTTGCAGCTTGAGTTGATATTTTATTTGCAGTTTTCTCACCAACTCTCTTTCTCCATTTCTTAATTCCATCCCTGTTTAAAAGTCCAGTGACCGATGTAACCGATGGATACTTCTCACCTGTTGGTGTGATGTAGTATCTTTTACCATCTATATTTTCTGTGGGTAGAGACTCAAACCCATAATCTAGTATTTCGAATGTTTTCATCCTGTTAATTCATCTAATAATTCTAGGTCTACAGTCTTAAGTAAAGTCACTTTAAATTGATTTTCAGATATCATATCTACAACATGAGGTACTTCTTGACCCTTAGAAACTGCAATGTCTACTCTTTGAGTAAATTCTCTGTAGTCGTCTTTGTTTAATATAGCTTCCATCATTCTGAGTAACTCCCAAAGTCTTTACTACCAATAGGTAATTGATATGCAATATCAAATGATATTGAATGTGATGGTTCACCACCTGTCCATGCAACTTGATGTGCAATCCATGAAGGATGTATTATCAATCCACCCTTTTCTACTTTATGAAACATTACACTTTCTTCGTTAAATGGACTAGGAGTTTTACTTTCTGGATAGTGTGCTTGTACTAAATTTGCATTTGGATTATACAATGCAGTCAAATGATTTGTATCTTCTGGATAGTATGTCCCAGTCCATGCACAATTTTGATGAAAATGATATTCTAAAAGTGGTCTGTTATCATCATAACGATTAAACCACATATCATTTAGTTTCAATGGTTGGTCTACATATCCTATTGTTTGTATCATTTCTGAAACAATACTAAACACTTTATCTTTTAGTTCTGGTACTTCTTGTCGTACTACATTACTGTCTTCAAAACTAGGTAATTCGATATCACCTATTTCTATATTGTTAAAATAGATTGGTATTGGAAATATTTCTTTTAATCCTTCCATAATTTACTCCTGTAATAGTGTATAATACACTGTTAATTCTTGACCCTCATATATTGGTTTTATTGTATACAGTTCTCTTTGGTCTCCATTATGATAATGAATGTTTGTACTAATATAACAATTTGGGTCTTCTGAATGGTTTATAAATCCACCCAGTGGTGTTCTAATCCAGTCTCTTCTTCGTTCTTCCCATATATGTGTTTCACCTAAAAAAATTCCTGCTTTGAAATCTTCTGTTGCAAATAGACCTATTCCATGTATTGGACTTTCTTTAAGAGTTAGTCCAGTGCATAGTGGTTTGTAACCGAATTTCATTACTTATCCTCTGGGACATGATGGTTTGTCCAACAATGTCCTACAATCTTATCAGTACCATAAATTCTTTGAATACATTCTTGTTGTAGTTGACCATTTTGTCTTCCAACCTCTGTTGTTATATTTTCGATTACCTCACCTACCTTTACTGGTTTATCATATGTAATTCTATAGTCTATAACTGGACAAAACTTTTGAAGATAAAACAGTGCATTGATACCTAAATGATAATCACCTATTGCAGCTTTGAAAGGGCCACCAACTAATTTTCTAGGGATACTTGGTTCTATAGAATGCCACCACGATGTTTCCCATACAGTTGATAGTCTAGGTTTACCTAAATCATTACTACCAAGACCTTCACCTTTAACAACTTGCCATCCAGAAAATCCTACTTCATCTTCAACAACCCATCCTGCGTTTGTCATGTAATAGAATGCTGGTATGGATGGATGTACAACATCATTAGTATCTTTATTGTACATATCAAATGCTTCTTGTTCACCATCATTTTTATCTAAATTTATTTTAGGATTAGTTTTATCATCTGCAACTTCAAGTCTCTCAAATGCAGTGTAACCTTTATAATCGTGTAATTGTTTCTTCATTTTTTATTTAATTGTATACCTTGTTTCTTTTGTCGTGCTTGTATCTTTGCATGTTTATCAATGACTGCATCTGTCTTGACCTCTTTTGCACTTCGTCTTTTGACTGACTTTGCAAGGTCTGACCTAGGATGTGCATCTGCAACTTTACTAAGTACTTCGTTAAACCCACCTGTACCACCAAGACCAGTCCTAGAACCGACCTTTGAAACTATATTTGGTGCAGAAATTATTTTCTTCAAATGAGGATTAGTTTCACTAAACTCATCTAAATCTTTGTAAGACATTTGATGAGTTTCTACCTCACCAGTCTCAGTGTTCTGAAATTCATATGTTGGCATTATCAATCCATAAAGTCTCTGATACCCCTGTACATAAACCATACAAGACAACCCCAGAAACCTAAGTTAAAGAAAAATACAAATACTTCAAATGGTAAATTGTATATCCACATTAAATTATATAAAAAATCCATATCAACTATATCTCCATACATTACGATGCGTACCCAGCGTGTGTTTCAAAACTCATAAACTCTGGTATTGGTCTTTTAGTCCATCTTGCAAAGTCTTTCTTGTAGTTTATATAGTAGTTTTTGTATGCTTCTACTACATTAGTCTGTTTGACATCATCTGGCATTGCAAGATATGGGTCGACATATGGTTCTACATCAATCTGCATTGGTGCAGAAGATAACATGTCTCTGAGTTTTCTATCAGTTTCATGTATTTTACCATAACGATGTGTATACTCATCACATAAATGTGTCCACATTTCATACAACCAATTGTAATGATTTTGTGATGCTCTCACCCATAAATTACTTGGATGTTTTATATGTGATGCCTTGTATAATGTGTTCTCCATCTTTTCAATAGGATGTCTCCATCTTGCAATTCTTCTACCATTTGCAGTCTTACCTTCATATGGGTCTCCATCAATGACACGATGTGCAGTTGACATCAACTGTGCATACTCAATAATCATCTTGACCACATGTTTGTCACAATGCATTTCTGCACATGTTTTAGGGTCTTTGTCTAAGTAAAAAATATTCATAGTATCTATTATAACCTCATAATCATTTTTTGTCAAAGAAAAAAGTTGCAGCGTTTCTTGCCCACTCAGCTTCCCAACTTACCATTGATACTTTGTGGAATATATCTCCTCTGAATAGTGATGCAGCTCCACCTTTAGGTATTGTACATGCACGAACAAATTCTAAATCATCATCATAATATAATGTTTCACCACCCCACTTTCTTAAATCCCAGTGATGTTCTATGTTGGGATTAAGATATACAATTGCACTGTAGTCCATGTAATCTTGATGTGTCCAAGTACTATCTCCATGTTGAAATGCATGTAAGTAACAGTTATTATAGTCTTGTACTTCTTTTCCTATTGCCTCTTCGAAAGCTGGTTTGTAATGTGCCCATATTTGTTCAATTGTTCCATGTATTAATGGATGATGTTGAAACTGTTCATCTTGTAATCCAAAAGGTTTACCATCTGTTTTATCACTGACATCTTTTTCCCAATATGGTACTTCGTTATCATCTGCTTTTTTATATGCATCTGAAGCTGCTTGTTGAAAGTGGTCTTTACTTCTTGATACATTCATATACCAAGTCACTCGTTCTTTTGTACCTGTAATGTCTCTACTGAATGAACCTTGTTCTCTAATAATTTTTTGCATCTGTGGGTCTCCACTTTTATCCATACTAGGATGTGGTGGGTTACCACCATATGCAAGAAATCCTTTATCCCATTTACCATAGTTTATAACATTAATCCACCAACTTTGAAGTATTGGGTCTGGAACTACCTCATCTATCCACCAGATTTCATCACCCATTGCATCTATATTTTTTATTATCATAGTTCTTCCAATGTTAAATTAAATGCAATCGTTATTCTTTCTCTATCTTCTGTTTGTTCTTTGCACGAATGCACTGTATTAGATGGAAACAATATCATAGTACCATCTTTACCTTCATACTCTACATCAAAGTCATTGAAGTATGTAGGATGACCATGATTGGTATGATATATTACACCAGACAACCAACCACCATGGTCATGTCTTGGATTACTATCTCCTTTATTTGAAAAGTTTGTCCACATTTCATATCCATCAAAATGTCCTAAGAACCTTCTAAATCTTACAGAACGATGATGATGTTCTGGTGCAAAATTAATTTGTGCATTTCTTATTATCCAAGGCATCAATAATGAGTCTTCAATTAATCTTGGACTGATACCACATTGAAATGTATTGTATTCTATACCATGTTCTGGATGTCTGTAAGCTGCATTTTCACTTGCTTTCAATTCTCCTAGTGGATGATATTTCCATTTTATACTCTCTTTGACTATACCATCTACTTCTTTTTTAATATAAGTTGGTATTTCAAATATCTTTATTGGAGTATTTGGTATTTCTCCTGCTCTATCTAATATCATCGTATTCTAAGTAGTATGTTATTGCAAGTCTATCACATTCTGCTTCCCAAGATACACTTGTTACTTTATGTGGTATCTCACTTTTAAATAAACATGCAGTACTACCTTTTGGTGCAACTCCACCTCTAGAGAATGTTATATCATCATTGAAGAATAGTGTTTCTCCACCCCATTTTCTTAAATCCCATAAATCATTGTTTAGATAAACTATCAATGTATAGTCAAATGGGTCTGCGTGTGTCCATATAGTATCACCAAATGAATTACGATTGAGATATCCATTGGTGTATTCTTTTTTAAACTTTCTACCAACTATCTCTTCACAATGTGGTCTATAGATGTCATATATTTCATCTGCAATTCTTCTTACTTCTGGATGCATTTGATATACATTAGAACTAAGTCTTACATCATTAACATTTACAGTTTCAAATATCTCTGGATTATCATCAATCATTTCTTGAGTAACATTGTAGTTACCAACTTTGAATGGTTCTGGAACTATGGTTGATGTGGTTTCGGTATTGTCTGAATTTAAACCATCTATGACAGTTTTGTTTGTTGCATCTTGATAATGAGTACAATTCTCCATCTTAGATACATTGATAAACCAACTTGTTTTTTCCTTAGTTCCTGTAACCATAGATGGGTCGACTTTTTGTTCACCATTTTCTATGTAAGATGCATGACCAATATGAGAGTCCATAGCTGGTATTGGTGGATTTTGATTATAGAAGATTTGATTCTTATTCCACTTACCCCATAACATAAATGCATAATACCAACCAATCGTATCTTGATTAGTTACAACATCACTGATTACATGGATATCATTACCACTATTATCTGCATTTCGTACTTGCATTTAGTTCACCAATCCTCTTGTATGCATTATGTAACTGTTGTTCTAAGTCTCTGACATTTTGTCTAAGAACTTGATTTTCTGCCTTGAGTTCTTTCTCTTCTCTTTCTGTCATTTGCTCTCTTCCTAAGTTGTGCCATGACTATGACTTTTTCTTTTTCGTTAAGACACGAAGTATCTTTAGGGCCCCAGACTGTACCAATACGAGTCAGTTTATCACATGCAGATAACATATTGTTCCATACATCATCCTCTGGACAACCCTTTCTGTCTGTTTCAAATAGTTTTCTACTGAAGCGTAGTGATTTAGTTTTGTTTTTCTCTGCATATGCAGATATTTCACGACCCAACTCTGCATAAAATACTTCCTGTGGAGTCATATCATAGTTACTATGTTTATTCATTATATATCCTTTTCAATTATAAAAAATGTTTGACACATTATACCAAAATGTGTACTTGCAAATCAAGTTTTTTCTGGAAATAATTGGATGACATTATCACCACCCTTTTTTTCTTCTTCACCCTTTTTAACAAATTCATCTACTTCTTTTTGAAGTTCTGGTGGAGTGGAATATCCCAAGTCTGTTAGATAATCTTTTAAGACAAATGGGTCTAACATATCTGCATTCCATTCTTGTTCTTGTAAGAGGTCATGTCCATCTTCTTGCATTAAATTTTGTCTACTTCTTAGGTAAGTATCACATATCATTGATAGATGTGTTGTTGCCTTATATAAAGATAACCATTCTTGATTCATTTGAATAGGGTTTTCAGTATCGTCTGCGAATGCAATGTTGATTTTTTGAAACCAACCTGTGTCATTAGTTATGACTAATGCAATGTCTCCTTTTTGGAGTTTTAGTATGTGTTCTTTGTCCACTTAACTTCTAAGGTCTTCTTTGATTGATAGATATAAGTCTTTATTTTCGTTTGTAAAGTTTCCTCTGTCATATTCATCTTGCCAGAATTCTTTCCACTTTACATCGGATGTTGCACTATGTTGTATCATAGGATGTCCATCTGGTAGACTGAAAACACCACCATCTATATCTTGTAGTGTAGTTTCTACTCTTTGACCACCTACGAAATTAAGTACATCTTTTGTTGTTCTTGGTTGTCCTAGTGTTGGACATGAATGAGTTACCCATGTATTAACATTTGCAGTTCTACCCATTCCATTTGCAATTAAGAAATTGTCAATAAGTTTTGCAGTTTCATGGTCTCCACCTTTTGTCCACTCTTTTTTATATTTTCCAGCTGCACCAGAAACTATATAATCATTTACACATGTAGTTTTGAATTTGTAATCTTCACCCCTACCAAAATCTTCTAGTTCTACTTCTGAGTTTGAAGGTGAAATGTGTACTGCATTGTTAGAGTTCATAATTTCTTTATCACTTGGTACAACTCTTTTTGAAACAGTTGCAATAGGATTGACTTCACCAGTGATTGCTTTTCTGTAATCATCAATATATCTCCAGTAAACATTTACTTCAACACTATCAAATGTTTCTGTATTTGCAACTACTGTAGAACCATTTTTATAAACATAAGCTGCAAAGTAAGCTTGTAGTCCAGAGTTACCTATCCATTGTGCAGGCCCCCAGTTAGATGTATCGTTTTCATCTAATCCTTTTGAAAAACTTAAAGTTGCTTTTGGATTACCATCTGGTGCTGTTCCATATCGTGCAATCAATTCATCTTTCTGTGCAATACCTTCCATTCCAGTGTAAGTTCTCTGACTATCTTCTAAGAATTTACCATCCATCCATTCACTGTCTTTGATAACACCATCCCTTACGATATACTTATCACCAGACTCTTTCATCATTTTACAAAACTGTGCTTGTGTTAGTGGTGATGGATGTCCATCATTCATTGCAATAGTTTGTCTTGTTGAACATTCATATGAGTTATCTTCAACCCATGTTGGTATAGTTTGTCCCCAATTATCAGTTGCCATTATCTATCCCCTAGTTACTTTTTTGACTCTTTCTATCTGTTGGTTTATGATTGCTTTTCTGTTTGGCCAATAGATGTATTCTTTATCCTCATTTTCCATGAGTTTGTGTAGAAGTGGTAATATAAGTTCTTCTGCATCTGCAAGTTGTGATTTCAATTTCGATACTGCAACATCTGTGGAACTACCCATAGATGTTTTTGCATCATCCAGTTCATCTAGTGCATTAGATACAAGTTTGTTGAGAGTATCAACTTTTGCATCCAAATTTTCTATCTGTTCTGAATTAACTGCACCTTTAGATGACTCTGCAACCTTCTTAAGGTCTTCTGCAATCTTCTCATTGAGAGCTGCACTTTCCCCTGTCTTTGTTGTAAGTTCATCTTGGTCTACTGCTGTAAAACCGAAATCGAAACTATCTGCCATTACTTCTTACCTTTACTTCTTTTTAATTTTTCTCTTGCATCGACAGCTGGTTCTGATGTTTCATTACCTTCTGTCACACCACCATCTAATGAGGTTTCAGACTCTTGTTGTGCTTGTTGTCTCATCTGTGCTTGAGTCTGACTTTCTGCAATTAGTATTTCTCTGAGTCTTCCAACTGTAGAGAACTCTTCTGCTTTGAAAGTTCCACGACTTGCACATGTATCAATAACTGCAACCATCTGAGCTAATTCTTTCAAACCCATTATTCGTGTTTGTATCAAATCAACTTGTTCTATTTGATTTTCCATAATATCTCCATAATATGTTGTCCAACTAATCTAAAGGATTAGATGGAAATCTTTTGATTGTTTTAGGGACATCACCTTCCCATCCATCAATCTGTTTAACTACTGGTTCTTCTGCATTATAAGTACAGACAATATCTGTGCCAGGCACGAACCACTTCTTAAAGTCATGATTGTACATCATTTCATAGGTCTCCCCATTCATTGGGTCTACAATCTTTAACAATCCCATAACTGGGTCATAGTGACGAATTTCTGCAATTCTACTCATACCATTATTAGTATAAGTGATTGCTCTATCTTCATCTGTAAGACCCAATTTGTTAATTGCCTTTTCCATAGTAGTATTTATATCAATACTTACTTAGGAGTTAGGTCAAAACCTGCTAATTCACAAATTTCTTTTGTGACAGATTTGAAAGGCATAGTCTTATCTTTAATTGCAAGTAAGAAATCTGCTTCAGTCTTCTCAAGTGACCTTAAAGTATTTAAGAATATCTCCTCTCTTTTAGATTGACTTGCTTGAGCTCTACCACCTTCAACCCAATACTGCATTCTTTTGAATACACGAATAAATCTTTCTGGTGCCATATCCATTGCACCTTCTGGTGTGTCTGGGTCTCCAACTACAAATCCATCTGGTAAACCATCTGGTAAAGTAAACTGAACTCTATCATCAAATGCAGCTTTCAATGCATACTTGACATCGTTCCTACCAACAAACTGTTTTAAGATATCAACTTTAGATTGTTTACCTTTTGTTTCTTCTACTAATGCAAGTATTTCTACAATACTTGGATTGTTTGGAAGGTCTTTTACAGTTCTAGTTTTAGTTTCTTTAACATCTGGGCCTTTTAAAACTTTCTCTTGAGTTTCACTCAACTTGGGTTCATAACCAGACATAACATCAGCTGCATCATCTACTGCTGATGGTGAAGACTCTTGCTTTTTTAAATCTGCAATAGTCTTTTTGTTAAGTGACCCTTTGGGTCTTCCTCTTTTTGCCATAATTAAAAGTCTCCGATACTTTCTTCTAAATCCATCAATCTGTTATTGATAAAGTATGTTAGTAATCCACCTCTTGGTGCAACTTGTACATTATCAAATTCTTGAAGGATTTGTTCTTTGTACTCATTAGGTATATAGGACAAATCTATAAGACTCCTATTCCTTGATAAGTTTCTATCTACCTCATCATCGTTTGCAACTAATGGGTCTTTGATAATCTCTCTTTTCTTTTTAGAAAGAGGTCTTTGTCTCAACCCAGATACAAATACATCATCTTGAGATAGAACATTAGGAACACCATCACCAGTATCACCACTTATGATGTGGTCTATAAGATACTCTTCTGCCTGTTCCTGTGTTAGTTTAATATTACTCTTTGTGATAGGTGAAAACTGTCTAACCTTTCCATACCTTTGAAGTTGTTGAAAGTCTTTATCACCACTAATAATCATGATTTTTTCTGTACTTCCATACTTCTCACATAGAGTTCCTATGATATCATCTGCTTCACATTTTGATATACAGATATATTTATAAGGGAAATTATACTTTAATTCGTCTCTTATAACAGTTATACAATCAAAGATTTGATTCCAATCTTTGTCGTCTTTGTCTCTTGTTTTCTTTCGATTTGCTTTGTAGTATGGATATACATCTTTTCTCCATACATTATAAGAGTCATCTGCAAGGACTAACTCTCCATATGTGTTGAAGTATTTCTTTCGATACATTGCAAGACTCTTTAAACAGATATGTCTTACAAGGTCTTCATTGATTGGTTCTTTTCCACCTCTAGTCTGTGCCATCAGTGACGCAATTAGAACCTGCGTTAGGTCAATTAAAATCATTCAGTTCTCAATAATATAGTGTGTTCGTTAATTCTTCCAGTTGGTTTAGATGATTTTGTATTAATCTCATCTAATACTTTACTTAATACTATTTTACCACCAGATTCGATTCTGTCAAGGAAATGTTTTGTTTTATTTCCAATCTTCTTCATGGCACTGTAGTTATTAAATCTTTGAATTGTTGTTCCTTTCACTCCAAGACCCATTCTATCTTCTGCAACAAACTTTGTAAGTTCTTTGGTCTTGGTATTGAATGTCCATAGTTGCATTGCACCGACAATTAACTCTGGATTAACTGAGGTAAGATGATACTCTGTATCAGTTATCTTGTAGTTTAGTTTCTTAGTTTGTTCAGTTGCAGTGTATACCTTTTTCCTTCTTGTTCTTTTCTGACCTCTTTGTCCAGTTGCATACTTATCACAATCTATTCTGATATCACAAACATACTTGTAGTAATCTTTCAATCCTTTCTTAGATAGAAATGAATATGCCTCTTTGAGTTGTGGACATTTACCTTCTAAAGTTTCTTCTAGTTCTCTCTCAAGATTGAAAAAGTTATCTCCAACTTTGACTGCAACTGGAGCTGATACTTTTTCATCTGTTAGATATGCAAACACATCGAATTTGTTTTTTGGGTCATCTATGTAACAATCTAGTTGATATTCAATTTCACCAGCATACTCATCTGCTTTGTTCTGTATTCTTTCTTGAATTGAGATTACTGGTTTCTTTTTTCTTTCCTCTTCTTGGATTGATTTGGATGCTTTGATATCTTCTATAATCTTGTTGACATGTTTTTCTATAAATTGAGTAGTGTTAGGGTCTAATAGATTATCTTTGAATACACATGGTACTGCCCTCGTTTGCATTCTTGCAAGGGCAGCTGCAGTTCTAGGGACATACTTAAGTCTCTTAACTCCTTTAACATACTGATTGTCATAATCTCTTTCAGACATCCATGTTGATAACCATTCACCACATGATTTATTATCACTCATGTAGTTATACCAATTCATGCACTTACTTTTGTCTCTATCGTCTTCTGCATGAGGTTCTACACCATAATAGATTTCATCAAGAGATTTTTGTTTTCTCTTACTCATGTTAATTACTTATAAAAAAGAGATTTTTAACTATTGTCGTCCTCGTCAAGATTTCTCCTTCTTTTCTTTTGTTCATCCACCATTTTAGTTGTTTCCCATGCAAACCAACCTGCTATAAAGGTTATAACTACTGCAAGAGAAGTATCTAAAATGTACCTAACTATTTCCCAATCCATTCTATGTCCTCTTTTGGTATTACTTGATATGCACCCTTGTTATAAGCTGGTGCAACTGTAAACTTTTTAGACTCCTCTAACTTCCAATTAGTGTCTTTTTGTGGACTATACTTAGAAGAAGTCATAGAAGGATATTTTTTTCTATGGTCTTCTGCAGCTTTCATCCTATCCAAAACATGTTTAGGTGTTTTGAGAGGTTTGTATGACGAAGTATGACACTTTTTCTTAGTTTTTAGACTCTTGGTCTTTCTCTTACGACCTGTCATATCGTATCTGAGACTATTACCTAAATTTATTGTACCCATAATGTAACCAAATTCCTAAGTAGGAAAAGTAATCCTACACTGTTTAACATAATCAAAGCTCTATCTTTCCATGCAATAGAGACTCCTACCCATCCTGTAATACCTAGTATGGATAGTATCAAATCAGTTTGTTGCAACTCTGGGATACCACGAATAGACATTGCACCCAATACAAGTACAGATGATATCCACTTAAGATACCAATCCCATGTATACTTTGGTGTTGCAGACTTGAAAATCCTGTTAGAATTTTTAAGTTCTTTAGGGTCAAACTTTTGTGTCTTCATCTACCCTGTCCTCTATATTTCTTATGTGACCTTTTACGATGTTTGTTCATCGTTGCCATACCTATTTTAACTCTACGACCTCTTCCACCTTGTCCTTGGGATGTGGTCTTTCTTGAACCTACATGTGTAGTTGTGAATGCTTTACTTCTTACTGCCATAATACTCCTTACTCTCCGAAAAAAGTGAAGTGACAACGATGATGGGGAAGGAGAGAGTAAACCCAACCATCAGCACCTTTAGGGATTTTATATGAGAATCAGACTCAGACCCAATATACAACTGCCATGAGTTGTCACTTC
>Ga0163111_10001999_pt1 | contig 12819 bp, 7 predicted proteins | sample CRUFie1St18metaG_FD_109645 | JGI IMG/M metagenome (GOLD analysis project Ga0163111, IMG submission 109645) | Marine microbial communities from the Costa Rica Dome - CRUD Field 142mm St18 metaG | ecosystem: Environmental > Aquatic > Marine > Oceanic > Photic zone | place: Costa Rica: the Eastern... | reverse complement strand
CAGCTTGGGCATGGCGGCCCCACCCCCTCCGGCGGCCCCACCTCCGACGACCCCACTCTCTGAGACCATCTCGGTGGACCTCAACGTCCTGTTCGTCACTGCGAGCCGACTCGAGTGGGACGAGGCCATCCTTGCCGTCTTCACTGTCACTCCTCTCCTTTGTGCGCTCGTCGCACTGATGCGATGGGTCACTGGGAGGCGATACGTGCCCAGCGACGACCTTCTCTCGAAGACGGAATCGACGATGGCCCTCGTCACGTGCGCGCACCAGCAATCGCCGGTCACCGCATGCTGCGGCGCTCTGACTCGCGAACGCTCGCGCGACGCAGTAATTTGCAGCGGAGCCTGGAGAGCGCGAAGGCCTCATTCGACTCCCGCCTCGAACGCGGCGAAGGAGCGCGACAGGTCGCGCCGATGCCGCATCTGCACGCCCCGCATTGTCCCGCCCTGCCGCGCCTCGCCCCCGCCGCCGTGCCCCGCCTTGAACTCGCCCGCCTCCCCTCCTCCACACTCCGACGGCCCACCCTCTCCCCTCCAACGACTCCGCCCACACCCCGCGCGTCGCGTGCCCGAACCGACCAGGAGACGCACTTCAACGACTTGCACAAGGATCTGGCAGGTATCGTCTGGGAACTGTCGAAGCTGCGCGCCGAAATTGCCCGCGTGCAATCGCAGTCGGCGCAAGGCTGCGCCTCGGCGGGAGCGCGGAGCAGCGAGCCTTCGGCCGATCGGCCACTGAACGCGGGCGCGGGCGGGGCACGAGTGTATAGCGGAGGACGGTAGAGTTCCTTATTTACTCCACGCAGGCAGGCGCGCCCCTACCTACGCCGCTTGATATCAGAGCACAACAGGATAATGGCCACTGCTTACGATTCCTACCACTCAAGCCCTCACGAAGAAACGATCGGGAAGAGGGCGTCCTGAGGGCGGGCCGCGCGCGTCGGGTGAGAATCGGCTCGCTTGGAGCGGGGGGGAGAGGGCGGGGTGGCGGCAGTGCATCCCGCGGGAGACGTCGCGTCTCGCCGGGGTGGCCCGTTGCCCGCCGCGCGCGCGGTTCGGTTCGCGGGGCGCGCGCGCGCCTGCCCAAGCGCAGCATGGCTGATCATGCCGATCATGCCCAGCATCGCCGCGCGCCCGTTGTTGCGCTCGACGTTGAGCTTGAAGGTCTTGACCTCCGGGTCGTCGTAGCGCACTGCGAGCGGGGAGCCGTCTCGGATGGGCGCCGCGCGCGCGGGGGCAAGGGCGGCGGCCGCGCGCGCAAATCGCGAGCGCGCCGACGGTTCGAGCCGCGGTCGCTACCCCAGTCGATCGGCAGGTCCTGCACAACGTCGCCCGGCGCGTTGGAGGGGTCCTGGCGGAAGACGGCGCCGTCGAGCGCAGCAACGAGCGCGACGATCTGCGCCCAGCCGGCGAGGGGGACGCCGAAGTACGCGCCGTCGAGGCTGCCCGGCACATCGCCGAAGGTGAGGTCCTGCGAGATCGAGAGGTAGCCGGGGAACTTAATGCCCGCCTCGGTCACGATCACGCCGAGCGTCGCCGCCATGCAGATGCGGCCGTGCTTGATCTCCATCTCCTGGTAGCGGCGGTAGGCAGCCGGGCCGCGGCTGAGGAAGCCCAGAGGGTCGAAGAGACCCAGCGGCGGCGTCACGCCGATGTCGTTCTCCACCCCCGCCGAGCGGCGCACCGGAGCGGGCTTCTTCGCCGGAGCCGGCTTCTTGGCCGCGGCCGCCTTCTTCACGACCTTCTTCGGCGCCGCCTTCTTCACGACCTTCTTCGGCGCGGCGCGGCCGCCGACGAAGTTGCCGTTCACCGCGGCGAGCGAGGTCAGGGCGAGGGCGAGCACGAGGAGGCGCGGCATGAGATCCAGGTTAATTCGTGCCGTGAGATCCAGGTTAACCCTACCTAGTAGCTACGCTAAACAGCGTTTTCGGCGCCGGCTCAGCCGGCCCCAGAGCGGCGCCAGCGGCCGCCACCCGGTGCTCGCGACAGCCACATGGCCGTCCTGCGAAACCATGGATGCAAATGCGCCCTTCTGTGCGAGTACTGCTTCGGCACCAAGATCACGTGCTTGTGCTGATGGCAAAGCACCGCCAGGCGGCGTCGCAGTCGGCGTCGCAGTCGGCGTCGCAGTCGCGCAAGCGCGCCTGAGCGAACATGTACGTGAGCGAGCGAGAGAGAGAGAGAGAGATCTACGGTGAGCGAGACGAGAGAGTCGTACGGGGACCAGCGACTCGAAGTAAAATATGACCCACACAACGAACAAAGATCCTCACGAAGAAGCGATGTACATAGTAGGAATTGTAAGAATCGCACGACAATCGCGGCCGCGCGGCACGCGCGCCACCAAGCATGAAGAACCCGCCGCCCGTCCTCGCCGATGACCTCGAGGAGGAGCTTGCAAACATGCTAATCAAGGGAGGCTCGCAGGGCGAGAGCGAAGAGCCAGCACAGCTAGCATCCCCGCGCTCCGCGAAGCGGCCCCCGAATCCGCTGGGGAGCGTGTTGTCGGGGTCGCTGGCAGCACACGAGGCGGGCTTCGAAGGTGACGACGGCACGTCGCGCAGTGGTCCGGGCGCGAAGCGTCCGCGGCTGCACGGCCTACAGCCGGTGCCGTTCTCCGGGGGCTCGCGCTCGCGCGGCTCGCGGTCACCGCTCTTCAGCGCGTGCCGAGCGCCCACTGCGGGCGCGTCGAGCAGCAAGGGCGCCTCGCCGTGTACCGTGCCCGACGTTTCGGCGTCGCCAGTGGTGACTCGGCGATTCCGCAGCGAGCCACCACGCGAGGGGGGCCTCGTGCTGCCGGCGGCTGCGGTGCCCTCCGCGGGCGTCGGCGCGTCGATGCACGCGGCGGCGACGGCGACGGCGCCGGCGGGGGCGCCGACGCCCTTCTCCCCCAGCGACCTCGACGAGGCGCCGCTCTCGTTCTTCGCCGCCGCCGCCCGCTCGCACCCGAGCACGCCGCCCCCGACGAAAGCGATGCCGCGCGAGCCCTCGTGCATTTCACCGCCGCCGCTGCAGCCGCAACGGCCGCGCTCATGGAGCGGCGGCGCGATGATGGAGCCCTTCGTCGCCATCTCTTCTTCGTACCGGTCGGCGGCTGGCGACGCCGCGTTCGCTGAGCGATCGTGTCGGCCGTCGCGCCGCGGCCACGAGGACAGCGACGCGCCTTTCGACGCCGCGCTGCTCGCGGCAAGCCCCTCCCCGGTCGCCGCGAGCTGCGGCTCGCCCTTCGCCGCGAGCGGCGGCTCGCCCTTCGCCGCGAGCCCGGCGGCCGGCTCGGGCGCGTGCTCGGGGGGCACCTCGCCCGTCTCGTCGTCGTGCCTCCAGCGCGCACTCACCCTCGGCGCTCCCCTCTCGCAGCAGCAGGCTCAGACGCCGCCGTCACAACTCTCAGCGCCGCTGGGCATCGAGCGCTCGCCGCTGCGATCGGCGCCGAGCGGCCCCGTCTCCCGTCGCGCCGCCCTACTTTAAACTCGGAAAGTAGCTACACACCCGAGTTCACAGCTCCTCCTTGGGCGGATCCTCCGTGTCGGCGGGCTCTGCTTTGGCAGTCTCGGCGTCGATGGTGGGCTCGGGCTCGCCGCCGCCGGGCTCGGCGCCGTCAGCGCCGTCGGCGCTCGATGCGTTCGCATCGGTCGAGGCATTAGCGGGGACGTCGGTTGCGGTGGCATTCGCCTTCACTTTCGGCGGCTTGGGCTTGGGCTTCTTGATCAGCCGGCGCACCTCTTTCTCGATGGGCTCGAGCCTCGCTGTGACCTGCGCCGAGAGGAAGGCGGGCTCGTCGTGCAGCGGCAGCGCCGCCTGCTTGCTCTCCATCTCGCCCAGCCACGCCGTAAAATTGGCGCACATCTCGCCGACCTTCGCCCGCTCCTCCGCTGTCACCTCGGGTCGCTCGCTCACCCACGTCTCCATGAGCGTCAGCGTCCAGTTGATCGCGTCGTTCGACTGCGAGACGACGCGTGGCCGCGCCTCCATTTCTGCGAGCCGCAGGAAGATGGGCGCCACCTGCGCCTCGAGCTCCTTCTTCTTACTGTTGTACTCCTTCGAGCTGAGGTCGCGCCCCTCCTCGTAAAGCCAGTCCTCCATCTTCTCGAAGTCGGCCCGCAACACCTCGCGCACCTCCTCAGTGGACACCTGCTCGATCCCCTCCTCCGACCCCAGCTTGTCGCGCGTGTCGATGATGAACGACTCGAGCGCGTTCTTGGCCTCGGCGTTGACGCGCCGCTTCTCCTCCGCCTCCAGAAGCGCGACGTTTCGTGTGATAGCCGCGCGCACCTGCGTGCCGTTCAACGCGCCGACGCCGCCTGACACCGCGACGTCGGCTTTCAGCGTCGAGTAGTGCACGCGCTTTCGCTCGCGTTCCACCTTTATCCTCACCATCTTCACCGAACTCGCGTTCGTCTCGTTGCCCGACGCGTTCGTCCCGTTACTGTCGGAGGTCGCGTTGTCCGAACCCTCCAGCCCCTCCGATCCTGTGCCTGCCGCCGCTTCGGCCGCCGCCTCTGGCGCAGTCTCCTCCACGCCCAGCTCGTCGGCCGACGCGTTCGTGTCAGTCACATTCGCAGCGTCGACCGTCTCGTTGGCGGGGACAAGCTCCCAGTCGTCGTAGATCTCCTTCATCTCAAGGGAGAGCTCGGACTTAGCGACGTCAAGCAGCCCGCTCGCCGTCAGCGCGAACGTGATCGCAACTTTCGGCTTGCCGATCGCCGTGCGCTTCTCGTCCTTCTCCAGGCGGCCGAGCGCGGAGGCGACGCCCGAGATGTTGAACGTCGCGATCGGGCTGGCGTCGTCTGCGTACGAGAGCGCGACCTGCAAATCCTCGGTCCGGCTCATCGTGATGAGCTTCTTGTGCGGGAACTTGGTGTTTGCTTTGAAGAGAGCCTTGTCCTTCTTCTTCACGCCGTCGTCGCCGTCGGCCGACCCGTCGCCCTCCGCGTCGACGGCGTCCGAGTCCTTGCCGAGCCGCACGTTGATCGCGTGCGGGAACGCGTCGGTGATCGCGAACTCTCGCAGGCGGAACGATGTCGACAGCTTCGCTGCGTAAAGCGTGGCGCCGAGCGCCGCCGCCTCGTCCCCATTGAGCGAGCCGTCCGTGCGGCCGAAGTAGCTCTTCGCCAGTTCCTTCACGCGCGGGATCCGCGTCGCGCCGCCGACGATCTCGACGCGGTGGACCTCCTCTTTCGTGAGGTTCGCCTGGCGGAGAACCTCGTCGAGCGGCGGCGCCAGCCGCGCCCAGAGCCCCTTCGCCTCGGCGCGTGCCTCGAAATCCTCGCGCTTGATCACCATCCGTAGGTCGCGGTCCTCGTGCACGGACTCGATCCCCACCTGGTACGCCGTGTTCGCCGAGAGCACGTCCTTCACACGCTCGGCCTCTTTGCGCAGCTTCCCCACCGCCCGCGGGTAGGCGCGCACGTCGTACCCGTTCTTGCCCTGCTTATTGAACTCGTCTGCGAGGATGTCGAGTACGACGTGGTCGAAGTCGCGGCCGCCGAGCATCGAGTCCCACGCGACACCCTTCACCGTCAGCCCGCCCGTGGTCTTGTTCTTCTTGCCCACCGTCGAGAAGAAATTGACGAGGCTGACCTTGTAACTCGTGGCGCCTAGGTCGTAGAAGACGACGTTGAGCGGCTGGTCGGCAAACTCCTTCTCCTTGTCGAAGCCGTACTTGAAGGCGAACGCCGTGTTCTCGTGAACGAGCGCAAGCACGTTGAGGCCGGCGATCGCCGCTGCGTTGATCATTGCCTGCCGCTCCGCGTGCGCGAAGAACGGCGGGATGGTGATCACGCAGTCCTTCACCTTCGCGCCCGCGTGGTTGTCGGCGATCTGCTTGGCGTACGAGAGCACGAATGCGACGAGCTCCTCGCCGCGGTACGTGCCGTTTCCGTACTTCAGGATGGCGGCGCCGGTGTCGGCGGCGTCGACAAACTCGTACGGATACAGCTGGTCAACAAACGACTGGACCTCGGCGCTTGACACGCGTTTGCCGAGCAGCAGCTTCGAGAGCATAAACTGCTTCTGCGGCGCCTTGCCGAGGAGATTCTGCGACTCGTCGCCGTACACGCGCTCGTCCTGGCTGTTGAAGCCGGCGGTCGACGAGCTCTTCCGCTTTGTCGCCTCGTTGAGCACGAGCTCGATCCCGGTCCCCGGCTGTATGATTCCGACCTTCAGGAAGCGTGCCCCCATGTCGATCCCAATCACCGCGCCAGCCGCCGCGCGCGAGCACAGCAGAAGGAACACGAAGCGCATGGTTGGACACGTCACTCGTCGGGGTTCGACTTTGTCTCAGATTCCTTCGGTCAAACTGAGCGCATTGTCTCGCACAGCTTGCAACAGAAAAGCTGTTCGCCGCGCTGTGAGGTTGATGTGTGGTCGCGACACCGCAGGTGGGCGACGCCCCGACGCAGTAGCGTGAGCTCGGCTGCGCGCTGTACCCAGCTGCACAAGCCGCGACGGGCAGCGAAGCGGGGACCAGCGATTCGCACAGAAGGGAGCTGGATGCTCAGTTTTCATTCAAGGAGCACCACGCTGTCTTCTAGCTCACGGTTCGGGCAAGCTGGGCCGGAACTCTCGTCGAGCTACCCGATTCGACCCGCTCGGCCTGTCGAACGCTTCAGAATCAAAGGGACAATCCCTCTCTCGCGCGTGCAACGCACCATGCCCTCCTGCTCGAAGCGATAGCACAAGTAGGAAATTCTTCGCCAGAATCCACCGCCGAGGTCGAGAATTGGAAGTCGTACCAGACGAGGAATTGCCGCCGCCGCTCAACGTCAGTCAGTACGCCGCTCAACGTTGCCGCGCCGACACGATGGAACAAGTGGCGGTGCGTCCGCGGCGCGCGCAGACGCCGTGGACACTCTTTATCCTCGAGCGGTTTGGGAATCGGCCCAGCCGGGAGGCGGGCGAAGCGTGGAAGGCGATCGGCGACGACGAACGCCAACTCTACGTCGAGCGCGCATCGGTCGATAAGGCGCGCCACCAGCGGGAGATGGCGGAGTACGAGAAGCTGCTGCAGGACCATCCCGAGCTTGCGCCGCGGCGCGATGCGGAGGACGACCCGTCACTCGACGTGGGTGCGACGTGCCTGCCCGCGATGAAGGTGCGCAAGATCATGCGGCAGACCGACGAGCTGAAGGGCGTCGCAAAGGACGGCGTCTTCGCGGTGTGCAAGAGCGCCGAGCTGCTCGTCGCGATGCTCACCGAGCAGTGCTCGGCGTCGGCGCGGCGTCACAAGCGCAAGACCATCGGTCTGCAGGACTTTGGGCTCGTCCTCCACGGCGCGCAAAGCGCCGACCTCCTGGCTTTCATGCACGCCGACTTTCCGCCGAAGGACGCGATGCTCGCGCCGCGGGCGCGTGCGCCCCGCCCCGCCGCCGAAGGCCGCGCGCCGGTGCGCTCGGCCGCCACCTCACTCGACGAGATGATGGCGGCCGCCGCGACGCGCGCGCCGCGGCGGGCTTCGCGCGCCCCCCAAGACGCCGCGCAAACGACGACGATGAAGAGCTTCTTCGGTGCGATGCCATCCGACGCCGCGGCGAGCGCCGACGACGGTGGCGGGGATGGCGTCGTGGAGGACGATGCCGACGACGAGAACATCGGTGCGCCCGCGCGCGAGGCGGACGCCGGCGCGCGCAAACGGCGCGCGGTTATCGATGACGACGACGAGTGATCCGTCGAGAGATGGCCTGTTGGCACGGGGGCGCGTCGTGCTGGTCCGTAATAATACGGCCCGTGCTGTAATTGGGTGCAGTTGGACGCGCAGGTTTTGGAGAGAGAGTGTCTTAGAGCTCTCTCAGCATCTACACGATCGGCGTGAGGAAAGGCAGCATCGGGAAGTGGCCGGGCTCGTATGTGATCGGCCAGATCGGGTTGCCGGTCAGGCCCTCGTGGATCATCATGCCGTAGATGCCCATCATCGCCGCGCGGCCGTTGTTGCGCTCCGCGTTCAGCTTGAACTCCTTTACGGCGGGATCGTCATAGCGCACCCACGGGATGCGGTCGCCCACGCAGTCGCCGGGCGCGCCATCCGTCTGCGCGAACAAGCTGTTGTCGAGGATCGCGATCACCGCGACGATCTGCGCCCACCCCGCCTGGGGCAGCGCCTCCCACGAGCCGAGGGTGCCCGCCGGGATGTCGGCGAACTTCAGGGGCGGGAAGCTCAAGTAGGACGCATAGCCGTCCCATTTGTAGCCTGCGCCAGTCGCAATCACGTGCAGCGTCGCCGCCATCGCAATGCGGCCGTGCTTGATCTCCATCTCCTGCCAACGGCGGTACTTGACCGCGTCATCGCCTACGAGGCCGAGCGGGTCCCACACGCCAAGCGGGCGCGTCGTGCCGATGTCGCCGGGTGAGATCACGCCCATCCGCATCGCGGAGAGGGGGGCCCGGTAGGCAGAGCACGCGGCGAGGAGCGACAGCATGTTTGCTCTGCGCGCGGCGCAACCGGGTACGCTGAGCCCCCTCTCCCTCGCGCGCGCACGCGCAGCGAACAACCCCCAGCGCGCGCGGGGCGCGCGGCAGGTCCAGGGCCCGTCCACGCCGCGGACGCAGGAGCGCGAGGCACGGTGGTGAGGACGGCGGCGGCGGCTGCCCTCAACAGAAGGGTGAGAGCGGGCAGTGGCTTGTGGGAAGGCTGCGGTGCCTGCGAGATCGCGCTGCGAACCACAATTGTATTATGATTTTCGTACATATGGAATTTTTATTACGTCAGGTGGACCGAGTACGTGGAGGTCCTTCGGCTCCCTTCTAGGGAGGTGCACGGCACACACTGGTGGCAGGCCCGCGGGCGGTTGGGCAGCCAGCAGGCAGCAGGAGCTCTCAAGTCTCAAGAGCCAAGAGATCCTCAGCTGCATATCGATCCTACTAAAGCCTGAACTCGAGTGGCGATTCGGGCCGACACGCTTACGCGCGCCCGCCGAACACCGTCCGGACGCCTCGGTGCCGCCCCCCCGCCGCCGGCGCGGCACCCGCCTCGCGCTCGCGCTCGCGCTCGCGCTCCGCCTCCTCCCGCGCGAGGTGGAGCGAGGCGGCGAGGCCGCATGCCGCGGCATACGAGGCGACGAGGGCAACGTCGGCGTCGTCGAAGTAGGGCGCGCCCTGCCGGTCAACGAGCTGCAGCATGCCGAGAGGCGCGCCATTCACCGAGCAGAAGGGGACGAGCAGCGTGGACGGCGCCGAGTACAGGTCGAGCGGCCAGCCCTCCCCGCGCGGCTGGTCCTTCGCCGTGTTTATCGGCCGGCGGGCGCGCAGCGCAAAATCGTACGTCTCCTCCGAGAGCGCGAGCTGCTCGGTGGCGTACGCTGCCCGGAGGGCACGGCCCGAGCCCTCTGGGGCTAGCTGCAGCACGGCGAGCTGCATGCACGGGACGCGGAGCTGCACCTCCACCCCGACGAGGGCGAGCGCCGCCCTGGCCGAGCGCTGGAGCTGGCCGGCGATGCCGAAGATTTGCGAGTAGATGGCCGATGCGTGCGTGTATCGCGCGTGGATCTGCGTGGCGTGGCGCAGCGTCACGGCAGCCTCCGTCGCAAGCCGCGCAAGCGCCACCTCGTCGTCCGCGCCGAAGCCGCCGCCGCCGCCGCGCTTGTTGACGAGCAGCATCGCGCCCACGGGCTCGCCGTCGTGCGTTAGCAGCGGCATCGCCATGGCCGAGCGCGGCGGCCCTCCGCCCGACGACGCCGCGTGGCGCGCAAGGCGCGGCGGAAGCGCCCCGGGCTCAAGCGGCGGCGCGAGGGTGACGGCGCGTCGCGTCGCCATGCAGCGACCGAGGACGCCGTCGGCGGCGGGGAGCGCAGCCTGGCGCAACGGCAGTAGCAGGAGCTGGCGTGGGGGTGCCCGCCGCCCTTCCGCCTTCCGCCCGTCCTGGAGCAGCCAGAGCGAGCCGCTCTCCGCGGCGCACGCGGCGACGCACGCGCCGACAATGGTGGCCGTCGCCTTGTGCAATTCAAGCTCGCCGACGAAGGCGCTCATTTGTATGACCGGCTGCTGGAGCCGACGGTACTCAGCCGATGAGTGCAGGCTGAGCGCACCGCCGTCGGCCAGCGCCGTCAGCGCGTGCACCTCCGGGCGCCGCCAGTCCTCGCCGGCGCTGCTGCCGCCCGCGTCGCCGCTCCCGGCCGGTGGCGTCAGCAACTCGAGCACGCCCAGCGGCGTGGTGCAATCGGCGACCGCGCCACGGCCGGCGAGCGAGAGCGGTATTGCCAGCTTGCTGAGGCCGCCACCTTCGGTGCCGCCGCGGACCTCGGTACTGAAGTGGCCGGAGGCGGCGGCGTGCGCGGCGCACGCGTGCTCTGGGCGCTCGAGCGGCTCCGCAGCGCCCGCCTCGACCCACATGGCGTTATCCCGGAGCTCGACCCCCCAGACTGTGGCGCGTCGCGCCCCGAGCAGCGAGCGCGCGACGCCGCGCAGTACGCGGACCACCGGCGCGCGTTGCTTCGCGAAACGAAGCCTCAGCAGCGGGCGGAGTGCCGCGTCGGCGAGGGTGGCCTCGCGGAGAAGCGCGTGGAGCTCGAGCGCGTGCTGGATGGCGGGCGCGCCGCCGCCGGCGGCGGCGAGAGCGCGATGCTCGTCGTGGGCCGAGAAAGCGTACGATGAGCGTGCGCCGCGCAACTGCACCGCGCCGAGGAGCTCGGGCGCGCCGCCGCGTCGGGTGGGCAGGGCGACGGGTACGCACATCATCGAGCTCACGCCATCTGCTTGGGACACGATGCGCCCCGCCTTCGCCACGTATGCCGCCACGCTGCAGCTCGATAGCGGCTCCATACCGGCAAGCCGCGCGCGCGCCGTGCCTGTGCGCTTGCCGGGCGGCGCCGTCGCCCAACGCGCGAGCACCTCGCGCGAGTCGTCGCGAGTGAGCACCGCCACCGAATGCGCGGCGACGCTCTCGTGCATTGCCATGCCGAGTGTGCCGACCGCGCCGCCGAGCGCGAGAGTCGATGCCGAGGCGGCGAGCCGCTCGAGGCGTGCGTGCCGCTCGCGTTGCGCCACGAACACGTGCAAGTGCTGCCCCACCTCTGCCGCGAGCGCCGCCGCCGTCGCGACTAGCGCGTCGCGCCGTCGCAGCGCGCGCAGTTCGAAGGCGAGAAGGACGTGGCCCTCCGCCACGCGCTGCACGATCTCGGAGATGTTGCCGCCGCCGCCGCCCGTCGTGATTGCTCGGCCCTCCCCCGCATCGGCGGCGGCGTCGCCAGGATTGGGTAGTTGCGCGTACAACGCGCCGACCAGCTGGCGCCCGGAGTCGCCGGCGAAGCCGTGCCTGCCACGGCTGTCGTCCTCCGGATCTGCTGCTGGCGCGAGCAGTGGCAGGCAGAGCCGCATCGTGGCGTCCGGCGCGCTGCCGCCGCTGCGGGCGCGCGGCAGCTCCAGGTCGGCGAGCGCATCCAGGACGTCGCGCAGCGGATCCATATCCACACGGAGCTCTTCATCGCCGCGCCAGCCGTGCAGCGCGTGGAGTGCACGGTCATACAAAAGCAGTGCGACGTGCTCGCAGCCGAGCACTTCACGGCCAGCAGCTTCAAGGCTACGACACACCGTGGGCCATTCGCCGCCCTCGCGGGGCGAGCGCAATGTGCGCGCCGCGCGCAGCGAGGCGCGACGCAGGGTGCGAGCGTCCGACGCCATGCGGAATTCGAGTAACGGTACGGCGGGGTGTCCGTACCCATGGCGTGAAGGTTTCCACTTTGAGTCGACCTTGACTCGGGCAGTGCCGCGGTCAAGGCGTCGCGAGAGCTTCTCAAAGCGAAGTAGAGCTAGACTCATTCATTTCGCGGCGCTCGCTCCCAGCCAACTACCGGCGATAGCGGACGCGCTTGAAGTTGAAGTACAGCTGGAGGATCCCGCGCTCGAACCGGCACTTGAATCCTCTCTTGTGCGAGTGCTCCCACTCGCGATTGACGATTTTGAAGGCGAGGTCCTCGTACGGCGGCCCGCCGCGGAAGCGGATGACACACGTGTCCTTCGCACCCGACGGGTCGGGCAGCAGCTGGTACGCCGGCGCCCGCTGGCGATCGATCAGGTCGGGATAGAAGATGTTGAACTTGTACCCCTGCACCATCTTCGGCGGCGGGTTGTCGTGGTCGTAGTGTGTCTGGTTGTACTTGTTCCATTCGTAGCCGGTGTGGACGCGGTTGAAGTACTTCGGCTTGCGCGGCCGGTACTTGTCGTGCCACCACGCTACCTTCTTCTCGAGTGGCACCTCGAACGAGAAGCGCGCCTCGCCTTGCTCCATCCCCTTCCGACCCTCCGCCGCCACGAGCGGGTCCTCCGCGGCTGCCGCCTCCGCCGCTGCCCTCGTATCCATCATCCGCGCCTTGACGCGCGCACGCCTCGCCTCGAGCTGCCTAACATCCTCCGCCGCCTCTACCGCCTCTGCGCGTTCGACCTGCAGCGCGCTCAGCAGCGGTGGCGAGTATCGCCCCGCCGCCTCCTCTGCCCGCCCCGCCCCCGCCCCCGCCGCCTCCGACATCACCACAGCACTCGGCGCCGCGCCCACCTCGGCGTCGGATCCATAGTCGACCTCGGCGTCGAGGTCGGGCGAGTACCGCCCGGTGCTGGGTTCAGATGCGCCGGCGGTGCTCCCGGCCACCGCCGCCGCCGCCGCCCCGCCCCCGCCCACGCCGCCGCCGCCGTGCCTTTCCTCTGCCTCCTGCGGCTCGCCGTCGCCCGCCCGCTCCTCCACGTGCGGTGCAGATGCGGTTGCGGGTGCACCGACCAGCGACGGCGGTGCGCCGAGGAGTTGCGCGCGGCGGCGGCGCAGGGTGTCATGCATCTCTCGAAGCGTCGAGTGCGCACGCGCGAGGCTCAACCGGCGCAGCACCACCTCCCAGTAGT
>Ga0163111_10001993_pt1 | contig 12835 bp, 1 predicted proteins | sample CRUFie1St18metaG_FD_109645 | JGI IMG/M metagenome (GOLD analysis project Ga0163111, IMG submission 109645) | Marine microbial communities from the Costa Rica Dome - CRUD Field 142mm St18 metaG | ecosystem: Environmental > Aquatic > Marine > Oceanic > Photic zone | place: Costa Rica: the Eastern... | reverse complement strand
GTTCCTTGTGTCGGTTGGCTCACAACAGTTACATAGGTTGTATTAGTGTATGTATCGTTTGTCAAAACATCGACAGACGGATTTGATCCCCCAATACACACAGTCATGTTGTCATTTGCTGTAGTCGGATCTCCACAAGTTGGATTTGTTATTTGCACCAATACATAAGAGTCGGTTGTACAACCATCTGCATATGTTATCGTCAGGCTGACACCATAGTCGCTTACTACTGGGAATGTCGCTGTCGGATTTGCTTGCGTGGATGTTCCTGCTCCTAGTGTTGCACTTCCGAACGACCAGCTATATGTTACTCCAGCAGGAGGTGCAGGGTTTAGGGTAAAGCTGACCTCTCGTGGGTTAGTTGTAGATACGGTGGGTTGAATGGTGGGTACAGGATGATTACAATCTACCTGTACGGTTTCACAATAGGTATCACCTCCACAATTCCCTGTAGCAGTGAGACAAACATTATAGGTTCCAGGCATTGCATATGTGTGGGTAGGGCTTTGTGAGGTAGAAGAATTTCCATCCCCAAAATCCCATGACCAACCTGTAGCATCAGTTGAAGCATCTGTAAACACAACGCTTGGATTATTGGTCGCATCAAATGAGAAATCTGCGCTTGGACTTGGATCAAGTGTAATCGTAACTTGACCTGTTTCACATCCACAATCATCACAAAGTTGATAACTAAAAGATTCTGTTCCTGCTGCACCAGAATAGGGAATGAGGTCATAATCGCCTCCTCCTAAATCGGTGAGGGTTCCTAGAGATATACTGGCAGGAGCAGTTACAGTTGGAGTACCTGTATAGGTATCGTTTGAAGTAAGGCTGAGAGATAGGGCAATATTCCCACAACCTGTATACGTATCGTTTGTGAGGGTAGGGTTACCGCCACTACAACCTCCTCCGCCTCCGCCGCCACCAGAGATAACGATGGATACACAAGCAAATAAGGTACAGCTATCGGGCATATTGATGTGTACACATACTTGATAGGTGCCTGGCATGGTAAACATGTGGGTTGCATTTGGGTCGGAGGAGAAACTGCCATCTCCAAAATCCCAAAAATACGCCATTGCTCCCGAAACATTGGTTACCGAGAAGTCGTATTGAGAGCCATTGTTAGTGGCTAAGATGGTAGGACTTGGGTGGTGGCTACAGTCCTGGGATAGGGCTGAGCTATAGCAACATATGAGTGCAAGAAGGACAGACCATGGAACGAGGCTGCTTCTTTCAAACAAATTATGTATGCGCATAATACGTGTGAATAAATGCCGAGGGGAATTCGGCAATGGATGAAAAGAAAATTCGTAAGATACATATGGGTTTATTCGCAGTAGAGGGTATGATCAATCACATAGTGCTTTATTTTTGACATACCATGATCATTTCTGTGTATGGATTACACAGTACATAGGGGAGTATCCTTGATGTTACGCATAGGAATATGGGCTGAATGCCATATAAATGGAATTCATGGACACTTCCCTGCAAAAACAAGGGAAACGTAAGGCATTTGCAGATAGGAATGCGTTAAGTTGAATCGACTGTTAGTGATTGTGATGAGTTCTTCATGATATTTCAGCTTTTAAATATGTGTGTATAATGCCTACTATTATTTGACCAGTTGTAGGCGAAAAAAAATCCTATGATCTTATGGAGCGTACGTATAAATTGGGCATAGGCTCGATTGTTCTGTTGTTGGGTGATTGTTGTGAGATTGAGTAGTTGTTTAATAAGCGTACTCAATATGTGAAAAGGTAAACAATATTTTTTGTATTTATTGTAAATTGCTGATTAAAAGCCTTTTACGTGTTTGGTTTTCCTCTGGTTTGTACATGAAAATAACCTTATCTATGTTACTAGATATTGGTAATGCATTTGTATAAGTGGAGTACATATATGATCTCATATAAATTGTAACTGTTAAAGCATTCTAATGCATATATGAGACAAGTAAATACGTTTATGGGTTGCACAATTGTATAAATTTATTGCTGCAACTCTTTAACATAAACTAGACAAAAGAACACTTATCTAAACAAGTTCAATTGTTTAGAGATGATAAATCAATCCTCAACTTTCTTGTGTTATTATTTATGAATAATATCTTACAATAGTGAGCAAAGTAATCAATCAAATTTGAGTATAAAAAGGGACGTGTGTATTTGTTTGAACATATTTTTTCTATGTGCTAGTTACGTTAAATACTGCATTTTTACAAGCCTATTTATTATAAAATGCGTGAACCTCCGAATTGTCAGAAGGAATCGTAATTTTTCTACATAATTATTACAATAATAAAAAAGACAGTCCAAAAATGAACTGTCTCTTTCTACTTTCTGTTTCTAGAATGTTGCTATCTTGCCAATAAAATCTTTTGTGTGATTTGCTGGCTGTCTATTGTAAGGATACAATAATATACTCCATCAGGTAGGTGACGTGCATCAAATGTTTGTTGATGGATACCTGCCGATGCTTCCTCTGAATCAATAAGAACTTCGAGCTCTTGACCCATTACGTTGTATATGCTTAGCGAGATGGTAGCATCTTCGGGCAAGCTATACTCGAAATAGGTGATATCAGAGAATGGGTTCGGGTAGTTTGTAAGGTGAGGCTCAGAGAAAGTTGGAGTATTGGTTTCTGTAAGCTCCTCTTCATTAAACTCCTTTCCTTCTTCTATGTTGTCTTGTACGGTACGGTTAAATGGAGCTGTTCGGGTTCGAGCTCTTAATCGATAGGAATCTGTAGGATCATATGCTCCCGCTACTCCTTCAACTTTTATATAATAATAGCCTGGCATCAACCCATTTAGCCGAATTTCTTCCGCATTTGTCCCTCCCATAGTAGAAGTACCAAGGAGGCTGCCTGCATTATCGTATACACTCAAGTCATAGTTTTCGGGTAATGAAAACAAATTTACTCTAAGGTGTGGACGACTTGGGCCTACATAAAGAGAGTACCAATCAATATCACCAGAAGGACAGATAACCGCTCGTAAGGTTCTTCGGTCATCAATCTGAGCTGCAGTGGTGAAGTTGTCATTGTCTTCATATATGTCTCTTCCGCACACGGTAACTGTTTGGCAATCAGTTACGGTACCACAAGCTGTAATGACGGTTAAGCAAACAGTGTATTCTCCTGGTCTTGTGTAAACATGGGAGGTATTTGCCGAATAACTTTGGGCGCCTGTATTGTCTCCAAAATCCCATAGCCAAGTTGTACCTGCTACTTGGGTGTTCGCGGTGAAGTTTACTGTCCATCCATTGGAAGTTGTGCTAAACTGAACACTAGGCATTGATTGGACAAATATGTATGCTGTAGCTATATCACAACCGCAAGAGTCACAGAGTTGATATTGAATAGAATCTACTCCTATGAAGTTAAAGTTGGGTTGATAAACGACTGTCCCATTGTTACTTACATTGCTAATATTTCCGTTATGGGGTCCTGATAGGATCGTGAGCTGTTGATTGCTATTGTAGAAATCATTTGCAAAAAGATCTAGCTGATTGAAAAGGGTTCGGGTACAAACACTTATAGAATCGTTTCGAGCATCTGGAGTAGCACAACTAATCCCTACATATACATCATGGCAAACGGTTACAGAATCACAACTATTGATTGAAGTCAAACAAACGGTGTATAGACCAGGAGCTGCATAGACATGTGTTGTAGTAGTGGGATTGCCATTAATCTGGACAGAATTCCCATCCCCAAAGTCCCAAATACGCGTATCTGTTGCCACATTGTTATTGGAAACGACAGAGAATGTTTTACTCAATGAGGAAGAGGGAGCAGTTGAGAAGATAAAATCTTCATCAGGTGCTTGATTGATCTCAATGTATATGATTCCTATGTCTGTCCCACATTGGTTTGTCAATTGGTAGAACACAGCTAATGCGGCTCCTGGTGTTGCGTTTGTTGGGGAATAGGTGATAAGCCCAGGATTGGTTGATGATTGATAAAGGGAACCATTATTCGTGCTTGTTGGCACAGATACTACAAAGGAGTTTGAATTTATGGTATCATTGGCCAATATATCAAAGGTGACACTTTGGCGATTGGTTGTCGGGTCTATACATAAGATGATATGGTCTAAGCCTGTGATAGGAGGACCCGTGCAGGTATCTTGAACCATGATGGTTTGGCAGAAGGTATCGCTTCCACAAGCCATATTCTCCGCAATCAAACAAACTGTATAGGTTCCATGTGTTGCATATGTATGAGTGGGTTCTGGTAGAGAAGAGGTATTCCCATCTCCAAAGTCCCAATGCCAGTCCGTTGCATTAACAGAGCTATTTTGGAAGCTGATTGTTGGGCCACCCGTTGTATTTGCAAAGAATGCGACAGGAGGCAACTGGGTATATATATAGGCTTTGCCCAAACTACAACCACAAGAATCGCAAACTTCATAGGTAAGGGAATCTAGCCCAGGACCGTAGGGAGTGTAATTGTATGCACCTGGGGCGACATCAGGAAGAATGAATCCATTACTTGGGCCTGATATAATGCTTACTGTTGGCGTAGAAGCGTATGTATCATTTGCAAGTAAATCTAAGTTGGGAGCACTTGGAGGATTGGCTGTACAAAATAACAAAGTGTCATTTACAGTTGTGGGGGCATTGCAATTTCTTCCTGAATTGATAATCGTACAATACTCACTCGTATCGCATGGGTTAATGACCTCAATACATACTAAATAGCTTCCAGGAGCTGTATAGGTATGCTGAGGGTTAGGTTGAGTGGAGGTATTTCCATCTCCAAAATCCCAATGAATTTCCGTCCAATACATAGATGCGTTGGTGAAGCTAACGCTTGCTCCAGTTGAAGTATAGGTGAAACTTGGAATGGGTTCGGGCAATACGAAGAAGTATAAAGTTGCTGTATCACAACCACATAAGTCGCATACAATATAAGACAATGAATCTATGCCTGTGAATCCAGCATCTGGAGTATACCCTATATAGTTGGTTGCATTATGGGTATTTTGGAGGGTTCCGTGATTGGGTCTGCCAAGAATAGTTACCTGCGCGGGTTGGGTTACCATATCATTAGCTAAGACATTAATGACCCCCGCTGTAGTATTGCTCATTGCACAAATAAGTAGGCTATCATCTTGAGCAACGGGAGCTGTACAGGGATTGCGTACTTGAACTCGTTTGCATCTGATGTCTTGCCCGCAAGAATTTCCTGCCGTGAGGCAAGCTACATAGCCTCCAGGATTCGCATAAGTATGATGAGGGTTTTGGATAGAAGAGCCCGCTCCATCACCAAACTCCCATTGCCATGTTGTGGGATTTCCACTGGATAGATCTTGGAAATTGATTCCTCCCGTTGGGTTCGGATAAGTTGAGAAACTTACTGTAGGAGATTCATTTATATGAATATATACGGTACCTGTATCGCTCCCACATCCTATTACCTTTATATAATACTGGAAGGAAACGGTACCAGATCCATTGGGAGAGAACGCAATTTGATTATTTTGTTGGATAATAGCTGTGCCTCTTGTAGGTTGGGTGATGAATCCAATCTCTGTTGGGGCAGAAAAGACATCATTGGCCAATACATCAATCCATATCGAAGCAGGCAAACTGGGATCAAAACAAATCTCTAAAGTATCATCCATTGCAGTAGGAGGGGGGCAAGCATTTGTATCGCTTTCACAAAGAATGGTATCGTTGACTGTAATGGGCAATGCACTTACTCCTACAAGATGTCCTTGAAATGCTTCGGTGTTTGCATTAGCAGAGAGGAGCGGTAGAACAACAGTCGCCTGAATAGGCTGGTGTAAATAATCTAGGCAATCTTCATTTCTAAGAGGATTTTCCTTTACGAGATATTGGAGTCTGTAGAAACTATCGTATTCTACATTACCTGCGAGAATGGCTTCCCCCGTGGAGGCTTGTATAATGGCAGTACCTGTATGATTTGCAGTAGGAGAAATGGTTGGGGCAGAATTGACCATTAATAATTCCTGATAGCTTCCTGCGATGTCAGCTTTAAAGATGAACGATTCTTCATTGACATGGCCACTTATCGCGAGCTGACTTGCTCCATTGGGAGTAGTAAGTAGGCCAATGTCAGTAGGGTCAATACTATGGCCGTTGAAGTCATAGGTGTACGCGTATGCGATACCGCCCGCGACAGTATTGTTGGGATTGAACTTACTCAATAACAGTTTGCGAGGGGTATGGCCATTAGGATGGCTACAATGCGAGTCTGTATATCCTCCTACAAAGTAGATGTCTTCTCCTTGGGTGGTCAGAGATACTCCTACTTCAATTGGGCTATATGCACCCGTTTGTGCTTGCTGTGTCCCGAACAATCTACAGTCGAAGGAGGGGCTCAGATTGGTTACATCTTCCGTAATGACAGTGAGAAGCACTTCGCTTTCTGAGGGACTATTGTATGTATGGCCTGTAGAATTGGTACACATGCTTTCTACACTTCGTCCATATCCAATAGCAGCATATTCATATACTCCTCCTCCTGTGTTAGGCCGATTGTAGGAAACTACTTTCTTGAGAGCCGCAGAAGCCTCTGCATTAGAATTAGGTGTTAGGATGGAGCGCGACCATAAGACATCTCCTATGCTATTTGTGCGTATGATGGTTGCCGTATTGAAGTACGTCCCCGTAGGGCCATCAATCTCACGGTCTCCTACTGCGATAAACCCTCCATCAGGTGTTTCTGTGACAGAATATAACCATCCATTTGAATAGTAGACCTGAAACCAAAGTACTTGCCCAGAAGAATTTGTTTTCATTAAAAAGCTATAATCACTTATGGGGAGAGCGGGGGCTGGTGCGAAATCACCTATATTTCCTGCTACAATCAAGCCTCCATCGGAGGTTTCGTGAACCTCGCTGCTTCTGAGGCTAATATTATAGGTTTGGTTATTGATTTCAATATCTGTTACATATTGGTTTGCCCAAACAGGATGAAGGTTTTCGTCAATTTGTAATAGAAAGGCTCGATACTGATTATTGGGGAGAGTTAAAATAGAAGGAGGGAGGTGAATCCCTGTGAGAATAAATTGATCAGATGAGAAATGTGCAATATCTACGGTCGAACTTGCGTGACCAAAGTTTGCAAGATTGTGATAATTTTTTTCTTGAGATAAGAGAGAGTTGGCCATACATAGTAGGGAGCAGAACATAATCCAATAGGACATAGTTCTCCCAATTGCGTTGTAACTGGTTCGCATTCTGTGAAATTTGGTTGGTTTTACCTACTCTAGATAACGCTTTTCGGTATCCGCGTATTCATTAGGATGTTAGTTAGTCTACATGTAGATCGTTAACAGACTTTATTAAATCGGCTAAATTTTTTAACGCGCTTTTTGTGTTCTATATGTGGTCTTGTTTTATATGAAAGGTAAACATTTACAGCTGTATAATTTGTTGATTTGTTTTTAAGTGCTTGATTATAAGACGTTTAAATTTTGGTTATCTGTTGCTTATTTAATTTGAAAGCAGAATTTTAAATTAGCTAAAATGACGATTTGTGTTTCTTGAATATTATCTTTTTAGGAAAGGTTACCAGCTGTTTATATCGTAAAATCCTGTCTTATGTTAGAGGAAGATATAATATTAATATATGAGGATTGCTATCTCTCCACGTCGTGTAGGGTTTATGATCCACGAGGATTGCTTCCTCTCCGTGGCGTGTAGGGTTTATGATCCACGAGGATTGCTATCTCTCCACGTCGTGTAGGGTTTATGATCCACGAGGATTGCTTGCTCTCCACGTCGTGTAGGGTTTATAATCCACGAGGATTGCTTCCTCTCCACGCCGTGTAGGGTTTATGATCCACGAGGATTGCTTCCTCTCCACGCCGCGGAGGGTTTATGATCCACGAGGATTGCTTCCTCTCCACGTCGTGGAGGGTTTATGATCCACGAGAATTGCTTGTATACTTTTATGAGGAAAACTGATAAGCTTTTAGGAGCAAGTATGGTTCTGTAGGAGGATAGGGATGAATCATCAGTTCGGGACTTTTGGGGTAGCTATAAAGTAAAAAAGGCAGCCCTCGAAAGAGCTGCCTTCACATTATGTAAGTCTATTCACCTCGAATCACAGCCCGTAGGGGGCTGTAATTCGGATGATATCATGATCATTATCGGGAAACAACAATCTTCTGCGTGATCTTTTTGTCTCCTATATGTAGGATACAATAGTAGATACCATCAGTAAGTTGGCTAGCATCGAATGACTTCGTGTGCACACCTGCAGTTGCTTCTTCAGATTCGATGAGCTTCACAATCTCTTGTCCCATTACATTGTATACGCTCAAGGATACCGTAGCATCTTCAGGCAATGTATACTCGATGGTCGTTACATCAGAGAATGGGTTTGGATAATTGGTCAATTTAGGCTCATTGAAGTTTGGCGTAGTGATTTCTGTAGTCGAAATTTCTTCAACGTCATTTTCTTCATTGAATTCGATATCGACATTTTCGTCACTGTCATTCTCATCTTCTGCTGCCGTACGGTTAAATGGTACGTTTCGAGATTGAACGCGTAGTCTATATGGATTGACTGGGTCATACGCACCTCCTACACCTTCTACTTTGATGAAGTAGGTTCCAGGAGCTAGGTTGTTCAATAGGAGAATCTCGCTATTGGTTCCAGTTGTATTAGACGATCCAATCAAGTTTCCTCCTGCGTCATATACACTAAGGTCGTAGTTTGCAGGAAGGCTGTATAGACGAATCTTTAGGTTCGGACGATTCTGCGTAACATTCACTGCATACCAGTCGATATCTCCCACTGGGCAAATAACTGCTCTAAGGGCTCTTCTTGTACCAATGTTCGCTGCAGCAGACTGTGTATCATTGTTCTCAAATCGGTCACGTCCACAGATTGTAAGCTCTTGGCAATACTCTTCTGCACCACATGCAGTTACTACAGTTACACATACAGTGTATTCGCCTGGGCGGTTGTATGTATGAGTTGTGTTCGGGTTGGTAGTCGAAACACCTGTATCATCACCGAAGTCCCAAGTCCATGTTGCGCCTGGCTGTGGTACACCGAAGAAGTCTACCGTCCAACCATTCTCAGCTGTTGTGAAAGTAGGATCTGGCATTCCTTGTACATAGATATATAGGGTTGCTGTACTACATCCACAGAGGTCACAAAGCTGGTATATGAGAGAATCTAGTCCTGTAAACCCAGGGGCTGGTGTATATCCGATGACACCTGAAGCAGAGACACCTGTAAGCGTTCCATTACTTGGTCCAGAAATGACATTAACCGTTGCACCACTTCCATAAGAATCATTTGCAAGCACATTGATAGTTCTATTACCATTTTGCATACAAACAGTCATTTGGTCGTTACGTGCCATTGGGTCGTTACATCCTTGTCCTACTTCAACATCATGGCAAACGGTTGTCGCACCACACTCATTCTCAGCTGTCAAGCATACGGTATAAGTACCTGCTGCTGCGTACGTATGTGTTGGGTTAGATTGAGTCGAAGTATTGTTGTCTCCGAAGTCCCAAACCATACCGCTCACAAAGCTATTGCCGAGGATACTAGAGAAGGATACTTGCAATGGATTAGAAGAAGGACTTGCATATGTAAAGTCTACTTGTGGAGCTTCTCCTACAAAGATATTGACCGTTGTGGAAGAACAACCACATTGTGTACAAAGCTCATAGGTGAATGAATCCCATCCTACGAATCCTGGAATTGGAATATAGGTGAAGATACCTGTATTGTTTGATGGGATGAGTAATGTACCATGACTAGGCATACTCAATGCGTGTACTACATAGTTATTTGCATTTGGAGTATCATTAACTGTTACATCAATGATGGTGCTTGATCCTGCTCCTGTAGTTGGATCGATACAGATTGTAACGAAATCTTCTACTGCAATCGGATCATCACATGCTTGCTCAATCTCAATGGTCTGACAGAAACTATCGATGCCACACTCATTCTCAACCAATAGACATACAGTATAGATACCTGGGTTAGCATATGTATGGGTTGGTTCCCAATCTGTAGAGATTGTTCCATCTCCGAGATCCCAAATCCAGTTTGTGGCATTTAGAGACCCATTCTGGAAGGAAACCGTTGTACTAGCAGAAGCGTATGCGAAGAAAGCGATAGGCTGCTGATTTACATTAATAATTACTCGGGCGCGAGAACAACCACAAGAGTCACACACTTGGTATTCGATAACGTCTGTACCAATGAAGCCAGGGAATGGAGAATAGATGAGGGTTCCGCTACCTGGGCTTGGTTGAGAAACAGTTCCGTGTAATGGTCCATTTACTACCGTTACGGTACATGGAACAATATAGGAGTCATTCGTCAATACATCAATTGTTGCAAAGTTCTGGTTCGCTCCTGTCGGATCAGCATCTACACAAAGGTCTACGATATCGTCTACTGCTATTGGAGGATCACAACTTTGTCCTACATTTACGGTTACACAATACTCATCTTGACCACATTCGTTCTCAACAATCAAGCATACATTGTAGCTACCTGGAGCTGTATATGTATGTGTTGGGTTTTGCTGGTTGGATGTATTACCATCACCGAAATGCCAAGAATATCCTAGTGCATCTTGCGAGTTATCAGAGAAGTTGACTGTCAATCCACTTACTGTATATGTGAAGTTGGCTACTGGCATAGGCAATACAAATACGTATAGGTATCCTGTATCGCATCCACAGATGTCACATAGAACATAGCAAATTGTATCTATACCTGTAAATCCAGGATCTGGTACGTATCGTACATCACAATTCAGTGAGTTGTTCAACATACTGATGCTACCATTGCTTGGCCCACCAATAATAGAGACTTGACCAGGTTGTGTGAAGATATCATTGGCCATGATATTAATGATTCCTTCAGAGAATACGTTTCCATTGATATTGTATTCGCAAATCATTAACGTATCATCATTGGCAACTGGAGGCGTACATGGACCAACAACTTGAATTTGGCGACAAACTACATCTTGTCCACACTCATTGTAAACACTCAAACAAACAGTGTATACACCTGGAGCTGTATAAGAATGCGTAGGATTCTGCATATTGGATGTATTACCATCACCGAAATCCCAGAACCAACCTATTGGGTTACCAGAAGAAGCATCTTGGAATGCAATTGCTCCTGAACCAGTTGCTGTATAGGTGAATGAAGCGTTTGGTGCGTCTGATACGATGATATATACTGTTGCCGTATCACACCCACAAGAGTTACAGATAATGTATGTAAACATATCAACGCCTGTGAATCCTGGATTCGGTGTGTATATGATTGGGCCAGAACCAGACGTTTGCGTTGTGCTACCATTAGCTGGGCCAGAGATAACGCCAACTTGTACAGGCATTGAGTAGATGTCATTTGCCAATACATCAATGCTAATAGGCTGAACTGTGCCTGCTGAGTTAGGATCAATACACATGAACATTGTATCGTCTACTGCAACAGGTGGAGGACAAGGCGCAGATACTTGAACTTGCCGACAAATGATATCCTGTCCGCACTCATTGAAGACACTCAAACATACAGTATATACACCAGAAGCTCCGAATGTATGGGTAGGATTCTGTATATTGGATGTATTACCATCACCGAAATCCCAGAACCAACCACTTGGATTACCAGCAGAGGCGTCTTGGAACGTAACTGTACCAGAAGGAGAAACAGTATACGTAAATGAGGCTGTTGGGCTTTCTTGTACAATGATGAATACTGTTGCTGTATCACATCCACAAGAGTTACAAATTACGTATGTGAACATATCTGTTCCTGTGAATCCTGCATTTGGTGTGTATACAATTGGGCCAGAACCAGAAGACTGAGTTGCTGTACCATTGGCTGGGCCAGAGATAATACCGATTTGTACAGGGTTCGCGTAAGTGTCATTGGCCAATACATCAATACTGATTGGTTGTACTGTACCTGTAGAGCTTGGATCAATACACATGAAGATGGTATCATCTACTGCAATAGGTGGAGGACAAGGAAGGTCTTCAATAATAATTGTATCACAGAAAACGCTTGTACCACACTCATTTACAACTGTCAGGCAAGCAATGTATGTACCTGGGCCTGGATATGTATGGCTAACAGGAGTTGGAACATTCCCTGAACTATTAGGATAGGTCACGATTGTACCATCACCGAAATCCCATTCCCAGAAAGTTGGGTTACCAGAAGAAGCATCATAGAAGTCTACATCTGCTGGGTTGCTTGAAGAATTAACCCATTGGAAGTATGCACTCGGATAATCACTGATGATTACATATACATTGGCTGTATCGCATCCACAAGAATCACAAACTACATATTGGAAGAAATCAGACGTTGGCAATTGTCCATTAGGGCCAGGAGTTGGTGTATAATACCATCCATTAGCAGGATCAAAGAATACGTTTCCATTAGAAGGAGGTGTAAGGATGGTTGCATTGGTTGGAGGCGTAAAGAAGTCATTCGCCAAGAAACCAGCATGCCCGCCATTTGGTCCACAGATGAACAATGTATCATCTACAGCGATTGGTGGGTCACATCCTTGATCGATAACGATCGTTACACAAGCATCTCCAACACATCCGTTTTGATCAATAACAACTACACATATTGTATATGTACCAGGACCAGTGAATGTATAAGTTGGATTCGCTACTGTTTGAAGCGATCCATCTGGGAAGAACCACTCATAGGAAACGCCTCCTGTTACACCCGAATCGAATGTATATGTGAAGGATCCCCCAGTTGTTGTATAGGTGATAACAGGAGTAGGAGCAGGAAGTACTTCTATAAAGACTGTAGCTGTATCACATCCACAGTT
>Ga0163111_10001992_pt1 | contig 12839 bp, 10 predicted proteins | sample CRUFie1St18metaG_FD_109645 | JGI IMG/M metagenome (GOLD analysis project Ga0163111, IMG submission 109645) | Marine microbial communities from the Costa Rica Dome - CRUD Field 142mm St18 metaG | ecosystem: Environmental > Aquatic > Marine > Oceanic > Photic zone | place: Costa Rica: the Eastern... | reverse complement strand
TTAATAATCCTAATTTGTTTTTGATTATTTTGTCATTCGTAGTCATGATTTATCTTTTGTTCTAGTTATTAAATATGCTAATCTAATTTACTAAAACTGTCAGATTAAGTCGTGACTACTTCAAATAAATATAATATTTTACTTTCAAAAAGTCAACCTCTGTTTTTATTTGACCGATTCAAAGTACTCAATAAACGTATTTTTATGCCATAAAATTCACCCTTACAAATTCTCCAACACAAAGTTAGTCATCTTATTATACAAATGCGCTCGCGTATAGCCCCCATAGATACCATGATTCTTATTCGGATAATACGCTTCATCAAAAGGAATATTTTTGGTTACCAATGCCCTCGCCACTTCTGCGGCATTTTGGAAATGTACGTTATCATCTGCCATACCGTGTACCAATAAATATTTTCCACGAATCTGTCCTGCAAAATTGATGGGAGAATTGTTTTCATAACCATCGTTGTTTTCTTGTGGCGTACGCATGAAACGTTCTGTATAAATCGTATCGTACCATTTCCAGTTGATAACGGGTGCTACAGCGATTGCCATTTTGAATACGTCAGCACCTTTTGCCAAACAAGACGTAGACAAGTAACCGCCAAAACTCCATCCAAAGATTCCAATACGCTCAGCATCTACATAATCTTGCTTTGCCAAATACTTCGCTACTTCGATTTGGTCAAGCGTTTCTTTGCCCCCTAGCTGCATATAAGTAGATTTACGAAAAGCCTGTCCTCTTGCATCTGTTCCACGATTATCAACCGAAACCACAATATAACCACGCTGTGCTAACATTTGGAACCAAATATAGTTTTGGCTTCCCCACTCATCCATTACGGTTTGGCGACCTGGACCACCATAAACATACATGAATACAGGATATTTTTTCTTAGGATCAAAGTTCGGTGGCTTAATCATCCAACCGTGTAGCAAAACATCATCGCTATTGGTATAATCCCAAAAAGAGTGCTCTCCCATATCATATTCCTTTAGCATTTCTACTAGAGGCTTGTTGTCTTCGATTGTACGCACCAATTTATTTTCCTTGGTCGCATATACTTTATATGTTGGAGGCGTTGTTGCTTTAGAATACGTATTTACATAATAATCGAATGTGCTACTGAACTGTGCATTATTCACACCTTTATCTGCATGCAGTGCTTTCAATTCTCCCCCTTTTAAAGATACTTGAAAAACACCTCTGTGCTTTGCACTTTCATGTGCCGCTTGGAAATAAATCTGCCCATTCTTCTCATCTACACCGTAAAATGTAATTACATCAAATTTTCCTTTTGTCAACTGACGTACTTTTTTGCCCTTCATATTGTACAAATAGATGTGGTTGAATCCATCGGCATCACTTGTCCAAATAAACTCGCCACTCTTCAAGAACGTTAAGTTATCATGTACATCAATGAAATACTCATTCTCTTCTTTCAACAACTCTTTGGTTTTTCCATTTTTAGGATTTGCCAATAGCAATACCAAATTATTTTGGTGGCGATTCAATCGCGTTACACACAACTGATCGTCATTCACCCACTTGATTCTAGGAATGTACTGATCTTTATCTCCTTTTACATTTACTTGAACCGTTTTCTGCGTTGTCAAATCATAAATATGTACCGTTACATCAGAGTTTTTCTCTCCTGCTTTAGGGTATTTGAATGTATTATAAACAGGATACAAACCGCCGTTATAAGAAGTATACGTAAACTCCTTTACTTCGCTTTCATCAAAACGTAAGTACGCAATTTTTGTTCCTTCTGGTGACCATACAAAAGCACTTGACATAGCGAACTCCTCTTCGTATACCCAGTCTGTTGCTCCATTGATGATTTTATTGTATTCTCCATCTGTCGTGATTTGCACTTCTTTGCCTGTGCTTAGGTCGTTATAAAACAAGTTGTTTCCACGGACAAAGGCAATTTTTCCTCCTTGAGCATCCAAGGTCGCATAGCGTTGTTTTCCTGATTTAGAAACAGGCGTTAATTTTTCTGCTTTGCGATTCCAAACAAAAAAGTTTGCTCTAGAGGAACGACGATAAATTTGTTCTCTTTCGGTTTCCAAAACAATTTTTTGCTCATCTGCACTAAACGTATAGTCTGAAAATGCCAAATCTGAAGCGCTATAAATAACCGATGTTTTCTTTCCTGACGTCAAGTCGTACTGTACGATTTCATTGTTTTCCTGAACTGAATAATGTTTTCCATCATTCATAAAATTAAAACCAGGAACGCGGTTCGCATAAAAACGGTAATCTTCCCACAGTTGAGGAATCGTAATATCTTTCAATTGTGCCCATGTATTTACATAACCCACACATAGCACTGCTAATATGAAAAAGCTTTTTTTCATAATTTATTATTTCTTGTTTTAGTAAATCAACACGATGAAGTTCATTCGAGACTTTCATTCGCATAAAAAGAAAATGTATTCCTAAAGGTACAAACTAAATAGCCAAATACTCATCACTTTCTACTAAAGTGTTCGATTTATGGATGATTGCTTAGCTTTAATTTTTTTGGTTAAAAAATCTAGCCAATTTTCTCTAGCAATGTTGTATTTTAGAGGATTATGACTTTTTAACACAAAAATTAATCGGCTTGAAACACTTATACTGGCTAACTATTTTAATAGCACTCGTTCAATTTTCTAATGCACAAGTCTTTTTTTCTGAAGATTTCGAAAGCATTACTTCTCCAACGCTCCCCAATAACTGGACTGTTATTACACAAGCTTCCGATGGTGGTTATACCACAGGAAATCACTTGGATGCCAATAGTGCAGGAAGTTGGACGGTACCGATGCACACACAATTTGCCATGACCAATGACGATGCTTGTAATTGTAATAAATCCAATGATTACCTAGTTCTACCTATCCAAGACTTCTCTATGATTGTCGGCGGTATAGATTTGGAAGCAGCAGTACACAACGACGGCAATTTTGGTGGCAGCAGTATGGTCATGGTCAGTGTAGATACTGGAAATACATGGACGCCTGTGGATACTTTAGCCAACAATACCGCTTGGCAAAATATTACTGTATCCTTAAATGCCTACATTGGAATTCCACATGTTATGATCGCCTTTCATTTTACCGATGGAGGTTTTTGGACAACAGGACTTGCTGTTGACGATGTTGTACTTAGGCAAGTTAGTGGCTTTTCTGATTTAGCATTATTACAACACCAACAAGAATACACACAAATTCCATTGTCTCAGGTAATCAATATGCCATTGGCGGCTCGTGTTAGAAACCAAGGGACTACAACAGCATTGGATGCGACGTTAACAACAGAAATTTATCAAAGTCCCAATTTTGCTACGCCAATACAAACCTTAACCAGTTTGGGAGATACCTTAACTCCTGCCCAAATAAAAGTGCTCTCCAGTGGAACCTTCCTTCCCACTAATCGAGGAGTCTATTTATTCAAACACATCATTTCTACCACTTCTTTTGTAGATGGCAATGCGCTAAACGATACGCTTGATTTTACATTCGAAATTACAGATTCTACCTACTCTCGCGATAATAATAGTTTGCAATATTCTATTGACAATCCAGGGTTTGGTAATTCGATAGAAGTAGGACAGCTTTTTGACGTACAATTAACAGCGACGATGTCTTCCGTAACCTTTGCTGTAGAAGGCGCTAATATCGGTGATACCGCAACTATTACGGTTTATAATACCAATATGGGAGCGCCTGCAAGTCCTATCAGTAGCTATGATTATCCCTTTGTAGCCAAGGGCATTCAATACATCACGATTCCAACCAATGACATCTTAGCGCCAGGAACTTATTTCTTAGCTATAAAAGAGAATACAACAACAGATACCTTGGGGATTTTAGGTTCCAATAGTATCTATACTCCCAATAAGTCTTTTTTGAGTTTGAATGGCAATTCTTTTGTAGATATGGCAGGGCAAGGTTATCCTGCTGCATTGATTTTACGCCCGAATCTCAATATTCCATGTCCAACAATAGTCTTGAATCCTACCCCCATAACGTGTAATGGCGATAATAATGGAAATATAGCTGTTGTTACAGCCAATGGAACGCCACCATTTAGTTATAATTGGAGTAATAACTCTAGTGCTACGAACATTCAGAATCTCGCTCCAGGAACATATACACTTACCTTAACAGATGCGAACAACTGTGTTGTTATGGACTCTATAGAACTGCTTGATCCACCTGTCTTAGTAGGAGGCGATACAACGGTTCCTGTTACCTGTGGCGATAGTTGTAATGGTATTATTTTAGCCATGCCTTCTGGTGGAACATTCCCTTATTATTATCAATGGGATGCGAATGCGAACAACAGTATTAATGCTTATATTGATGGCCTTTGTGTAGGTATGTATAACTGTACCGTAACGGATTTTAGAGGTTGTACAATAACTATGAATCCTACTGTTGGTATCTACAGTCCAATTGATTCCATTGTAGCAACCAACGTCACGATGAGTGGTGGAAATGACGGTTCTGCGACGCTCTATTATCACGATAGCACATGGACCTACCAGTGGAGTACAGGCGATACCTTGGCTATACAAAATAATTTAACAGCAGGTTGGTATTATATTACGGCAACAGATACTTTGGGCTGTACTTATATTGATAGTGTGGAAATTACCGACCCTCCATTAAGTGTTGTTTCGTTAAATCAGGAGCATACGATCCGCGTTTATCCCAATCCATCTTCAGGAAAAGTATTCATTCAGTTGAACCAAGCCCCATCCATAGAAAGTACGATAACCGTACTCAATGCTCTTGGACAAGAGCTTGATGTTGCGATTATTCAGCAAAACCAACAACAATTTCAGTTGAACTTAGCGAAGTATCAGGCAGGATTGTATTGGATACGCATTCATCAACAGGGTAAAATTATTAGTCGGGCAATAGTTTTATTATAACAAAAGTTAATGTATTTTTATAAGAATACATTAACTTTTGTAGCTAATAATTACAAGGTTTTACAAAATTGTATATATCAAACAGTAGAATAAAGACTTATGTTTCCATACATAAAAACCATTGAGGTAAAAGATTGTTATGCTTATCAAAATTTTGATAATGCTTTATATCCACATGGAATTGTTTTTTTGGATGAGCCCGAAACGCATTTACATCTAGAGATGCAATATGAGGTATTGCCTTTATTAACCAATCTATTCCCCAATATACAATTTATTGTTGCAACACATTCTCCTGCTATAATTTCTAGTCTAAAAGATGCCACTGTTTATGATTTATCTTCTCAAAATAGTACAGACAGTAATGTTCCTAAAGCACTTTTAGACTAGGACAGTCTCCCCACAAAAAAAAGCCACCCCTTATTCAGAGATGGCTCTTATAATAAACTTTATAAGTACTCTTTACAATGATTCTTCCATATTGGGCTGTGCAACTTCCACCATCAAGACCGCATCAATTAATGATAGCGCTCTTGCAACTTCTTCGAATGACAAATCTAAATTGTTGCTCTCCAACGTAAATCCTTTATTCTCCTCGTTGATCTCAAAACTGTTGGCAACGTGCAAATCGTAAATTGCTAAAAAATTACGTAATGCGGCATTGTCACTGTTCATTACCTCTTCAAATGTTCCTTGATGATAAACAATAAAACGCAATACTTGTGATTCTGTTTCTACTGCCACAGGTGAATGTGGTTCTACTGTATTGCTATATGCTGTTGAAATACTTAACAATAGAATTAGTACACTAAATAGGTATTGCGCGATATTCTTTTTCATAATAAATAATGGTTAAATCAAGGAGTATATACGTATGATAAACTAGTGTTTATAAATATGGTACAATCTTATTACTAAAAAAAGTATACCAAACACAACCACAACTAAAAACCAACATGTTATAAAACTAATAATTTAAAATATATTCCTTTTTTGAAACAAAGTCTATTTTTAAGCACAAAAAAAGTTGTCCGAAAAATTCGAACAACTTCATATTTTACTTTATCAGAGTACTATTTTGTCTCTAGATTATTTCTTAATCGCTGCATCTCTTAGACGCTGTAGGAATGGTGATGCGAAGATAAAGTCTTGTAGTAATTTATTGTCACTATCTATTACCTCATGGCGATTCCCTACCCAAGCTAATTCTCCTAAATGTAGTAGGTTAATATTATCTCCAATCTCCATCACAGAGTTCATATCGTGTGTATTGATTACCGTCGTGATTTTGTTCTCCATCGTAATATTACGAATCAACTCATCAATTCTCATAGACGTCGTAGGATCAAGCCCAGAGTTTGGCTCATCACAGAACAAGAACTTAGGATCCAAAATAATCGCACGAGCAATTCCCACACGTTTCTGCATCCCCCCACTCACTTCTGATGGATATTTATTATTACTTCCTGTCAACTCTACACGATCCAATGTTTCGTTTACTTTACGCTCTTTTTCAGCTCTTGTCATTGCCGTAAACATATCCAAAGGAAAACGCACATTCTCTTCTACCGTCATAGAGTCAAACAATGCCGATCCTTGAAACAGCATTCCCATTTCACTACGAATCGCCTTACGTTCTTTAGTATTCAATGCTGTAAAATCAGTATCGCCATACCAAACCTTTCCAGAAGTTGGGTGAATTAATCCAACCAAAATCTTTAGCATAACGGTTTTTCCAGCACCTGATTTACCTATAATCAAATTGGTTTTGCCTTCTTCAAAGACGGTTGTTACGCCTTTCAAGACTTTTTGATCACCAAATTGCTTTTTTATATTTTCAATACGAATCATTTCTTGCTAATTGTTTTAAACAGTTCTTCCTTAGGTTAATAACAGGGCTAGAATATAATCTGCCAAGAGAATCAAGATATTACTGATTACTACGGCACTAGTACTAGCGCGTCCCAATTCAATACTACCTCCTGTCACAAAGAATCCCTGATAACACGAAATAGACGTTAACAAAAAGGCAAATACTACTGCCTTAATTTGCATCATCCAAATATTATAAGGATCAAAAAATACTCTCAATCCTTGCATAAATTCTGCATCTGAAACCAAATTACCAACGGTACAAGCAACATATCCACCTGCCATTCCCATAAATGCCGATACAACTACCAACATGGGAATTACGGTCACCGCAGCAATAATTTTAGGCAAAACCAAATAAGCTGTCGTATCAACGCCCATTACTTCCAAAGCATCAATCTGCTCTTTTTGTCGCATCCCACCCAGCTCTGCTGCGATATTAGAACCTACCTTTCCAGCGAGTGCTAGACAAGTAAAGGTTGGAGCCAACTCAATAATCATGATGTCCCGTACGATATATCCAATATAGTATTTGGGAATCGACGATCCTCCTAATTGGTAAGCAAACTGAATAGCGGTCACCGCACCAATAAAGACGGAAACCAGTCCAATAATAACCAAGGAACCAATCCCGATGTCAATCATTTGACGCGTTGTTTCCTTCCAGTACATGGACAATTTCTCAGGACGCGCGAACATATTTTTAATAAATATCAGATAACGTCCAAAATGAAAAAACAAATTCAATGTTCTAGTATTTTTGTTAGATAAACCTTTAGCATTTCTTTTTATGCCGAAGCACTTAAACCTTGAAATTGCAACAAAACTCGCACTTTTTTTAGAAAAAAGACTACTTTCTAAAAAAAAACAAGTGCTGCTCTTCCAATGCCGTCTGTTTGACTTCAAATATCAAACCATTCCGTAAGTTTTGTAGCGCTATCTAAAAGAGAATAAACGACTACTGTCTAATTTAATCAATAAACCCATTAAGATAGAAAACGATAACAACGATGAGCCTCCATAACTAATAAAAGGCAAAGGAATACCAATAACAGGCACTAATCCTGTTGTCATTCCTATATTGATAAAAACATGAAAAAATAAAATACAAGCCACACCTAGTGCATAGTATTTACTAAACATGGATCGTTGTCGGCTTGCCAAAAAGAGCACTCTCAAGATCAAGGCAAAAAATACAATAATAATAAAGGTTGTTCCCAAAAAGCCCCATTCTTCTCCAACGGTACAGAAAATAAAATCCGTTGATTGTTCGGGGACATAATCCAATTTGGTACGCTCTCCTTGTAGATAACCTTTGCCAAACCATCCTCCTGATCCAATGGCGAACTTGGATTGCTCTACATTATATAATGGGCCTAAAGGATGACATTTCTCTGGTCTCAACCAAACCCATATACGTTCTTGTCGGTGTCCTCCAATCAAATTATTCACAATGTAATTCACCGATGAAGAAAAAAGAATAGCTACCCCAACAATTAGGGAAACAAACAAACTACTCTCCCATTGTTTATCTAAAACATTGACAACGGCCAAGCCTAAAAAAACGATGCTATTAAATATTGTTACAATAAAATAATAGTCGGGCGTAAACAACATATAAGTTAAAAGTCCCTCCAATACAATTGCCCCAATCAACACATCTTCTTTACGCCATGAGCGCAACAGCACCGCATTCCCTATTAATATAACCAAATTAATCAACCACCATGTATCATCGTACAAAAGGGCTAATATTGCCAAGGTCGCTGTTACCAAACCCAAGATATAAAGCCAAGCGTCCATCCCTGCTCTAAAAAGCATGATAATAAAGGCAAAATAAATCAAGGTTGATCCTGCATCTCCTTGCAAGAGGACTAAAAACAAAGGAATACCAATAATCCCAAACGCAAAAAGCTTGGATCTTAATTCCTGCATACGCACATTGGGCATACTCAAGTAAGCTGATAGCATAATACAGGTTGTTACTTTGGCAAACTCAGAGGGTTGCAGGCGAAATCCACCAATTTCAAACCAAGATGTTGCCCCCTTAATAGGATTGGTAAACAATACTGCAAATAAAAGTAGTGCTGCTAATCCATAAAAAATAGGCGCAAAGGTTTGGTAAAATTTTACTTCTATGAGCTGAATACCACCAACAAGAATTGTTGCTACTCCAATCCACAACAACTGCTTGCCGTAAGTTCTTTTTAGATCGTAAATACTGGTAAAGGATTCTTCGTCTAGATACCCCGCAGCAAAAATCATGGCCCAGCCACAAAATACTAAGGTTCCCCACAAACCAATGGTTATCCAATCGTATCCTCCTATATCGGAATCTCTCCCCATAATCTATTGCTTATTTTTGTCTTTAATCTTCTTTTTTGGCAACTACCTTACGGCGTTTAATCAAGTCCGCTTTTAGCATTGCCTTTTCTAAGGACTTACGCTGTGGCGATTCTATGCTTCCTTTTAGATATTTTTCAATCATTAAGCTAGAAATTGGCGCAGCATAAGTCGATCCATACCCTCCATTTTCCACATAAACCGCTATCGCTATTTTGGGCGTATCTTTGGGGGCAAATGCGATAAAGGTCGAGTGATCTTTTCCTTTATTGTTCTCTACCGTTCCCGTCTTTCCACACATAGTAATATCTGGAATTTTAGAACGACGACCTGTACCCGCCAACACTACATCTTCCATTCCTTCTACCACGGGGTCAAAATGTATTGGATGTACCTTGGTATAATGTCTTACTTTATATTTATTTAGAACAGCGGATGTATCTCCTTGAAATTCTTTGGCAAAATGAGGAATATAGTAATAGCCTCTATTGGCAATTGTTGCCGCCATATTTGCCATTTGCAAAGGCGTAATCAATAATTCTCCCTGTCCAATACCAACCGATACTGCTGTAGAAAATTTCCAAGTTCCTCTTCCATGTTTTCGATTGTAATAAGCAGCATCGGGAACATGGCCTGGTGCCTCATTCGGCAGATCAACCCCCAAACGATTTCCTAAACCAAAAGCATACAGATGATCTGCTAGACGATCCATTCCTTTTTCTGGATAATAATAGCCATACATATTCACCAACTCGCGAAACGTTTGGCAGTAGTATTTATTACAAGAATACTGAATCGCATTTCCTACCGCATTGATTGCGCCATGACCGTGACAGCCGACTCTTAAAGAACCGTATACAAAACCACCACCACAAGACATTCCTCTGTTGGGAGTCAATACCCGTTCTTGCAAGCCAATTGCCGAGAGAATAGTTTTAAAAATAGAACCTGGAGGATATTGAGCCATTAAAGCACGATTGAACAATGGAATCAAAGAATCTTGCTGCAATGTTCTAAAAGCATCTTTGCGATTGCGGTTAACGGCTAGCATTCCTGGATCATAAGATGGAGCACTAATCATTGCCAAAATTTCTCCTGTAGAGGGTTCTATTGCGACAATTGCCCCCTTTTTGTTGCGCATCAGTTCTTCTCCATAACGCTGCAATTCTAAATCAATGGAGGTAATCAGATCATACCCAGATTGTGCAGGAATGTCCATTTCACCACTTTTGTATTGCCCTTTACGTTTTCCCCATTTATCTTTTAAGACGTGTTCTACACCTCTAATTCCCCTTAGTTGAGATTCATACGACAACTCCAAACCACTCGTACCAATGTATTCACCACGTTGGTATAAGCCCTCGGATGCTTTTATTTTTTCGGGACTTACTTCACTAATATATCCCAACATATGCGCTCCCACCTGAGCAGGATAACCACGCACGCTCTTACGATGGCTTTCAAAACCAGGAAACTGATAGAGGCGTTCTTCTACCGAAGCAAATTTATCGTTGGGTATTTGAGTCAAAAAATCAAAAGGCTTTCGTTGAGAATAACGTTTATCCCTAAAATCTTTGTTGAGATTCGCAAGAAACACTGAATCTGTAATGCCCAATAAGTTGCAAAAGGCGGTAGTATCTATATTTGATTTCTTAATTTGGTTATAAGTGGCTTTCAAATCATACATTGCTTGGTTATACACCATCAACTGACCGTTTCGATCTTTCAATGCCCCTCTAGACGGATAAAGGGTTACCGCTTCTCGATAACTATGTTGTTGCTGATACGATTTGTCCCAGACTTGTATTTGAAAACATTTAAATACAAGCATAATTCCACAAATAATAAAAGCACCTTGCAATATCCGCTGTCTATCTTGATATAAATCTTGCATAGCTATTTATGGTTAAAACTACTCTTTGGGATTAAAAATATGTTGATAAACAATGACGACCAACATGGACAATAAAAAGGTCATTAACAATTTGAACCACCAGTATAAGGAAAATAAGCTCAACTGTTCCAAACTCACTACCCAGATAGTATGCAGCAACATTAGATAACCACTGTATTGGATAAACCAACGATTCCCTAAGCTATATTTTGTTGGCGACTTGCCCGTTTCGTAACCTCCTCTTGGAGTCAGCCATCCTAGCACCAAGGGCCTTGCTGCGGCCACCAAAACTGCTGCGGAGGCAAATAAGCCCGCGGTATTATAAAACATATCAATAGTCAATCCATAAAAAAAGCTCAATAGCATTACAACACTATCTACCATTCCTATAGGCAACAACAAAATAAAAACAGGATAAATATAAATTGATATGTGTACGTAGCCAACCTGCTTAAGAATGAATTGGATGATGATTAACAAAATAAACCGAATAAAATTAGCTCTAATTACACTAGTCATTGTACACCTCCTTTTCTAATTTTCTGCGTTCTTCTTTTAATAAATCACTAACCACATATACATATTGCGATTGATTAACATCGTTAAACAACTCTACACTAATGGTATAAAAATTTGACCCTGGTAATTTTTCAAAGGTATCTACCACACCAATCATTGCCCCTTCAGGGAAAATGGTCGAAAAGCCACTGGTAACAATGGTATCGCCACTCATTACATCGGCGTGTTTTGGGACGGATTCTAATCTCATGTGACGAGAATCGTTGCCATCCCATTGCATGACACCAAAATAATTATTGCGTGCAATTTTCGCACTGATACGAGCTTCCAAATTGAGAATTGACATCACCACCGTATAATTATCACTCACCTTTTGAGCTATTCCTACAATTCCTTTTCCGTTGGCATTCAACACTCCAGAATTAGGAACTAACCCCTGTAAGCGTCCTCGATTCAAGGTTAGATAATTGTGTGGTCGATGAACCGTATTGTTTACCACCTTTGCTTCTACATACTGATAATGCTGCTTTAAAGTAGTATCTTCAACCGTTACAGCATTTACATAAGAGGAGAACATTGAGTTGGGTAATTGCATTTTTAACTCTGCATTTTCTCTTGCCAAACTGTCGTTTACCGCCGACAAATTCCAATAACGAGAAATACGGCTTGTCGAGTTATAAATATTCCCAACAAAACCATTGGCAGAACTAATAAAGGTCTGCTTTTCTGGTGTAATGTTTTGAGAAAAATAAAATGACAGTGCTATTATTTCCAAAATAAAAAACGCAAATACGCCATTGTATTTTATAAAAAATGAAAGAATCCGATGCATAATTGATGCGACTAGGGCTTTGGCAGCATATCACAGGCAGTACCCTCGATATTGCAGAACTGTTGATTGTAAAAAAATTGCCGAATCTACCTCAATAGCAATAGATTCGGCAACCAAATAGATTGTCCATAAACGACACAAAAACGGTTGCTTTTACAAGTTTTTGTGTGTAATCAAGAACGAGTATTTTTGTCTGTTCTTCAAGGCAATTCCAGTTCCACGCACTACCGCACGTAGTGGATCTTCTGCTACATGAACAGGCAATTTAGTTTTTTGAGAAATACGCTTATCCAATCCTCTCAACAATGCTCCACCTCCAGTCAAATACAAACCAGTTTGATAAATATCAGCCGCTAACTCTGGTGGTGTATTTTCTAGTGCTTTCAAAATCGCATCTTCGATCTTAGAAATTGATTTATCCAAGCAATGGCTAATTTCATTG
>Ga0163111_10001991_pt1 | contig 12842 bp, 1 predicted proteins | sample CRUFie1St18metaG_FD_109645 | JGI IMG/M metagenome (GOLD analysis project Ga0163111, IMG submission 109645) | Marine microbial communities from the Costa Rica Dome - CRUD Field 142mm St18 metaG | ecosystem: Environmental > Aquatic > Marine > Oceanic > Photic zone | place: Costa Rica: the Eastern... | reverse complement strand
GGGTCTTTGTTCCAGATAGATTCAGCGGCAGATGAAATTTTTATTAGTGGGGCCACCGTTAATGATGTTTCGATTATTTCAGCACTAGGAGCCAACCAACTATCGGCTTCTGGTAATGTTGTAACAAATACATCGACTACCACAACAAACACGACAAACACGACAACAGGATCAGCAGTGTCAGGCTCTACTACAACAAGTTCCGGTTCAAGTTCAAGTACCGGCAGTAGTGGATCAGGATACTAATGGCAGATAATAATACAAACGCACTAACAAATAATGAAGTTGTAAAACAAGGCAACAACGAGTATAGACGTACGGTTCAGCACTTACCTGCTTTTTACAGAACAGATGCAAACCAAAGATTTTTGTCAAGCACATTAGATCCTTTAGTGCAAAAAGGCGCCCTTGAAAGACTAGATGGATTTATTGGTAGACAAGATGCCAGCACAAGGAAAAGCACTGATAGATACGTAAAAGCCACTTCTAGAGATAGAATGGCATATCAGTTAGAGCCTGCGGTTACTTACACAAACAGAGATACAACATCACTAAATCCAGAGGATCAAGTTAAATTCACTGGAACTTATGACGATTACATAAATCAAATAAAATTTTTGGGTGGTAATGTTGACAACCATGATAGGATAAACAAGGAAACAGTATACAGTTGGAATCCAGCAATAGATTATGATAAATTAATCAATTACAGAGAATATTATTGGATGTCAGGTGGGCCGAGTGCTATATCAATTGATACTGTAGGACCCAATGTAGTCGCAGAATACAAAGTAGTAAATCAGCAAAAAGGTGCATATAATTTTACTCATAGAGAAAACGAAAATAATCCAATATTAAGTTTGTATAGAGGAAACACATACAAATTCAACGTTGACGCAAAAGGACATCCTTTATGGATAATGACTGAGCCATATAAGGCGAAAGTAAGTGAGGACGGATCTACATCAACTATCTACTCTACAGGGGTAACCAACAACGGAACAGATTCAGGCACAATTACTTTTACAGTTCCAGCAACCGGACCTTCTACTTTATACTACCAATGTGGCAACCATGATGCCATGTATGGTATACTACAGATTAAAGATATTGTTGCAACATCAAAAATTAATGTTCAAGATGATATTGTTGGCGTAAAAAATTACAGTGTTAAAACTTTAGATCTTTCAAACGGTATGAAGATATCATTTAAGGATGATTTGGTAGACGAAGAATTTAAAAATAAACAGTATTATGTGGAAGGTGTTGGAGAATCAATCACACTTACTGATATAGATGATTTAATTACACCAGGGCCATATTCTGAGGAAGCCACGGTGCCTTATGATTCTGTCGGTTATGACACCAGACCGTATGCCAGAGCAGTTTACAATCCTAAAAATAAGGATTACATCACAATCAAAAGAGACTCACGTGATCAAAATGCTTGGTCAAGATACAACAGATGGTTTCACAAATCTGTAATTGAAGAGACAGCAAGGGTAAGTGGATTCACTCCTGTCTTAAATGAAGATGATAGAGCAAAAAGACCTATTATAGAATTTGATTCAGGTTTAGAACTATTCAATCACGGAACAGTTGCAAAAAGATCTGTGACATTGTATGACACAGTAACGACAGATGCTTTTTCATCGGTGGTTAAACAAACGGGTTATATTGTAGATGGACTAGCACTTGCAGATGGAATGAGGATAGTATTTGCTAATGATAAAGATCCTTTGGTCAACGGAGCAGTATTTGATGTAAACTTTGTTACAGCAGGTGACTCGACAGCACTTATATCACTTACAAAAGCAAAAGACGGTACGCCTACAGAAGGTGAATCCATCTTCATAGAATTTGGGACTGCTAATCAAGGTAAAACTTTGTATTGGGATTCCACAAATAAAAAATGGATAGAATCACAGCAAAAAACAAAATTAAATCAAGCACCCCTTTTCAATATATTCGATGATGCAAATACGTCATTTGCTGATCCTATAAAGTATCCAAGTTCAACATTTACAGGAGCAAAAATATTTTCTTTCGCAACAAGTGATGCGGCTGTCACTGATACAGTTCTTGATATGAAAGTCAAATACAGCACAATTAACAATGTGGGTAACATAGTATTTGAATCAGACCATACAACAGAATCTTTTACTTACAAATCAGGAGAGGATCTAATAACGAAAAGGTTGGCATCGGGACACCTACATTATACTTCATTATCTAGTCTTCAAAATTATCAAGGACCATATGTAAAAAGAATTAACACCAGCAAACAAAGAGTCATAAGGACTTATATCGCAGACTCGACAGAATTACAATTTTTTGCAGTTGATTTTTATAAAAATTCAGCAACACTGTCTGATATAGAATTATCAGTGTCTGTGAACGGAACAAGGAAATCACTTCTTACAGATTACACAGTTGTCGACGGCACAACTAACAAATACGTAAAGTTCAACAAAAAATTAGCAGTCAATGATCGAGTAAGGATAGCGGGTTATAGTTCTGCGAAAAAAGTTGAAGATAAAGGCATATATGAAGTGCCAGAAAATTTATCAATAAATGCTGAAAATGATTCTTTAGGTACTTTTACATATGGACAAATTTTAAATCATGTGCGAGATATGTTTGATAAGAATCAAGATGTGACAGGTCAAATTCCAGGCACATCAAATTTAAGAGACAAGCCTGAAACTAGATTAAAAGGCGGAACTATCCTACAACACGAAGGCAGTCTACTTCCAGCAATTTTTGGATTAATTGACAGTGAATCAAATATTGCCACAGCGATAGATTATGTTAATTTAGAATATGACAAATGGTATAGTGCATTCTTAACCCACGCCGTTGGCACAGCGTATGAAGGTGTTGCCAGAGATAGAGTAGATGAAATTATTAAAGCAATTACACCAGGAAGAAATTCATCTTTTCCTTTCTATTACGAGGATATGATAGGTTGGGGAGAAAATGTTTCTACAAGAACACACACAGTTGCTGGATCGTCACAAACTGAATACGCAATAGATTCACAGTTTGACATAACTGCATTAAGCAATAGAGCAGTGTACGTATACTTGAACGATGAACTATTGTTACATGGAAGTGATTACAATTTTAGCACTACTGATGACAGTATCGATGTAACAAGAGCACTTGTTGAGGGTGATAGAATTGTTATAAAAGATTATGCAGATACAAAAGGCAGTTACATGCCACCGTCTCCTACTAAACTAGGAATTTATCCAAAATTTAAGCCTGAGATTATTTCTGATGACACGTATATAACAACCACATCGATGATAAGAAAACATGATGGATCTTTTATTAAAGCATTTGGTGACGAAAGAGATGATTTGATAATTGAATTGGAAAGAAGAATTTACAACAACATCAAAACAACTTATGATGGATCATTGTTACACATATGTGATGTCACACCGAGTATGTTTACAGCAACAGATTTTACTCTTAATGAAGTAGATGATGTTATGTCAAGAGATTTTCACATATGGGCAGGACGTAATAATGTACAATACATCAACAACACAACATTTAGTGAAGGATCTCCGTTCACATACAATTATTCAAACAGCACAGATAGAATAAAAAATGAAAAACTGCCGGGATACTGGAGAGGCATATACAAATATTTTTATGACACTGACGCACCACATCAAAGGCCATGGGAGATGTTTGGTCACAGTGAGAAACCAAGTACATGGGACGCAACTTATGGAACAGCACCATACACATCTGGCAATGAAGTTTTATGGAATGATTTAGCAACGCAAACAGGAAGATATGCTAAACCAGATATAAAAAATTATTTGCCAGTTGATGCATCGGGAAATTTATTAGATCCTATTACCGCTGGCCTAATTGACTATTTAGATGTCCCGGGTAGAAGATCGGGATGGAAATTTGGTGACCAGGCACCTGCAGAAACATCTTGGAGGAGATCATCAGCATATCCGTTCACTGTAATAAAAACTTTAGCACTTACTCAACCGGGAAAATTCTTTGCTAATATGTTTGATCCATCAAGACAAAAGACAAATCTTGGTGGAAATCAAATTGATAAAGAAACTGGAATAAGAAAAATGTTTAGCACAGCAAAGTACCATTTGCAAACATCTACAAATAATGATACTGGGGTAACAACAACACATCTTACAGCAGGTTACCAACCTTTAGTTGTAAACTTTATAATATCAAAAGATTTAGACCGGATGTTTTTTATTACAAAAAAATGTCGAATCTAAAAACACAATTGGCCTACAAGTTGGGAGGATTTACAGATAAAGATAATTTGAAAGTCCTTACAGATTCTGTATCGCCGGGATCGACATCAGGATCTAAATTTATTCCAGACGAAAACTATAAAATAGTGTTTAGAACTTCTAATCCAGTTAATAATTTCCATTATTCAGGTGTGCTTATTGAAAAAAATACTGATGTCTCTCAAGATGGATCAACGCTTTTGGGTGGATTTAAGGTTTTAGGTTATTCTACAACACAACCTTATTTTAGATTTAATTTTCCTGTGAAAACATCAACAGGAAACAAAGTGTCTGTTGAAGGATCGGCAGAGTTGTTGACGTACAACACATTTAAACCTGAAGTGCAAACGATTCCTTATGGTTTTGTTTTTGACACAATGCAAGAAGTTGCAGACTTTTTACTTGGATATGGATATTATTTAGAACAACAAGGTTTTAAATTTAACAAATATTCAAATGAAATAAAAGAGACACTGAATTGGCAAAATGCTGTAAGAGAATTTTTGTTCTGGACCACACAAGAATGGGCACCAGGTGCCGCAATCACAGTGTCACCTGCGGCGCAGGGATTTGAATTAGATACAAATAATTCAATAGTTGGCAAATTAAAAAATTTAGCCGGAGATTATTCATTGTTGGACGCAGGCGGAAGAAAAATTCCTATTAGACAAATATCCACAAAAAGGATAGGTAAAACTTTTGACCTAGAAACAAAAGATGAAAACACTGGCTTGTATAATATAATGTTAAGCACAGTACAAAAAGAGCATATTTTATTATTTGATAACACAACTGTATTCTCAGATATTATATTTGAACCAACCACAGGTTTTAGACAACCAAGATTGAAAGTGGTAGGTTTTAAAACAGCAGGATGGAACGGAGATTATTATGCACCTGGTTTTATATTTGACTCTGCACAGGTTAATTATTGGACTGCAAACACAGATTACAAAATAGGTGATAGTGTCGAGTATCAAGGCAAATTTTATGTTGCAAAATTTAACCATACTTCAGGTACATCGCTTGATAATGCAAACTGGATACTAAAAGATGAAAAACCATCTCCACAACTTATTCCAAACTTTGATTATAAAATATCGCAGTTCAATGATTTTTACAATTTAGAGACAACTAACTTTGATGAGTCTCAGCAAAAATCTGCACAAAAATTAATTGGATATCAATCAAGAGATTATTTAGAAAATCTTTTTGTAAATGATGTTTCACAATATAAATTTTATCAAGGATATATTAGGGAAAAAGGCACACAAAACGCAATCGACAGATTGTTAAAAGCCAAATACGAAGGACAAGATATTTCTCTTGATTTATATCCAGAATGGATGCTGAGAACAGGACAGTTTGGTAACACAGACTCTGTTGAAAATATACAGATCCGTTTAGAAGATGACAAAATCACAGCAGACCCAAATAGTTTTGAATTGTTTGACACATCTAATGAAACTGTAGAATATACAAGATCAGATGCAATAGTCAAAGGAGATATGTTCTATAAACCAATAGATTATGATGCGTCGAAGACTTTCAGTAGACTTGACTACACAAAAGAAGGCGTAAACAGAGACACTGCCCAGGTATACAAGACTGCAGGATATCCACAGGTTGGTCAGGTACAACACACGGCATTTGATATAAAAGAATTATTAGATCTTGATCTTGATACAATTACCCAAAATGATTTGATATGGGTGGCAAACAAAGCAAACGGTGATTGGGACGTGTTTAGATTAACGAATCAGTCATATAAAATAGAAAATCTTAGAAGAATTAACAATGACACACAGATGGAAATCACGTTTACAAATTCACATGGCTTATCTGAAGGCTCTCGAACTAGCCAAGCAGATTATTTTGCAATTACAAATGCCAAGATTGCAGAATTGAATGGTGTGTATCAGGTTGACTCAGTTTTGAACCATAAACAAATTGTAATTACTACCACTATAAGAACGGTGTTCACAGGAGTAACTACAGATGGATCAACTGCTGATGCTTATGGCAATGTTTACAAATTTATATCAGTAAGATTGCCTTCCATGGACAATGTAAATGATAGATTAAATTATTTTGATTATCAAGACAAAGATGCAAATATTAGTAAAGAGGGTGATAAGGTATTTGCAGATGCCGATAGTTCAGGACTATGGCGTGTGTATGAAAAACAAAATCCTTATACAATTACTCAAAGGTTATCACCAAACAATAGTGGAGCAGACCAACATTTTGGACAAAAGATTGTTGCTCGAAATGATGGAAGAGCGATTGCTGTATCATCACCTGCAGATGGACAAGGTAAAGTAAACTTCTTATTTAGAAGAGAAGCAACAGCAGGTCAAACTTTTGAAACTGAATCAACAGTTACAACAACAGCAGGCAATGATACCACAACCAAATTAGGTGAATCGTTATCGATCAGTACTGACGAAAACTTTGTTGTTGCTGGTGGTCCATATGCGAACTCTTTGGGTTCGGACGGAAGTACAAGATTTGCAGATGCTGGACTTATTAAAATATTCCTTTGGAATCCTAGCACATTCAAATACGGAACGCTGTCGACACTACGTCCGCCAGTAGATGTGGCCTCACAGAATTTTGGTTGGGCACATAAAATTTCCGAGTCTGGCGTAGATTCAAATAGAGACACAGCACAAAAATATTTGTTTGTGTCAGCACCGGGACATAGTAGCGACAAAGGTCGGGTGTATGTGTACACCTGGGGTATTGGTGCAGATGGTTCAACATATGATAGATGGACAAAAGACTACACATTAGAAGCACCAGCAGGTGGAAGCGGACAAAGATTTGGCCATAGAATAGAAGCAAATGACAACGGTGATGTACTTGCTGTAAGTTCACTAGCGCCGGGCAACGCTGGCAAAGTAGAAATATTTGTGCGATCCGGAGCAGACGGAAGTTCAGCAAATACATTTACATTAACCCAAACACTAACAGGCGTGACATCAGACGGTTCGACGGCGAATACAGCATTTGGTGATGCTCTTGCAATGAGCAAAGATGGAAACACTTTAATCATAAGTGCACCTGGTGTTGACAAATCTGATCAAGCAGATGCTGGAGCCATTTACTACTACAAATGGAATGCTGATGGATCTACAAACACTTACACTTTACAGCAAACTATAAACGCACCTGAATCACAGATAAACATGAAGTTTGGAACATCACTTGCAATAAATCCTGCGGGAAATAGATTAGTAATTGGCGCAGAAAGTTTTGCAAGTACGAGAGAAATGAAAATTGACTCCGGAGAAACAACTTTTGATTTACAAGACACTACTATAATTGATAATAACACGCAGTCCGGCGGTGCATTTACAGCCACTATGTACAACACAAAATTTGTTATTGATGATAGATTAATGACAAACAATGTCACAGCATTGGACGATTTTGGAAGAGGCGTATGTGTAATAGACAATACAGTATTTGTTGGAGCGCCTAAAGATGACGGAAATGTTAGCACAGATGGAAGCACTAAAGTACAAAATGACGGAACGGTAACTATTTTCGATTTAACTGAAAATGGAAATTATGCATGGAAAAATATTACTACTGAAAGTCCGTTCATCGATATCGGAAAAGTTGGGCAGGTGTTTGAATTTGATAATAGAACAAAAGAAATTAGAGATCATTATGACCTTTATGATCCTATCAAAGGTAGAATTCTCGGAGTAGCAGATAGAGAAATTAATATCAAAACTGCATGGGATCCTGCACAATATAACACAGGCTCTAATGCAAATTTTAAAACTCCTTGGGCAGAAACACATATTGGAGAAGTTTGGTGGGATTTATCAACTGTAAAATGGCTTTGGTACGAACAAGGAAGTCAGGAATACAAAATTAATAATTGGGGAAAAACTTTTCCAGGATCAAGTATAGATATTTACGAGTGGATTGAATCACTGGTATCGCCACAAGAATACACTGGATCTGGAACAGTGCTTAACGTTAACACATATACAATAAAACAAAAATACAATGCATCATTAAATACTTTTGTCGATTATTATTATTTTTGGGTGAAAGATAGAACAACGTTGCCAACAGATAGTGTAGTTACAAGAAAGAATACTACTTTATACACAGCAAATCTAATTAGAAATCCTCAACAATATGATTTCAAATATTATTCTGTCACAGATACAAATAAATTTATTCTAAATAATGTGTCTAATTTAGTAAATGGCGACATAATTTTAAGTGTCGATATTAGATCAAACACATTTGAAGGTGACTCGCACTCTGTTTGGAAACTAGCAAGAGAAGGTGACAAAGATTATAGACCAGGTACACAAATAGAACAACGTTGGTGGGATTCACTAATAGGATCCAATATAGCAGGTGACAAAGTTCCTGATATAGATCTACCTGTGAACCAAAGATACGGAAACAATATACGTCCAAGACAGAGTTGGTATGTAAACAGATTTGATGCCCTAAAAGAAATTATTGATTATGCAAACAGTGTCCTGAAAAAATATCAACTAGTTGGACAAATCAATTTAACAAATTTAGATTCAAAAGAACCTGAACCGACTGCACAAAGTTTAGAATGGGACGCAACTGTTGATACTTACGCTGAACTGACTTACATCAATACAGCAGATTTATCAGGTACTGTGAGATATTTGGTCAAAGCAGACGAAACATCGAATAATTTTTGGGCAATATACACTTGGGACGGTTCAATTTGGTCCAGAACAAAATTACAAACTTACAATACTTCCAACTATTGGAATTACACAGACTGGTATGGAACAGATCCAAGTATTCATGAAATGCTTCATAGCGAGAAAACTCCAATAGACAAGCAGGTTACTTTCGAGTATGAACTAGATGGATTAGATCTTGCTGTTGGCAAACACGTTAAGGTGACCAATGCGGATACAGGTGGATGGAAACTGTTTATGAAAACAACCACAGGTTGGACAAATGTAGGAACCGAAAACGGGACAATAAGATTATCAACTAAACTTTATGATTACTCTCAAGACGCGACAGGCTTTGCTGGCGCTGATACATTCGATGAAAATTTCTTTGACCAAGAACCTGCAATGGAAACAAGAATGATTCTTACAGCATTAAGGGATGATCTCTTCATAAACGATCTTGCAGTGGAATACAACACATTATTTTTCACAGGTCTAAGAAAAGTATTAGCAGAACAAACATATGTAGATTGGTTGTTTAAAACTTCATTTATTAATGTTAAAAACTCAGTAAGAGAATTAGACCAAAGGAAAAGTTACGAAACTGGCACCGACGCTTGGATAGAAAGTTACATAAATGAAGTAAAACCATTCCACACAAAATTAAGAGAATATAAACTTGGCTATACAACTACCGATACACAGGATGGAATATTCACAGACTTTGATAACCCTCCATTGTATGATCCTGCAACTAAAAAAATACGGCCATTAAACGTTGATATAGACACGGACAAATTAACCGAGTATCCATATCAGATGTGGAACGATTATCATAAAAAATATGTTTCATCTATAACAATTACAAAAGCAGGTTCGGGATATGAAGTTGCTCCAGATGTTACATTAATAGGCGGCACTGTTGGAAGTACAGGGCCATTCCAAATTTTAGGTACTAGTTCTTCAGGAGCAAGTTCTGGAACTTTTGGATATTATTACCCATTGTTCACTAGTGAATCACAGTCTAATATTTGGGACACACAAAATGGCGGCACAGGAGCGTCACACAGTCATACATTTGTAGAACATTCTGGAATGGTATTCTATATGCCTAACAGTCAAATATCAAATCATGGACTGACTAACAAATCTGGTACATTTAGAATGTATGTGGCTCCGGAAACAAGTTCAGCAAAAGCAACATCTATAATACAGGACGGAAAAGTAACAAAGATATTACTTTCAGATACGGGTGCGAATTACACAGCAACACCTACAGTCATTCTCACAGGTGGTCTTAAATCAGGCGGCACTCCTAGTGACACAGCAAAAGCATATGCAAACTTGTCAAATGATCTAGTAAGAGATTTCAACACAACAATAAAATTTGATAGGGTATCTAGCACATCAAGAGTGAAAGATTGGACGGCGTCTACATATTTTGCATACGGGGATTTGATAAGATACAAAAATGAATTATACAAAGCAACAGATGCCTTTACGTCAAGTACAAAATTTGATGATAACATTGGCAACGTTTATAAGGTGTTTGGTGATGAAACTGGATTGACAGCGGCAGACAGGACCAAAGGTTTCTATACCCCAGGATCTGGAATGCCAGGCAATGAATTATCACAAGTGATGACAGGCGTTGACTACGGCGGAACTATGGTTACAGGACTGTTGTTTAATCAAGACCAAGGTTGGGATAGATCCGGTTGGTATGATTTCCCATGGGATAATTATGGAGAATCTAAAATAAAAGCATTCACGGCAGACGGATCAACAACCGCTTATACTTTTGCCACGGCACCGGGAGCGAACGAAGTTTATCAAGTGTATATTACCCATGGCGATAGCACAAGAAGAAAATTATCTGATGTAATCAGAGGAGACGGATCTACAACTACATTTACTATTAGCGAGACAGCAGATTCAGATGCATTGGTTGAATTTATTCCATTTGATGACGACGGTGTATTGACACCAACTGATGACAGAACATTAGATTCTATTGTCAAGGGTGGATTGTTTACAAGTGCCTTAGGTCATGCACCTAGTGATATAATTTTAGAAGGTGATGATTTTATAAGTCCCGATACAAGTTACGCACCAGAAGAAACAGTGCCGGGTCAAATGTTTGACACAGTGGATATCAAAGTTTATACATCTCCGGAATCAGGCGTACCTTTTATAAGTGAAAACAATTATATCGGAGATGGCACACAAACAACTTTTGCAATTGGAGATTATCCAGGTACACTTGGTTCAGTGACTGTAAGTGTAAACGGAGTAGTGAAAAAACTAACAACTGATTATACTGTCAATGTTGCAAATAAAACAATTACGTTTAGTTCAGCGCCGGCAATTTTAAGTATGGTGTCGACAAAAGTTTTCGCTATAAGTGGAGAAAATTTTAGGGTATTAGACACATACATCGGCGATGGAAGCACTGTGACCTTTACTACAACGACAAGCGATGATTTCTCTCTTGATTCAACAGCATCTGAAATTTATATCACAATAAATGGTGTACCTACCACTACGTTCACAACGAAAAGTTTGAACAAAAGATTAGAAGTTACATTTGGTTCTGCTCCGGCGGCAGATGCATTTATACAAATAGCAGGATTTGCCAGATCAGCAACTAGCACTAGAAGTTATGCAAGTATTAGAAATCAACAAATAACGTACGATGGATCAACAAACAGAATTTCATTGACGTATCCGGCAGGAGCAATAGGTCCATTCTCAGGTTTGACTACTATAGAAGTAAATGGCAGAGTGCTGAGAGGTCCGGACAACACATATTATCTTGGCGATGGAAGCACGTACACATATGGTGTTGTGTCAGGTTTAGGCGATGACTCAACAGTTGATCCTGCAAAAACAATCTCAAATAAAGACCAAATTAAAGTTTTTGTAAATGGCACAGAAAAAATTGACGAGGTAGATTATACGGTTGACCTAGGAAATCAAAATATAAGTTTTGTTGCAAATGCAGTACCGACATCTACAGATGTAATATGTATTTCAACATTGGTTGACAATCAATATTATAACGAAGCAACTGATATAATCCTAATTCCAAGTAGGATAACAACGCCGTATTCATTGTCCGCTGGTGATTCACTTTCAGTGACAACATTTAACAATGCACTTGGCATGAAACATAGACGAGAAGTTTTAGAAGGAAAACCATCAGGTGTATTCAATTTAAGATTTGAACCATTAAATTCTACATACACTTATGTTTGGTTAAACGGAGAACAATTGATACAAAACATTGATTACACATTGAACGGCAACACAATTACAATAGTTGGCAAAACGATAGTGACTGCAGATAGGTTAGATGTGATGTATTTTGCTATGGAATCGGCAACAGGAGCGACAGGGTTTAGAATTTTCAAAGATATGTTAAACAGAACTTTTTACAAACGTATCAATAAAAATGCAACAACGGAACTTACACAGGACCTAATCGAAGGTTCAAACACAATTACAGTCAAAGATGGAAGTATATTGGCTACACCAGATATAACAAATAATCAACCAGGTGTAATTTTTATTAATAAAGAAAGAATAGAATATTTTACCAAGACAAATAATCGTTTAGGACAACTTAGACGTGGAACTCTTGGTACAGGAATTAAGGCACATGGATCCGGCGCTGAAGTGGTAGATGCGTCAGGCACTCAAACCATACCTTATGCAGACACAGTGTACACAAATACCTTTACAGGTGATGGTAGTACTACAACGTTTGCTCTATCACAAACCCCAGCCTCTGCTAGTGAGTTAGACATATTCATTGGTGGCCAACGATTGTTGCTTACTAGCGAGGATGGAT
>Ga0163111_10001990_pt1 | contig 12844 bp, 11 predicted proteins | sample CRUFie1St18metaG_FD_109645 | JGI IMG/M metagenome (GOLD analysis project Ga0163111, IMG submission 109645) | Marine microbial communities from the Costa Rica Dome - CRUD Field 142mm St18 metaG | ecosystem: Environmental > Aquatic > Marine > Oceanic > Photic zone | place: Costa Rica: the Eastern... | reverse complement strand
TATTTAGATATTTAACATTTAGGAGTGGTGGCGCAGTATTTACAGCCCTATTAATATGCTTTTTTATAGGGCCGCGTGTAATACGTTGGCTTAAATCGCGCCAAAAAGATGGGCAACCCCTACGCGATATTGGCCCAGATTGGCATAAAGAAACCAAGCAAGGCACCCCTACAATGGGCGGTGTTATGATACTTATAAGCCTTGCGTTATCTACCCTATTATGGGCAGATTTATCAAACCATTATGTATGGGTAGTATTAGCTGTAACTACTGGCTTTGGGCTGTTAGGCTTTATTGATGATTACAAGAAACTTACCAAAAAAAGTAGTGAGGGCCTGCGCAGCCGCTACAAATTTTTAGGGCAAGTTATTATAAGCCTAGGTGCCGTAATGTGGATTACCATGGCAAGTAACCAACCAACAGAGTTTACACATGGGTTATCCATACCGTTTATGGACGATTTTTTATTAAACCTAAGCCACTTTTATCCAGTATTTGCGGTTATCGTAATGGTAGGTGCTAGTAATGCAGTTAATTTAACTGATGGGCTAGACGGCCTAGCAATAGTACCAATAATGATAACAGCAGGCAGTTTTGGCATAATAAGCTATGCAGTAGGCAACGCTATATATGCGGATTACCTAAAGCTTATAAACATAAAAGGTGCTGGTGAAATATGCATATTTTGTGCTGCATTATTAGGCGCTGGTATGGGGTTTTTATGGTTTAACGCCCCACCTGCTAAAGTATTTATGGGCGATACAGGCAGCCTAGCTTTAGGCGGCGCACTTGGTACTATAAGTGTAATCACCAAGCATGAGATTGTACTAGCAATAATTGGCGGTGTCTTTGTAATGGAGGCTATGAGTGTAATACTACAAGTAGGTAGCTTTAAGCTAACCGGTAAACGTATATTTAAGATGTCCCCCATCCACCATCATTATGAAAAATTGGGTTGGAGTGAGCCAACCATAGTTATCCGTTTTTGGATTATATCATTTATATTTGCACTAATTGGTTTGGCAACGTTAAAACTAAGATAGGGTTCAGGTTGCAGGATTGAGGATTCAGGTTTATATAGCCATTTAACTGAACCCTGCACCCTAAACCCTGTATCCTAACACATGAAACTATCTAATTATTTTTTACCATTAATTAAAGAAAACCCAAAAGAGGCAGAGATTACCTCACACAATTTAATGCTACGTGCTGGGTTAATACGCCAAGTTACAAGTGGCATATATAATTGGCTGCCTCTTGGGCTAGCGGTGTTACAAAATATCCAGCAAGTAATACGCGAGGAGATGCTAGCAATAGGCTGTAATGAGATATTAATGCCTACCACCCAACCAGCAGATTTATGGCAAGAAAGCGGCAGGTATGAGGCCTACGGCAAAGAGATGCTACGCATAACAGATAGGCACGAGCGCCCAATGCTATACGGCCCTACGCATGAGGAAGTAGTAACTGATTTATTTCGTAAAACAGTTAAATCTTATAAAGACTTACCCCTAAATCTATACCAAATACAGTGGAAGTTTAGAGACGAAATCCGCCCACGTTTTGGCGTTATGCGCGGCCGTGAGTTTTTAATGAAGGACGGCTACAGCTTTGATATAGATGCTGATTCAGCCCGCACAACATACTTTAAATATTTAGGTGCATACCTAAAAATATTTAAACGCTTAGGGCTAACGGCCATACCTGTAAAAGCAGACCCAGGCGCAATAGGCGGGGAGCTTAGCCATGAGTTTCACATACTAGCAAACACGGGTGAGAGCGAGGTATACTACGACGCTAAGTTTGATGAATTAGCCAAACAAGATAAAGTAGACGTTGAAGAATACCTAAATCTATACTCCGCAGCTGATGAAATGCACGATGCTAGCAAAGCCCCTGCTAATGTAAAATCTGCCCGTGGTATAGAGGTGGGGCATATATTTAATTTTGCCCAAAAATATAGCATACCAATGGACGCCGAGGTACAAACGCCAGATGGTAAAGTAGCAATAAATGGTGGTAGCTATGGTATCGGCGTATCACGCATTGTAGCTGCGTTGATTGAGGCTAACCATGATGATAAAGGTATACTTTGGGATGCAAAAGTAGCCCCATTTAAAGTTGGCCTAGTAAACATAAAACCAAAAGATGAGGCCAGTACCAAAATAGCGGATAAATTATATGCAGACTTACAAGCAGCAGGCATAAGCGTGCTATATGATGAAAAAGATGAAAGTGCAGGCATAAAATTTAGCCGTATGGATTTAATTGGCCTGCCTTACCAAATAATAATAGGCCCGCGCTTAGCTAAAGATGACAAGGCCGAGTTTAAAGTAAGAGCAAGTGGTGAGGCACAAGAGATTGAGGTTGATGAGGCGCTAAGTTATATCTCTTCTTAACTTTTAGTTATTTGTCCAACCCACTCCACTAATCTATAGTGTTTCTGAATAAGAACCATATGCTTCTGACTTGGCGTCATCCTAAGGCAATTCATCGTAAGATGAATGCGATCGGGGATCCATACTACGGTAGGGCTGGATTCCCACTTTCGTTTCGAATGGCAACAGGTTCTTAACTTGAAATACTATATAAGCGACTACCAAAATAATTATATCCCACTTCCATCACTCGCCTTGGTTAAACTACGTACTGGCTTTACAAACTGCTCTTCTACATAATGTACTAGTTTTTCTACGCTTTCTTCTATCTCTAGCTTGGTAGTATCTAGCTCTAAATCTGGGTTATCTGGTGCCTCATAAGGCGCCGATATACCAGTAAAATTTTTGATCTCACCCTTTTTAGCCTTTTCATATAAACCTTTAGGGTCACGGCTGGCACATGTGTCTACATCTGCTTTTATATAAATACTATGAAAATCATTAGGGCTAACTGCACGGGCACGGTCTCTATCCGCCTTATAGGGCGAAATAAATGCTGTAATTACAATGGTACCACTATCTGCAAATAGCGATGCTACCTCACCTACTCTGCGCAAATTCTCATGCCTATCCTCTGAGGCAAAACCTAAATCGCTATTTAAACCACTGCGGATATTATCACCATCCAGCACATAAACCTGATAGCCTTTTTGAAATAGTCTATTTTGCAGCTCACGCGCTAGGGTAGATTTACCCGAGCCACTTAAGCCAGTAAACCACATTACGCCACCTTTATGGTTATTGGCAATAGCACGCTCATCACGGCCTATATCGTAATCCTCATGCTTGATGTTTTGAGATTTAATTGTTTTATTAACACGTTGATCAGCAAAGTTTTTAGTACTAACTGTACCACCGCCTGCTACATTATAGCCATCTAGCATTACAAAGCGGCCAGTTTTGCTGTTATCGGCGTAATCATCCACCGCAGCCATACCTTTAACTTTAAAGGTTACTTCAGCTACATCATTCTTTTTTACTTCAGTTTGTGCAGTAGTATGGGATAAATCGCCGGTATCTACAATACGCTCTATCTCTTTTACCTCAGCCTGGTACTCTGCCGTTGCAAGTTTTAGCTTATACTTATTACCTACTTTAAGCGGCTCATCATATAGCCAAAACACTTTTGCACCAAACATATTGGTAAGCATTGGTGCGTCATCTACGTGGCTTACTACTTGGCCGCGCTCGGCAAATATTTGCTCAGTTAACGTAATACCTACGGATTGCCCAGCATATGCATTAGTAGGTAGATTTGATTTTTCTACTCCCCAAGCCTCTATACTAGCAACCTTAGCTGTACGGTTAGTTGGGCTAAATATAAGCTCATCACCTATATTAACTTGGCCGCTTTCAATTTTACCTACTAATATGCGGCGCTCATCAAACTTGTAAACATCTTGTAAAGGCAAACGCAATGGTTGCTCGGTAAGCTCTGGTAGCTCCTTAAAGCTATCTAATGCCTCTACAATTGTAGGGCCTTTATACCATGCCATGTTATCGGTATTATTGGCGATAAAATCACCCTCACGTGCTGATACAGGTATTATATAGTTAGCCTCAACACCTATCTCTTTTAAATACTCAGTGTATTCAGCTTCAATAGCTTTGAATTTCTCCTCGCTATAATCAACCAAATCCATCTTATTTACTGCCACCGCAATTTGCTTAACACCTAGCAAGCTTAATAAATAACCATGGCGTTTAGATTGCTCTTTAACTCCCTCATTAGCATCTATTACTAGTACTGCTGCTTCACTCATTGCGGCACCACTAACCATGTTTTTTAAAAATTCTTTATGACCCGGAGCATCAATAATTACATAGTCACGCTTTTGAGTTTTAAACCAAATTTGAGTTGTATCTATAGTAATACCTTGGTCACGCTCTGCCTGTAATGCATCTAATAAAAACGAGTACTCAAAGGGCATGCCACGTTTTTTGCATTGGTTTTGGATCTGCTCTAACTTACCCTCTGGTAAACTGTTAGTATCATGAAACAGGCGCCCAATAAGAGTAGATTTACCATGATCTACATGGCCAACTATTACAATTTTTAGAAGTTCTTTTTTGTTATCTATAGTCATAGCTTTAAAAACGTGGAGGAATATAACTTAAATTAAGTGAGATTACAACTAAGCTATACTTTGTAAAAATTTTTTAAATTTATTGCTTAAAAAAGGAACATGCCCATACCCTTCTTTTAACAGTTCAATCTTGCTTCCTTTAATTGCCCTATTCCACTGCTTAGAATGCTCATAACCTATTACTTCATCATCTTTACTGTGAAATATATAAGTAGAAGGAAAGTCGCTAAAATCTATATTACTAAAATTTTGCCGGCCTAGATAGTCCAGCCAATAATAGATATCTACATTATCAATATCGTCACGCGGTTCCACTACGTAATTGCTATTGTGGGTTACAGCTTTATTAAAATCAACTACAGCCTGAGCTTTATTATTTTTAAAATTATCTACAATTTTTTGCCACTCAGCTTTTTGTATACCACACTCAAAATTCTCATCAGCTATAAAATTAAATGGAGTTGCCAATAAAATAAGTTTTTTTGGGCTAATAGCACCTTGCAATATAGCATTTACAGCTAGTTGCCCACCTAAAGACCAACCAATTAATATATCTGGGTCAGCCCCAGCAATATTGCTAAAAAAAACACCTGCATTACTGGATTGCATGTAATCCACATATTTAAGGCCAGCAATAAAATCTGGACGCTGCGCCCAACCTGATAAAGTTAATATTTTATTGCTATTGTTCATTCAGTTATGTATTTACGCGTTACGGTTTAAGTATGCAAGATTATCTAACTGAATATCTACCTATACTAATATTTTTAGGCGTAGCTATTGGCCTAGCTACTGTAATGGTAATAATACCACGTATATTAGGCGCAAACAGGCCAGATAAAGAAAAACTATCTGCTTATGAGTGCGGCTTTGAGGCATTTGGTGATGCACGCGGTAAGTTCGATATACGTTTTTATTTAGTAGCCATACTATTTATTATATTTGACTTAGAAATAGCCTTTTTATTCCCGTGGGCAATAACGTTAGCTGATATAGGCAGCGCTGGCTTTTGGAGCATGATGATATTTTTAGGTGTTTTAACCATAGGCTTTATTTATGAGTGGAAAAAGGGAGCGCTAGAATGGAGCTAAAAAAGGATAATTCCAACCGGCAAGATAAACTACTTAGCCGCGTTAGTGATGAGTTAGATACAAAAGGTTATGTATTAACTAGCGTAGATAAATTAGTTAACTGGGCACAAAGTGGTAGCCTATGGCCAATGACATTTGGCCTAGCTTGTTGCGCAGTAGAGATGATGCATACCGCAGCATCACGTTATGATATGGATAGGTTTGGAGTAGTATTTAGGCCAAGTCCGCGTCAGAGTGATGTTATGATAGTGGCAGGTACATTAACTAATAAAATGGCCCCTGCCCTGCGTAAAGTTTATGATCAAATGGCTGAGCCACGCTATGTAATATCTATGGGTAGCTGCGCTAATGGCGGTGGTTATTATCACTACAGTTATAGTGTTGTACGCGGCTGTGATAGAGTAGTACCAGTAGACGTATATGTACCAGGTTGCCCACCAACAGCAGAGGCTCTGTTGTATGGTATTTTGCAATTACAAAAAAAGATTAAAAAGACCAAAAGGTTTAAGGCTTAAAAATGAGTTTATTAGATAAATTACAACGCTCATTTAAAGCTGCTAGTTTTGACACCTATATTAATGAGCATTCATTAACAGTAAACGCAGAACAATTACCAGAAGTTTTAAACAAATTAAAAACTGACAAACAATATTTGTTTACTCAACTTATTGGTATTTTTGGAGCTGACTATCCAGAGCGTAACCAACGTTTTGAAGTTGTGTATTTACTACTAAGTATGAAGCATAACCAACGCTTAAAAGTAAAAGTACAAATGACTGAAAATGATACTCTACCATCTGTAGTTAATATATATAGTGCTGCCGGTTGGTATGAACGTGAAACTTGGGATATGTACGGCATAAAATTTGCTAATAACCCTGATTTACGCCGTATATTAACTGACTACGGTTTTGAGGGGCACCCATTGCGTAAGGACTTCCCTCTTACTGGTTATGTTGAGGTAAGGTACGATAACGAAAAAAAGGATGTTATCTATGAGCCTGTACAATTAAAACAAGAATATAGAGACTTTGATTTTTTAAGCCCATGGGAAGGCTTGCAAAAGGAGCTATGATATGACTGGCATGGGAGTTGGGCCTTCAAGTACGTTTGGCATAATCATGGCAATATTTATTGGAGTATTGATAATTACTCCATTTATAGTAATGTCACTAAAACATAACGGTGATAATATGACTAAATCTAAGTTTTTATATCTATATTTTATAATAGCAATCATACTTTTAATGATACCCACAGTGGGTAGCTTAGGCGTTGCAATTTCTGAGAGAGATATAGTAAATATATTATTATCAGTCACCTTACCTGGTGTAATAATTATAACTTTACACTGGTTAGCTTTTGCTAAAATAAAAGAATCTGCTGATATTATTGAGGGCAAAAAATATTACAAAAAACTGTATGCGCTTATTGGCTGTATTGTATCAATGCTAACCCTGTATGGCTTTGGGTGCGCTGTTATATCTGCAATTTTTGAGCATATAAATCACTGCACTGACATTAAAAAACATTCATGGCGTTGCTTTAAGCTAATTGATACACCAACCATATTTACAGCTATTGGCTTAGTTAGCTTTATAATTCACTGGCGCCTACTAAAAAAGTGACGACTAATTCAACTCAATTGGCTGCATCTGATGCTTAGTTAGCTGATCATCAGCCATAATTATATTGCCACGAATGATGGTATGAGTAGGCTTGCCCTTAACTTTACGGTTATGGTACGGCGTCCACCCCGCTTTGCTGGCTATCCAATCATTGGTAATTGTCCACTGTTGCTCCATATCTACTATAGTAAAATCACCATAGTAACCTTTTGCTATACGCCCCTTTTTCTTTAAGCTAAATACACGGTTAGCACCGTGGGCAGTTATATCTACAAAACGCTCTAAGGTTAGCTTACCATTATTTACGTGATCTAACATTATTGGTACCAATGTTTGCACGCCTGTTAAGCCACTTGGTGATTGTGGGTAAGGTTTTGCCTTTTCCTCTAATGTATGCGGAGCATGGTCACTACCTAATATATCCACCACTCCACTATTAATAGCATTCCACAACGCTTTTTGATGGCGCTCTGCTCTTATTGGTGGGTTCATCTGTGCTAGGCTGCCCAGATCCTCATATATACTATCATTAAATGTTAGATGTTGAGGTAATACCTCTACCGTACATATATCTTTATTTTTAGCTAGTATCTCCATCTCCTCAGCTGTGGTAATATGTAGTACATGCACCTTGCCACCTGTTTTACGAGCAATATTTAGCACACGCTTGGTTGAACGTATAGCTGTTTCCTCATCACGCCATATAGGGTGATATTTAGCGTGCCCGCCCTGCTCTGCTAAATAAAAACGCTCTTTTAACCTTGCCTCATCCTCACTATGTATTGCAGCACGACGAGTAGTTTGGCTAAGTATATTAGCTATGGCCTCATCTTGATCTACAAGTAAATTGCCAGTTGAGCTGCCCATAAATATTTTAATGCCGCAGCAACCTGGTAGCTCCTCCAATAAGTGCCAATCTGCGGCTTTATCGGGGGTACCACCTACATAAAACGCGTAATCGCACCAGGCTTTTTTGCTGGCTCTATCTAGTTTATCTTGCAAAGCTTGGGGGGTAGTAGTTGGTGGGTTAGTGTTTGGCATTTCAAACACGCCAGTAATACCGCCTAGTACAGCACCCTTAGTGCCACTTTCTAAGTTTTCTTTATGCTCGTTACCTGGCTCTCTAAAATGTACTTGGGTATCAATAATGCCAGGCAATACAAATTTACCAGATGCATCTATAGTCTTAGTGGCATTAGTATTGGATAGATCACCAAATTCAACTATATGCTCATCTTTTACGCCTATATCTATACGCTCCCGTCCGTTGGGGGTGATGGCTGTACCGTTTATAATTTTTAGATCTAACATTACTTTAGATGTTTATACGATTTTGCAACATATTCAATACCTGTGTAAAATGTAAGTATTGCGCTAATCCAAAAAAGCACCTGGCCTATACTAAGTAATGTAGTGCCAATTATAGGTGCAATTATAAGTATTGCTAATGCCAGCATTTGTAGTGCTGTTTTTATTTTTGTTAATTGAGTAACTGGCACATCTATTTGTTTTTTACCCAAATGCTCACGTAGGCCAGATACAAATATCTCCCTAAATATTATTAGTAGGCATGGTACTAGCTCTACTCTACCTAAATATAATAAAGTTAATATTATACTTACTACCAATAACTTATCACTAACTTGATCTATCATTGCGCCATAATCGCTGGTAGCATCCCATTTACGGGCTAGATAGCCATCAAAAAAATCAGTAATAGCAGCGGTAGCAAATAATATAAATGCCAGTAAATTACTTATAAAAAAGGCTGATATTATTAGAGGTATAAGCAAAATTCTTAATATAACCAAATAATTAGGGATATTTTTTTTAAGCATTTGTTAATAAAACTTTAATGTTTTGTTAGTTTAATGTTAGCTGATCAATAAAATAATCAACTACTACTGGGGAGTATATATGGGGATTAATAATAAACAAACCTTGATGTTTGTAGCAGCTAATAAGCAGCTATTGCATAAACTAAAAAAGCTTATTGCGAAGCTGTAAAAAATTTAGAAAAAAACACTTATAATGAGGTGTCTGCTAGCTCGCTACAATCTGCAATGCAATATATCCATGAGTATGGATCACCTGATATATGCGTTAGTTATAATAGCTTTCCTCTTAATGAAGATGATAAAAGTTTTGAAGATGCAGGTGTAGTCTTTGCTACACTTTGTAAAAAGCATGATAACCAAATTAAAAATGTTTTATATTCACACCGTGCCGATCAAATTAAACAAGCAAATACACATAATGATGTTATTGATTATTTTTGTGAGCGTGGAAATGGGGGCATAAAGCAGTTAAAAAATTACTTTATGGCAGCGCTTAGTTATAACAAACCAGCATTAATATAATTTATCAGCCCCATTCAGCTCTGCGCTCTAAGTCATAATAATTATTATATCCTGAATAACCACCAGCACTGTAAAATGGAGTCTGCTGAATAAAGAACTTATTTATTAGCATTTCTATACCCTGCTCTGCCTTGGCAATTTCAATATCTATATCTAAATTAAGCTTTATTACTTTATTACCTTGTCCTAATCCTTGTATTTGCCAATATTCTAATTGTTCAGGCTTTAGTTTTGGTAACCCATTAAAACCACCTTTTATAGCTATTAGAGCCTCTATTGGTAATTGCGGTGCAGTGCCTTGCTCTACAGTTTGTTTAGATGGAGCAGAACCAGTTTTATAATCTATAATACGAACAATATTATTAGGATACAGCTCAATTCTATCTGCTCTAGCAAATATGTTAAAACTACCAAGTTTGGTCTTTATATTATAATCACCCCATATCTCGCTATATATTTTAGCGCCTTGTTTTTTACGGTTATCATCAATATTTACATACCATTTTGCAATATCGCTAAATTTACGCCACCAGTAATTATTTTTATCATTGTCAAAAAAATACTGATTAAATTTTTGCCCCCCCTGTTGTAATAACCAATTTAAACCAGTATTTGCTTCTTGGTTATAGAGAGCCAATAAATCATGTACTATATTGCCAAACTCTAAATTATCTGGTGCTCTGTCTATAGAGTCTAGAGGATATAATTTTAAAAACTTTTTAACATAATAATCATAAGGATTATTCATCAAGCTAGTGATATCGCTAACAGATAACCGCATGTTACTAACCTCTATACGCTCTTTAATACTTGGATTAGGTGCTGGTTGTAAAGGTTTAATAGGTTCAGGCTTTACCCAAGTTAAGTTATCAATTTTATAATCTAATAAATTCAAACAATTATTAGCTTTTAGTATGGTTTCATACCTAGTTAAAAATTTTGATTTTTCAGTTGGTTGATTATTTTTAACTTTGCTACGCGTATAAAATACTTGCTCTGCACTACTTAGCACCATAAAATCATGAGCTTGCTGCCCAGTTTTGCGCTCTGGCAAGTCTAGTCCTAAAGTTTTACGTATTTGCCTATTAAAATAAAAATCTTTACCCGGGTGCTCCGGCATTATTCCATTATTTAAATCTGCTAATATTATTATATCAGGGTTTTCAAAACGGGCCTCTATAGCTGGTAAAATACTGATGTTAGCATCCTGTTCTGGAGGATGATAAGATATGCCAGCACATAGATTTTTTAAAATTCTAATATAATTAATAGGATTAATTTGCCCAATATGTTTAGCACTATTTTTTAAGGTAGTTATATAATCATCAAATACCTCATACTCAGCTTGTTTTGCTAGTATTTCAGTATCAGTAAAAAACTCTAGTAGCTGCAGATTAGCATTTAAAATATCAATAAATTCTACTTGCTGATTATTAAGCAGATCTAACAACTCCCTAGAATTACTAGCTATATTTTTTAACCAATTATTTTTATCAGCTAAAGCCTGCAATCCATGATTATAATTTATTTGCCTAATTACCTGTTGCTCTAGCTGTGATAGCTCTGGCGCGTTATTAAATTTACATAAATTATGCTTTAGTAAATTTAGTAAATTTGTTGTACTATCAGTATCTTTTAAAGCCTCGTATATATTTATAAAAAACTTAAATATTGGCGAGTGAGCTATATTTTGCCCAATAAAGTTATTATATACTAAGCCATAATCATCTAAAAATTGCTCAATTAGTTTTAATAGAGCCTCATCATTAACTACTATTATAATCTTTTTATCTTTATTAACTTGGGCAATGCTAGCGATGGTTTGTGCTTCTGCTACTTCACTATCACACTCTAGTAGTTTAATGCCGTTAGTTGCCTCAACAAAATCTACTTTATAGCTACGCCAGTTTAATAATTCTACTCCAGTTTGCATAATAGTTTGCAAGTATTGCCGCCTTAAGCTTGTACTATTATCACCATGCCAATTATTTATGATATTACGACGCACATCTATGGTTTGTAATAACTGGCTAAGATTATATTGCGGGTGATATTGCTCTAACTGGCTATATTTTGCATCATCAATATCAAAATCTACCCCATAGGTAATGATATAGCCATTATTAGCTTTAGCTATTACCTTTATTAAGTTAGAGGTAGCTGGTATTGTACCTGTACTACCTGCGATAATTACTGGGTTCTGTGGGGGGTTATTTGTATAGTATTTAGCTAAACGATTTAGTAATAAATTACGCTTTGCCATGGGCTCTATTAAATTCTCCTTACCTAAAATTTTAGGGAATTCTTGCAAGATTATTTGCAAAAATTGATTATTAAGCATCATATGCTCGGGTAAATCCTCCACCCATATATCATCTAGTTTATCACTATTTACCTGCTTGTTTTGAAACTCATCAATTACATCTATAGCACTTTGTGCAAACTGTAAGCTTGCTAAATAACTACTAGAAAACTCTGATATATTTTGTTTACGTATAAGATTAGCGAGCAAAAATAGCCGCTGAATACGAGTTATCTCTTGTGGGATATCATTTAACAAAAACTTGTGCGCAGATAAATCTCCTAACGCATATATTTGTGGGGATTTTTTACCACTAAACTGCTCTTGCAAGCGCTTTGCTGCACGTTTATTAGGCAAGTACACTATTATTTTACTAACGTTATCTCCAAAACGCTTTTTAATGCCATCGGCCAAGCTATTTATAAAGCTCTGGGATATTGGGATATTGTATAAGCTCATTAAAACCTTGTAATTTTGGGATACATCTAAAATATGCTATAATCCATATAAATATGAGTAGAGAAGAAAAAGCAAAAGCACAGCTTGAATCCAGGATACAGCATAAAATGGACTTTCTTAATGATATATATCCACGGATATTGAAAGAGCATGGCCTTGACAAAGAAAAAGCCCCAAAAATTGTATTAAGTAAAAGAGTGTATCCAGCTGGTTATAATGCATTAACACACGTAATTGCTTTTAACCCTGACTATTTAGCAACAAAAAATACCAATGGATTAGAGTATGACCTAAAGCATGAAGTTGGTCATGTCCCTGATCGATGGAAAATGAACTTAGTTAAACCTGTATCTGCTCTAACTATCTTATGTGTAGGCATAGCAAATATAAACGGAATGTCTAATAGCCCTGTTATTGCGGCCTTACCAGTAATAACAGCTGCATGTATGTTTTTATTAGCAAGAGTAGTAGACAGAACC
>Ga0163111_10001989_pt1 | contig 12846 bp, 14 predicted proteins | sample CRUFie1St18metaG_FD_109645 | JGI IMG/M metagenome (GOLD analysis project Ga0163111, IMG submission 109645) | Marine microbial communities from the Costa Rica Dome - CRUD Field 142mm St18 metaG | ecosystem: Environmental > Aquatic > Marine > Oceanic > Photic zone | place: Costa Rica: the Eastern... | reverse complement strand
TGGCCTTGGATTTGCGCGGGTTGGAGGAAAAGGCGCCGCAGACCAGCTCGATCTGGCCGTCAATGTTCGCAGCGATGCGATGCACGGCGCCGATAAACGCGCCGCGGCCGCCGCCGACCATTCCGTAACGAATTTTTCTGCTCATGATGATTTAATAAAAAAAAAGAAAAGTTGGATTGAAACCGGTTGGGCGGTCTTTATATTGGCCGCCCCCCGCCAAGTCAACGGCGATTAAAATGCAGGTTCAGATGCTCAAATCCAAAATTCATCGTGCTGCGGTGACCGACGCCAACGTCAACTACGAGGGCAGTCTCACGCTGGACCGTGCGTTGATGGAGGAAGTCGGCCTGCTGCCCTATGAGCGGGTGCTCTGCGGTAACATGGGCAACGGCGAGCGGTTCGAGACCTATGCCATCCCGGGCGAATCCGGTAGTGGCGCGATCATTCTCAACGGTGCCACCGCGCACTTGGGCAAGACCGGCGACCGGCTGACGATCATGAGTTTTGCTACCGTAGACGAAGCCGAAATTGCGGGTTGGAAACCGAAAGTGATTGTCTTGGACGAACACAACGGTATCATCACCCGCCGTTAGGCGTTTTAGCGCCCCAACCTCAAACTTAACTGAAAGGCTTTTGCCATGCGTTTTACAGCGGGAGATATCGCTGATCAATTGGGCGGAAAAGTGCTGGGAGACCGCACCATGCCCCTCACCGGCTTCCAGGCCGCCGACCGCGCCCGCGCGGGCGAACTCACCTTCGCCGAGAACCGCACTTTCTTTGAACGCGCCGAACAAAGTGCGGCCAGTGCGATCATCGTCGACAAGAATTTCACTTCCGAACGCAAGGTCCTAATCCGTGTCCCAAGCGCCCGCCTGGCCTTTGCCAAGGTAGTGCCGCTCTTTTACCCCGAGCCCGGGCCGCCCACCGGCATCCATTCTTCGGCCATTATTTCTGAAAAAGCCGAGGTCCACCCGGAAGCCTGTATTGGCGCGCACGTGATCATTGCCGATGGTGCCAAAATCGGCGCACGCACGGTGTTGCACGGAAACAATTATGTAGATGAAGACTGCGAGATCGGTGAGGACTGCGCCATCTTTCATAACGTGACCCTGTATCCGCGAACCAAGATGGGCAATCGCGTGCGGGTTCACGCCGGTACCATCATCGGGTCGGACGGCTTCGGCTACGTGCAGGAAGGCGGCCGTCACTTAAAAGTCCCGCAGATCGGCAACGTGGAAATCGAGGACGACGCCGAGATCGGCGCGAATGTGACCATTGACCGCGGTGCCCTCGGCCCCACTCACATTGGCAAGGGCACCAAGGTCGATAACCTCGTCCAAATCGCGCACAACGTCTCCACGGGCGAAAACTGCCTCGTGGTCGCCCAAGCCGGCATTGCCGGTAGTACCAAGCTGGGCAATTCCGTGATTTTGGCCGGCCAAGTCGGTCTGGCCGGCCACCTGCGCATAGGCAACAACGTCACCATCGCCGCCCAATCCGGTGTGATGCGCGACATCAACGACGGCGAAAAATGGTGGGGCACCCCCGGTCAACCGGATAAGCAAATGAAGCGCCAGCTATTGGCCCTGCAAAAGCTGCCTGAACTCCTGCGCCGCTATAATCGCTTCGAAAAATTTGCCAAATCCCGCCTTTTAACCCCCGAAGAAATCGCCGAAGCCCAAGCTAAAACGGCCGCCGAGAAGGAAAAGAAAGCCGCCGAAAAAGCCGCCAAGAACGCAGCCGAACAGCCGGCAAAGGCTGAAACGGAGAAAAACAGCTAAAAATCTCCAAAAACCTGTTGACCCCCCAATACTTTCTGGTATTTTCTCCGCCCCCTTGAGAGAAAAGGAATGAAGACTTTTTTGCCGAAAATTGACCTGAAGAAGCTTGGTAAGCCTGAGTCCGGAGCGACCGACCCGCGTGGTTGGCGCATTGTGGATGCCGAAGGGCAAGTACTGGGCCGCTTGGCGGTGAAGATCGCTGACGTCCTGCGCGGCCGCGACAAAGCTACCTTCACCCCGCACCTGGACACCGGCGATTTCGTGATCGTGATCAATGCCGATAAAGTGCGCGTGACTGGCAACAAGGAAACCGACAAGGAATACCAACGTTACAGTGGTTATCGTGGCGGACTGAAGCGGATTCCGCTGGCCGAGATGCGTGAGCAACATCCCGAGCGCCTCATTACCAGCGCGGTCAAAGGTATGTTGCCCAAGAATAAGCTGGGCGCCTCCCTGCTCACCAAGCTCAAGGTTTACGCCGGCAGCGAACATCCGCACGCCGTTCAAAAACCTGAACCCTTGACTTTGAATTAAGATGGCTGTCGACGAAAAAACTGGCGAACTCCTCGGAACCGGCCGGCGCAAGAGCGCCACTGCCCGCGTCCGCATCAAGCCCGGCTCGGGCAAGATAACGGTGAATCATCGCAACTTGGAAACCTATTTCCCGATCGATGAACACCGGATGATCATCAATGAACCGTCCCAAGCCACCGAGAACGCTGAAAAGTTTGACGTGCGCGTTAACGTGCAAGGCGGCGGCACAGCCGGTCAGGCCGAAGCCATCCGGCTAGGTATTTCCCGCGCCCTGCTTCTGCACGATGCCGAATTGCGAGCGGCCCTCAAAGCAGAAGGCCTCCTTACCCGCGATTCCCGCGTGCGTGAGCGGAAGAAACCCGGCCAACCCGGCGCCCGTAAGAACTTCCAGTTCAGCAAACGCTAAACCGACCTTTGCTTTAAAAAACCCCGCTGGTTCGCCAGTGGGGTTTTTTGTTTGCTTTCAATTCTGCTCAAAAACGCGCAAAACAAACCAAACATGAGCGATGCATCCCCAGTGAAGGTCGCCATCATCGGTGCCTCCGGCTATTCCGGCGAAGAACTCGTCCATCGGCTCCTGCATCATCCGCAGGCCGAACTGGCTGCGGTTACCTCGCGCCAATACGTCGGCCAAACCCTCTCGCAGATTTTCCCCCGCTTTGCCGGACAAGGCTTGGCAGACACACTCCAGTTCACTGAGCCCAACTCCGTTACCTTGGCAGCGGCTGCCGAAATTGTGTTTCTCGCCTTACCTCACGGAGTCGCCGCCGAGTACGCGCAGGTCCTACTGGATGCTGGCACCAAGGTGATCGATCTCTCCGCTGACTTTCGCCTGAACGATCCAGCCATGTACGAGGAATTTTACGGCAAACCGCATCCCGCACCGGAACTGCTCTCCGAGGCGGTGTACGGCATGCCCGAACTGCATCGGGACAATATCCGGTCCGCAAGACTCATTGCCTCGCCCGGCTGTTATCCCACCAGCATTCTCCTGCCCACCGCGCCGCTGCTGAAAGCCGGCCTGATCAAATCCACCGGCATCATTGCCAACAGCCTCAGCGGCGTGAGTGGTGCCGGTCGCAAGCCGGATGTGCCGTTCCTGTACGCCGAATGCAATGAGAGCGTCCGCCCCTACGGCATCCCCAAACATCGGCACCTGTCGGAAATCGAGCAGGAACTCTCTCTGGCCGCCGGCGAACAGGTTACCATCCAGTTTTCCCCGCACCTCATCCCCGTGACGCGGGGCATTCTCACCACGCAATATCTGGCGCCCACGGAGAATTTCAAAACGGCCGTTGAAGAACAAGTCTTAGCCCAGCGTCTCACGGCCTGCCTCGCCAAAGCGTACGATCAGGAACCCTTTGTTCGCCTGTTAGCCGACGGCGTGTTACCGGACACCAAACACGTGACCCAAACCAACTGCCTTGATCTCGCTTGGCGACTTGACCGCCGAACCGGCCGGTTGATTATGACAAGTGCCATCGACAATCTCGTGAAGGGTGCCAGCGGCCAAGCCGTCCAAGCCCTCAACCTGCTCTGCGGCTTCGATGAAACCGCCGGGCTCCAATAGAGCCATGACTACCCTTAAATATCTCGCCCTCGCTACCCTGTTATTGGGTTTGGGCTGCGTCACCACAGAAAATGCCGCTTACGAATACGATCCCTCCGGACCGCCGCCAGGGCATTCCAATCACGGCGAGGCCTTTAATAAAGGACCGCGGCAGGCCGCCTATTTAATGGGCACCACCAGCAATGTTTCCTTTCCCATCACCACCGATTCCACCGAGGCACAGGCGTTTTTCAACCAAGGCGTCGGCCAGTTACATGGATTCTGGTATCTGGAGGCCGAGCGCTCCTTTCGTCAGGTTCTCAAGCAGCATCCGGAACATCCGATGGCCTATTGGGGCATGGCCATGGCCAATGCCAACAATCGCACCCGTGCCCAGCCGCTGATCAAGAGAGCCATGGAAGGACGCGATCAGATCAGCGAACGCGAACGGCTCTGGATAAATGCCATGACCGCCTACCAAAAGGAATCGGATTCCAAAAAGCGCAAAGCCGCTCGCATCAAGGCCTATCAAGCCCTTGCCGAGAAATTACCCGATGACCTTGAAGCTCAGGCCTTTTATGTTCTCGCCCTTTACGGTGATGTGCGCGCTAAGAAAAATTACGATGATATCGAGAAACGTATTGCTGCAATCCTCGCCATAAACCCGAACCACCCCTGCCATCATTACCGCATCCATTTGTGGGACTACAAAGACGCCAAGCGCGCCCTGCCATCGGTCGGCCTGTGCGGTCAAGCCGCGCCCGGCATTGCTCACATGTGGCACATGCCCAGCCACATTCTCTCTCGCCTCAAGCGATACCACGATGCCTCTTGGCAACAGGAAGCCAGTGCCCGCGTGGATCATGCCCACATGATGCGCGACCGTGTGATGCCTGATCGCATCCATAATTTTGCCCACAACAACGAATGGCTCACCCGAAACCTAAGCCACGCCGGTCGGGTAAACCGCGCCCTAGCCATGGCCAAGAACATGATTGAGCTGCCCCGACTGCCCAATGTGAAGGATGATGGCACTTGGAGCTTTTCCTCCCGTAGCAGCCACACCTACGGCCGCCGCCATCTTTATGGTCTGCTCACCAACTACGAATTGTGGGACACCGTTCTCGCGCTGAAGGACACCCATTACCTGCGCCCCGGCAGCAGTACTGCCGATCGCGCCAAATACCTGCGGCTCGTCGCCGTAGCCCAAATCAACACCCGTCAAACCGCACAAGCCCAGCCCTTGCTCACTGAAATGGAGTCGCTTCTGAATTCCCAACGCGAAGGCAAAACCAAGGCCGGCACCGAAGCCGAAGCCAAGGCAAAGAAGGAAAAGAAAAAGCCCGCTGACATCAAGAAAGCCAAGACCGATGCCGAGCGCCCCTTCTCATCCGCCATTAGCACCCTCGAACGCGGTCTGGCCGAAGCCCGCATGTATCTGGCATTGCAAGCCGACGACCTTGAAAAGGCCAAGGCCGAATACGCCAAGGTCCGTGACCTGCGCAGTGAACGCAAAGCTCTCCTCCAACTCCGAATGGGCAACACCGAGGAGGCCATCAAACTCGCCGCCAGCGCGGTGAAATCGGCCCCCGAACAGGCCCGGCCTCTGGCCGCGCAGGCATACATTTTACACGAATCTAAAAAACCGAGTGAATCCAAAACCGCTTTTGACCACCTTCGACGTATTGCTCCGGAGCTGGATCTGAACGTGGTTTGGTTCGCCCGCCTTGCGCCCTTAGCTGAATCCCTCAAGCTTCCGGCCGATTGGCGGCAGGCGCATACTGAGGTTCAGGACATGGGTCAGCAGCCGAAGTTAGATGAATTGGGCCCATTTCGCTGGGAACCTTTCGCAGCCCCGGCCTTTTCGTTGACAGACCGTAATGGTAAACCCTTCGCACTCGATCAATATCGAGGCCAACCATTAGTGCTTTTATTTTACCTTGGTAAAGGCTGCACGCATTGTATGGAACAGTTGAATGCCTTTGATCCCCTGGCGGCCGAGTTTGAGAAAAAAGGCATCACCCTGTTAGCCGTCAGCACCGATACCACCCAGGGATTGCGCGACACATTCATCGGTTATGATGCCAAAGACCGACATTTTAATTTTCCGCTACTGAGCGATCCCACACTGGAAACTTTCCGCAAATACCGTGCCTACGATGATTTCGAGCAAACTCCGCTACACGGCACTTTCCTGATCGACCGGGGCGGGCAAGTCCGCTGGCAGGAAATCAGCCATGAACCATTCATGGCGCCCAAGTTTTTGTTGGAAGAATCCGCGCGATTGCTGGCCCTGCCCGATCGCGCCACGACCCGCGCGCAAAAGTAACCATAGTTCAGCCTTGGCAGCCCAGTTCCTGCGCCTACACTGATTGCCCGCATGAAGATTGTAAACCGATTCCTCGTTGCCGCTCTGCTTGTGGCTGGCACCCTCGGACTTTCCGCCAAGACAATCAGCCTGCTGATTATCGACGGTCAAAACAACCATAACTGGGCTGCCATGACCCCGTTCATGAAAGGGCAGCTGGAGCAGACCGGTATGTACACTGTGAAGACCTCCTCCACCCCGCCGCGCTTTAGGATTCCTAGAAATTTACCTAAAGAAAAACAAGAAGCCGCGCAAAAGGCAGCGCAGGCATTAAACTTCAAAAAATGGGCCGCTTGGCGCCCCGCCTTTGCCAAATACGATGTGGTGATCAGCAACTATAATGGTCAGGACTGGCCCAAGGAAGTGCAGGCAGCTTTCGAAAAATACGTCCGTGACGGTGGCCGATTTATTTGTGTCCATGCGGCTAACAACTCCTTTCCCAACTGGCTGGAGTATAATAAAATGATCGGTCTCGGCGGCTGGGGCGGACGCACCGAAAAACACGGACCGTATGTTTATTACGATGAGAACGACAAGCTCGTGCGCAACACCAACCCCGGACGTGGTGGCAGCCACGGCCCGCAGCACGAGTTTATCATCCAAATCCGCAAGACGGACCACCCCATCACCGCTGGCATGCCCGCAAAATGGAAGCACGCCAAGGACGAACTCTATGATTCTCTCCGTGGCCCCGGCACCAACATGGAAATCCTCGCCACCGCTTGGAGCCCCAAGAGTAAGCGTCATGAACCGATGATGATGGTGCTTGAGTACGGCAAAGGCAAAATTTTCCACACCCCCATGGGCCACGAGAACGGCCAATCTCTCCAGTGCGTCGGGTTCATCACCACGCTCAACCGTGCCTGTGAATGGCTGGCCACAGGCAAGGTAACCACGAAGATCCCCGGGAACTTTCCCGCGGAAGACAAGGTAAGTGTGGTAGGGAAAAAGTAAGGCGGCCCCACCGGGCCGCTTTTTTATGGACTCAACTCTTTTACGAAAATGTTGGCGAACTCCGCGCCAGGCAATAATTCCAAAACCTCCGATTTCAGGGGACCGATCTCAAGCCCCATTTCCAAAAGCACAGATTTTCCGTTGATTTCCACAGTTGTGCTGCCCAGCACACGCGTGACCTGAATACGGTTCCATTTACCCACTGGATGATCCAATGCGCCCAATTTCCGCAAGTTGGGTAGGTTAAACGGCACGGTTTTTTCTTTACTACGCCAATCGGCAAAAAAACTATAGCTGGCAAATTTCTCCCGGCACACCAACGGCGCTTCCGCTTTGGCACCGCTCAAGCGCCAATCATTCGATTGCCAGCCTTCCCCCTGCCAACCACTCAGATCTACACCGGTATACAGACTCCGAAATCCGTCAAAGGCGTGCGCGGTTTCTTCGGCTTTTGCGCCAGTGGACGGCAGTTCTTTGAGCTTCATATTCCGGAACTGCACGGGTGAGCCCTCGGATTCCAGACAAATGTACCCTTTGCGCGGCCACGATGCCTTACCCTGCGTCACCACCTTGCCGTTGACCGCCAGACTGATGTCGCCGTTATTGCACACCACACGGTAATGATTCCATTCCGGCGATGGCTTACTGCGGTTCTCCGTTGGAAATGCTCGCGAGCCGCCACGGCCGTTGATGGGAATCATGCGTGCGCCGTGTATCGGAAAGATATCGCCGTGCGTCGTGAAACGGCGCGTATTCCCATAGGCATTCTCCAGCACCTGCACCTCCACGCCACGATGAAACGGCTGCCCCTTCGCCGGATAAGCATCAGCCCAAACAAAAATACCCGCATTCCCACGAGGCTTAAGATGCCGCCATTCCACCTCGAGAATGAAGTTTTCGTACATTCGCGTGGTCCGCAATTCCCCAATCGGTTTACCGGTACAATGAATCATCCCATCCTTCACCGTCCAAGTCTTGGGTCCGCAATTCACATTATGCCAACCATCAAAGTTCTTACCATTAAAGAGCAGCTTGAACCCGCCTTCGGCGGCTGGTGAATGAGGAATGAGAAACGAAACGAGTAGAAGCCATGCCAAACGGTTCATGGGAAGATTCTCTGACAGGGACTCCCCGCAGGCAAGCTTAGGGTTAACGTTCGTTGGATTTAATGAAGCGGTAGGTGCCGCCGTTTTCTTTCGCGATGGCCTTCAGGGAATCATCCACGTCCTGTTCGTTCTCTGCAAACCCGATGGTGTTGACGCGAACCGCGCCATCCGGGTTCAACTGTTGGATGACCTTGTACACCGGCGGCAAGCCAACCACCTGCGTTCGGTTACCGCGCTTCACGCGTTTAAACGGCGAAAATTTTCCATCAGACAACAACCAGATCGTCGAAGGCTTCAACTTACCAAAGGCGTCGACCAGCGCGTCACGCGGATTAGTGAAACCTTCAGGCGACATACGGCCAGCCCAGTTTTGGGTGTATTCCAAATTCGCTGGGGTGGCCTCGAGCAAACGGCCTTCCTTCATCCCTACCGTATCGTCACTGAAGAAGAAAATGTAAAAACGCTTGTTCGGCTCGAGCTTCTCCAAGGTTCGGGTCAAGGCCTCCTTCGCGGCGATCAGGCGGCGGTCGTCATTCATGCTCTTGGACTTGTCGATGATGAACACATAATCATCTCCCTTACCCTCCGCCGTGGCCTCAAACCCGCGCGTCCGGAACACCTCCAGCGGAGTCTGATTTTCCATAGGTTCTGCCGTCTCCGGTTGGGTTTCGGTTATTAAAGGATTGGTGGCCGTTGGGGTCGGCAGCTGCGGCCGTACCGGCGGTTGTTCCACACGCTCGGGCGAAGGCGGCGGCGTAATTTGCACCAACGGTTGGGTAGGCGAAGTTGGCGGCAGATCGCGCACCGAAGGCACTCGCGGTTCCACACTGCGATTGATAGAGGGCGCCAAACGGCTGCTCGCATGCGAGGGTTGACTGGAGGATGCCATTTGAATCGGCCGCGCAGTTATAGCCGGTTCTTCCGGACGCTCAGCATAAGCCCGCGGCCGCGACCGCAGTCCGCGCATTCCCACCGGCCGCGAAATCATAGCCGATGAATCAGCCTGTGCCATAACCTGGTTAGAAAGATTGGGAGTCGTGCTCCCGAGACGTGTGCGGGAAGGCGTTGTGGGAGCAGCCGGTGAAGGCGGCGTGTAGGAAGCCGTGCCGGTCACGCGATTCCGAACGGATGGCGAGGATGCCCGCAAAGCCGTGTAGGTCGGCCGACTGGGTCCGGACATGCCCGTGCCCGTTACCATCGTCCGTGCACTCACCGCCCGGGCTGTATAGCTTCCCTGCCCAACTCCTCCGGAAGGCCCTGTGCGAGCCGGCCCACTGGCTCCATTGGAAGCCTTCGAAGTGCCCATCGAAACGCCCGCCATGTTGCGGCCAGCAACCGCCCGCGCGCCCGTACTCATCATGCCCATGCCTGATGAACCCCGACCATGTACCGTGGGAGAAAATGAAGACCCTTGTGCGCCACTCGTACCCGCCACCGCGCCGGACGTACTGCTACCCTGAGCCGAGCTGCCCGATTGCCCGCTGCCTCCTGAGGGCGCATTGCGGGCCGTTCCCTGCGAACCATTCGCCGCCTGCGCCATGGAGCCGGTGGAGGCACCGGACATACTTCGGCCCGACTCGGCCCGTGCGCCGCTGCTTTGCACTCCGGAAACGGAAGCGCTTGACCCGGAACCGGTCGGTGAAAATGAACTGCCATTGCTCGAGCCGCTGGTTCCCGCCACCGCCACTGCACTGCTCGAGCCCTGCGCCGAACCGCTGGCTGACTGGGAGGAAGCCGCCCCGTGTGGACTATTCCTAGACGAACCCCGCGAGCCGACTGCCGCCTGCGCCAGTGATTGTGAGGAAGCTCCGGACAACGCCCCACCGGCCACGGCCTGAGCACTGGCGCTCTGCACGCCTGTGGATGCGGCCCGTCTGCCAGAGGTCGAGGGTGCCAGCGATGCACTGAAACCACTTGCCCCGGATACCGCGGAAGCCGAACTCACCGCCGAGGCTGAACTGCCTTGAGCGGTGGAACTGGAGGATGGCCCATTACGCGATGCACTGCTCGCCCCAGAAGCCGCCTGCGCCATGGATTGCGAAGTCGCTGAAGCCATGGATTGGCCGGTGACAGCTCGGGCGCTGTTGCTCTGCACTCCAGTGGCCGTGGCTTGAGCGCTGGAAGCAGAGGGTGCAAAGGAGTCGGTGCCGTTGGCTGCGGAAGCCGACGGACTCTGGGATGAGTCCGTGCTTTGTCCCGAAGCCGCCGATCGGGATGCGGCCGCCGATTGCGGGGTGCTACGAGCGGAGTTGCGGCCGGAGGCCGCCTGCGACGCGGATTGTGAAGTGGCCTGCGCCATGGTTTGGCTGGCCTGCGCCTGCGCGCCGGTAGCCTGCACGGACGTTGTGGCGGCTTGCGATGCGGAAGCAGGCGAAAGGGATCCAGCGTTACCCGCGGCTTGCACAGCCGCTGAGGGGCTCGTGCTGCTGGCGGCCGAAGCGGACTGGGTATTGGTGGATTGCGGGGTGCTGCGCACGGTACTGCTGTTGGCTGCCGAGGAGGCATTGGGCTGGGCATTAGCCGCGCTCATACTTTGGCTGGAGACAGCCTGTGCGCCACTGGTTTGCACCGAAGCATTGGCCTGGGCCGTCGAGGGGGAAAGGCTGGCACTGTCACCTGCAGCACTGGGCGCGGAGGCGGAGGCTTGGGCGACCGCCGAAGATTGTACCGCGGCCTGCGGGTTGCTCCGTGCGGAATTGCGGCCGGAGGCGGATTGTGCATTAGGCTGCGCGGCGGCCTGACTCATGGTCTGGCTGGTTTCCGAACGGGCTTGACCGGCCATGACGCTGGCATTGGCCAGTGAGGCACTGGGAGCAAAGGATGCAGCACTGGCGGCCCCGGCGGAACTGGGGGCCGCTGAGGAAGCGGTGCTGCCGGAGGCGGATTGAGAAGTGGAAGCAGCATTCTGAGGATCGCTGCGCTGGGCATTCCTGTTCGCCGCGGATTGCGCCATGGAGGAACTGGAGGCGGCTGCGGCCATGGGGGTGTCGAGAATGTTGTTGCGGATGTCGTTGCTCATCTCCTGCACGGCGGACTCTTCACCGTCGAGCAAGACGGTCATTTGCTGTTCGCTCCGGATGCCTTTGCGGGTGCTGACTACCACCCAGTTCTTCTCGTAGATGTACCACAGGGTAGATAGGGTCATGAGGAAAAGAACGAAGATACCAAAGAAGATGTGGCGCCGCTGGATGCCGAAGCGGTCGGCCAACGACTCGAACCCCCACTCAATCAGTTCGAACATTCCTCTGAACCGGATCTTCATGATTAGTTCAAGGGGCGGGTATCATATGCAATGCTGGCTTTGCTGAAGCCAACGCGCCGGGCGATATCGAGTGCAGAAGCGATTTGCCCGTGAAAGGCTTTGGAGTCTCCGCGCAACACCAGTTTCTGGTCGGGTTTTTCTTCAAATCGCACTTTCAGTTTGAATTCCAAATCGTTCAAATTTACCACATCACCACCGACGCTGTAGGAACCATCCTGCAATACGTTGATGTAAATGGGGCGATCTTTGTTCACCAACGAGGATCCGCCCTGCTTGGGTAAACGGACTTCCTCTTCTTTTTCCTTCTCTTCAAAGGTGGTGGTGACCAGAAAAAAGATGATCAGGGTAAACAGAATATCAATCAACGGAGCGACATCGATACCGGTTTCCTGTTCGTCCTGTGCCTGAATGACCTTCACGTGGTGCTTTTCTCCAGCTCAACCTCGTCCTGAACGGATGGTTTGGAAACGGCGCCCTCTCCTTCGACAGGGAAAAATGCTCCCAAGAATTTGCGTGCTTGTCGATTTAAATTCTCCCCGATTTCATCGGTTTTTCGGTTCAACCAAAGATAGAGGAAGAGGAAGGGTATCGCGATGGTTAGACCCGATGCGGTGGTCACCAAGGCCTCGTAAATGCCCTCGGATAGAAACTTTACTTTGTCATCGCCAGCGGAGCCCATGCTTTGGAACGAGGCGATCATGCCATAGACGGTTCCGAGAAGTCCGAGCAAGGGGGCCACCATCACGACTCCCTGCAGGGGTTTGATGCCGCGCTTAAGCCGACCGAGCTGCAATGCGCCCTCTTCTTCCAAAGCTTCGGTCATGCCTTCCTTGCCGCTGTAGATGCGATTCAGGGCAGCCTCAGCCATCTTGGGGAATGCCGCCCGTTCGCGCCGGGTGATTTCGTTTTGCACAATCATCGGCATATCCTCGTAAGCCACTTCATACGGATCTAATTTATCCAACAACTCGTTGTCCTTTGATTTGTCATTGGTAAACAAAATCACATACACCTGCGCCCCGGCACAGTAGAAACCATAAAACATCAGGAGCGCTAACGGAACCATCATGAGGCCGCCGCTGCGGACCAGCTGCCACATGGTTTTGCGCTCTTCAGTGACAATATCCGGCACGTCCTCCACGATGGTGGAATCTATGGTGGCTCCGCCGGTGGTATTGGTCTGCGCGGTCACCACCGGGGCCAGCCATCCAAGGGTGGCGATGAAGGCCAGCAGCAGCAGAGTGTGTTTCATGAATCGCATAAAATGGGGGGCTTAGTTCAACCGGTTAAGT
>Ga0163111_10001986_pt1 | contig 12853 bp, 7 predicted proteins | sample CRUFie1St18metaG_FD_109645 | JGI IMG/M metagenome (GOLD analysis project Ga0163111, IMG submission 109645) | Marine microbial communities from the Costa Rica Dome - CRUD Field 142mm St18 metaG | ecosystem: Environmental > Aquatic > Marine > Oceanic > Photic zone | place: Costa Rica: the Eastern... | reverse complement strand
TTCTAAGAATTCATTTAGGGGGACTCCATTACATTGTTCTCCACTTCTTGGTTCGCCTTTCCGATCAATTCTAATAGACACGGTTTTTTCTTTTTCTTCATCTTCTCCTAGAATTAACATATACGCGGGTCGCATTTTTCTATGCATACGTATTTTCTTCCCAATGGTTGCATCTGAGTCATCTACAGAAACTCTAACTCCAATATCTGCTAGAGATTTTTCAACCTCTCTTGCATATTCTTTTTGCTTCTCAGAAATAGTAATTATTTGAATTTGTTTAGGTGATAGCCAAGTAGGAAAGTTTCCCGCCCAATGTTCTGTTAGGAATGCAACAAATCTTTCATGAGTTGATAGTGGCGCTCTATGAATAACAAATACTTCTCCATTTTCTTCCCCTTTTTCATCTTTGTAACTTAGTTCAAAACGTTCCTTAGCTGCAAAATCAAGTTGTATTGTAGACATCGATTCTTCTCTTCCCAATGCAGTTGTAAACTGAATATCGATTTTAGGGCCATAAAATGCTGCTTCACCAATTGCTTCCACATAAGGAACCTTTAGTTCATCCAATATCCTTCTTAGATGATCTTGAGTAGAATTCCAATTTTCAGGCTGTTTGATGTATTTATCAGTATTTTCAGGATCCCAAAGCGATAATCTGAAGTGATAGTTTTCAAATCCAAATGATGAATAATAATCTTGAACCATTTTTATATTACTCGCAACCTCTTGTCCAACTTGTTCAAGGGTACAGTAGATATGTGCATCATTCATAGATAACATTCTGACCCTTAATAGACCTGCTAAAGTTCCCGACATTTCATTTCTATACACGGTTCCATACTCTGCAATTCTTAGTGGAAGTTCTCTATATGACCTTTTTTTATTACTAAAAACTAAGTGATGCATTGGACAGTTCATAGCTTTTAGATAATAAGTTCCATCATCCATTTCCATTGGAGGATACATTCCTTCAGCATAATGTGGGAGATGACCACTACATTCGAACAATTCTTTTTTCGCTAAAACTGGAGTTGTAACTCTATCATATCCATATCCTTCTTCAGTTTCCAATGCATATCTTTCTATTTCTGATTTTAGGATTTCTCCGTTAGGTAGCCAAACCGGCAGGCCTTTCCCAATCATTTCATCGATCATATAAAGTTCCATTTCCTTTCCAATTTTCTTATGATCTCTTTTACTAGCTTCTTCAATTTGCCTTTGCCTTTCTTTCAACCCTTCTTTAGTGGCATAACACATACCATAAATGCGAGTCAGAGGTTCTCTATTCCTATCAGCTCGCCAATACGCCTGACTTGTACTTGTTAATTTGAACCATCTAAGATGAGAAGTTGATGGTACATGCGGGCCTCTACATAAATCAACAAAATCGCCTTGCCTATAGGCGGTTGAACCAACTTCATTCCCTATTTTATCATCCATGATTTCAATTTTGAATTTATTTCCTTGGAACATTTCTCTTAATTCACTATTTTCATACTCTTCTCTATGAATTTTAATATTTTCTCGAACAAGTTGTTGCATTCTCTTTTCTATTTTTTTGAGATCATTATCGCCTATTGGGTCCATATGAAAGTCATAGTAGAAACCATGTTCAATCGGCGGCCCTATTGTAGGCTTAGCACCGGGAAATATTTCCACAACAGCTTGTGCAAGTAGATGTGCGCAAGAGTGCCTAAGAATGTACAAACCCTGTTCTGATTCGCCTAAGATTGGTTCAATCTTACAATTTTCATTGATTGTAAATGACATATCCCTTTCTATACCATCAACATTTGCAGCTACTGCCCCACTTCTTTTTCCATAGACATTCTGCAAGATATCTCCTGCAGTAATTCCGGATGCGTATTCATGTGTTTCTTCGTCATTGATTTTTACTTGTATCATCGACATTCACTCCGCCTCCGTAATCTATCCCGACGCGACAATGATATGAATACCTTGCTTATTTAATCACAAATCTAAAAGTTATTCAAGTAAAAATTGTGTTCCCGCTAAACCATCTACCATTTTTTGAATATCATTCAGCGACCCAATCGCTGCTCTTTGTCCTGAGCGTTCAACAAAGGTACAGGCAGCCTCAACTTTGGGACCCATTGAGCCATTATCAAATTTATATTCTCTGATTTCTTCCGGTGTTGTTTTTGAAATAATTCTTTCCAAATCTCCCCCCCAATCAAGGTAAACACCTTCTGTATCAGTTGCCATAATGAGTAAATCAGCATCTAACTCGAAAGCCAGTAAAGAACTGGCTCTATCTTTATCAATTACAACCTCAACTCCCTCTAATTTACCCTTTTCAGCGTAAGATGTAGGAATCCCCCCACCTCCTGCACATATGACCACTGTTCCCTTTTCCAATAACCAATGAATAGGTCTTAACTGGAAAATTCGATGAGGTTCAGGTGAAGGAACAACTCTTCTCCAATAAACTCCATCATTTTTAATATCCCAACCTTTAATTTTTGCGAGATTTTTAGCCTCTTCCTCAGTATATACCGGGCCGATTGGCTTTGTTGGATTTGAAAATGCAGGGTCTTCAGGATCTATCTCCACCATTGTTAGGATAGAAGCAATAGGCTTTTCAATTGGTAGAAGATTACCTAATTCTTGTTCAATCATATAACCAATCATTCCTTGAGTTTGCGCACCTAAAATATCAAGAGGATATTCTTCAACTTCTTTGTAAGCAGCAGACTGTAATGAGAGAAGACCAACTTGAGGGCCATTTCCATGACTAATTACTACTTCATGTTCTTCAATAATTGGCGCTAAAGCTTTCACTGCTATTCTGATATTTTCTCTTTGATTATCAGCAGTCATTTCATCACCTCTCCGAAGAAGAGCGTTCCCACCAAGTGCAATTACGATACGCATTATGGTAAACCCGTAGGCTGTATTGATATTAACACACGCCCTTTGCGAGTGATATGGTGCGCATTGGCTTGTTGGTTAATCCTGATGCTGGTTTAGGTGGTAGGTTAGGCCTCAAGGGCTCAGATGGCCAAGCTAAATTTGCTCGTTCAATGGGTGCAGAAGATAGGGCAGGTCCAAGAGTAAGTGATGCGTTGTTATATTTCAGTAAAATTTATGATAATGACAAAGACATCCAATGGTATACAAGCAAGGGAAGGATGGGTAGCCAGTGGATACCCGATAATATCTCTATAGGTAATTTCAACTTAATTCATGAATCGTCAGGATCTACAAGCCAGTCTGATACCTCAACATTAGTATCTCTCCTAATTGATTCAAATATAGATTTAATACTATATGCTGGTGGTGATGGAACTACAAGGGATATAGTATCAACTCTAGATTCTCAGAATAAATCTAGCATACCTGTAATTGGTATTCCATGCGGCGTGAAAATGCATTCTGGATGTTTTGCCTCATCTCCTAAAGCTGGTGCAGAAGTACTTTCCTCATGGTTGAATGGAGATTTGTTACTATCCAGTACCGAGGTTCTTGATTTAGATGAAGACAAATATCGAAATGGCGAATGGGTAGTTAGGTTGTATGCTGAAGTTAAGACACCTGCATCGCCTAGATGGATGCAAGGCGCTAAAATGCGGGTTGAGGCAACAGGTGAAGAAGAGATAATAGAAGGACTCGCAGATCATATTCGAGAGTTGTTAATTCATGATGATAGATTAGTTATCTGGGGTTCTGGTGGGACATTGAGGACAATTTCTAATATGGTCGGTTTTGAGGGAACCGTTCTAGGAATTGATGCTACATTGGGTAATGAACAGGTAGGGACTGATCTTAATGAAGAACAGCTAATTGATATTTTATCTTCACACAAAGGTGAAGTTACTTTGCTCTTATCTCCCATGGGTGGCCAAGGTTTCCTTATAGGGAGGGGAAATTTACAACTTTCTCCGAGCGTTTTAAGAAAAATACCAATTGATGATATATTAGGTGTAGTTACTCCTGCTAAATTAATTTCTGTTCGTCGTTTACGAATTGAAACTGGGGATGAAATATTAGATAATAGATTCTCTGAGAAAAAATATATGAAAGTATTACAAGGATATAGAACTACTAGGGTTCTTCCAATAATTGTTGATTAATTTCAGATCTTTTCCCCTATTGATGCCATTAGAAGTCCCAAAAATGGAGGACTAGGTCTCCCTGGTCTCGATTTAAATTCTGGATGATATTGTGTTCCTACGTAATATGGGTGGTCTTTCAACTCCATAATTTCACATCTCTGACCAGTTTCATCTTTGCCAACATACATTAATCCTGCACTTTCAATTTTTGAAATTAGTTCTGGATTTACCTCGTATCTATGCCTATGTCTCTCATCAACATGTGATTGATTTCCATAAAGTCTCTTTATTTTACAGTCTTCTACAAGGAATGGTGTTGGTTTTGTCCCTAATCTCATTGTTCCTCCCATATGCGTCTTTGATATCTCTGGCATGAATACTACTGCTGGTTGAGATGTATCTTCATCAAATTCGGTAGAGTTTGCATCCTTCATTCCCAATACATTTCTACAGAACTCTATTGTCGCAATTTGTAAACCAAGACAAACTCCAAGATATGGTATTTTATTCACTCTAGCATATTCTGCAGCCTTTATCTTACCCTCTATACCTCTGATTCCAAAACCACCTGGGACGAGTATTCCATCTGAATCCTTTAGTGAGTTCCAAGCTTCAGTATATTTTTCATAATTTTCTTGTTTGATCTTTTCGTCCAGATTCTCTGCCTCTATCCAATTAATTTGGAGTTTACGATTTACCTCAAATGATGAATGCTGTAATGCTTTAATCACACTGAGATATGAATCTGAAAGTCCAGTATATTTACCAACCATAGCAATTTTTACGACTTCTTCAAGGTTATCTACGGTTTCAGCCATTCTTATCCAATCATCTAGGAGAGGTCTTGATTTTGGCAACTCAAAACCAATTTCTTTTGAAAGTACATGACTAACACCTTGTTCTTCTAATAGAATTGGAATCCGATATATATTCGACACATCATGAGCTGAAACCACGGCATCTGGCGAAACATGACAAAAAGCTGCTAACTTCACTCTTGTTTCTTCGTCCAATGGATTCTCTGATCTACAAACAAGAATGTCTGGAATAATGCCCAGTCCTCTCAGTTCCTTTACAGTATGTTGAGTCGGCTTTGTTTTTTGTTCTCCAACTGGTCCCATTACAGGAACTAAACTTACATGGACAAAGCAAATATTTTCTTCTCCAACTCTAAACTGGAACTGCCTTAAGGCTTCTATAAACGGTGCACTCTCAATATCTCCTACCGTCCCTCCTAATTCAATTACACAAGCATCTGGAGTATTATTTGTCCCGTCACTCGAGGTATTGGCAACTCTTTCTATCCACTCTTGAATTTCATTTGTAATATGTGGGATTACCTGTACGGTTTTACCGAGATAGTCTCCTTTTCTTTCTCTTTCAATCACAGACTGGTAAACTTTACCTGTAGTTATGTTATTATCCTTGGTTAATGATATATCTAGAAATCTTTCATAGTTTCCTAAATCTAAGTCCACTTCTCCACCATCATCCAAAACATATACCTCGCCATGTTCGAACGGCGACATCGTCCCAGCATCACAATTCAGATAAGGATCAATCTTTACAGAAGTGACGCTCAGTCCTGCGGATTTTAGCAATACTCCTATGCTACTCGCTGTAATCCCTTTACCTAGTCCTGACAAGACGCCTCCCGTGACTACAACATACTTCATTCAATCAACGGGGTTTGAAGCCAACATACCTTGCCTATCAACATTCCTTAGACTTAGTCCAAAAAACAATCTTTGCTAAGTCTAAGTATCTCCATCTCTCCGGTCGGCTATGATTGGACGCGAGGGTGGCCGAATATTGGTCACAGGAGCACTTGGTCAGATTGGTACTGATTTAGTACAGTCATTAAGAGATATTTATGGTTCTGATATGGTAATAGCTAGTGATATCAGGGAGAAACCAAATCATTCATGTATTCTAACTGGCCCATATGTTAATCTAGATGTACTTGATAAAAATCGAATTTTTCAGATTATTAATGATCAGAACATCAAAATCATTTATCATTTAGCTGCAATTCTTTCCGCAAGAGGTGAAGAAAATCCAGAATTATGCGAATTGATTAATGTAGAAGGTACTAGAAATATTTTTGATGCTGGCAGAGAATTTGGTTTACGCATTTTCACTCCTTCATCTATCGCTGTTTTTGGCCCAGATACACCCAAGAAAGCCCCTCAAGTAACTCCGCTTAATCCTACTACTAAATATGGAATGACTAAGGTAGAATGTGAAATCTTAGGTATGATATATTATCAAAAATATGGAGTAGATATTAGAGGTATTAGGTATCCTGGTCTTATTTCTTGGAAGTCACCTGTTAGCGGTGGAACTACTGACTATGCAGTAGATATATTCCATGCAGCACTTTCTGATGATTCAAAGTATGATTGTTTCCTTAATGGTGACACTCGTCTCCCCATGATGTACATGGACGATGCGATTAGAGCCACAATATCATTAATGGATGCTCCAATTGATTCATTGAGTTCAGCACGTTGCGGTTACAATATTTCTGGTCTTTCTTTCACGCCCAAAGAATTAGTATCTGAGATTAAGAAGAGATTGCCCCATTTCGTTTGTAAATATAAACCAGACATACGTCAAAATTATGCCGATTCATGGCCTGATTCTATTGATGATGAGGTTTCAAGAAATGACTGGAATTGGCAATCAAGATTTGATCTAGAAACTATGGTTGATGAGATGATTAGTAACTTAAAGTGATATTAGTTATCTTCAATCTGGTTAGTCCAATCTGGAGTCTCAGGGCCTTTCTTTGCCCATAATACATCATCAATCCTCAGGATGCTTATTGCAGCCTCCGTTGCTCCTGTAATTGCATGTTCAGCTACAAATTTTGGATCAAAGATTTTTTCTTTAAGCATATCCGAGATTTCGCCTGAATTTCCATTAAGGCCAATCCAAGCACCTTCTTCTTTATTTTTTGATTGTGCTGCTGAGAGTGATAAAACAATATCTATTGGGTCATAGCCAGCATTTTCAGCTAATGTACGAGGGACTATTTCTAGAGCCGCTGCATATCCTTCAATAGCCATTTGCTCTCTACCCGATTGTGTAGTTGCATATTCTCTTAGTTTTCTAGCTAGGTGTATCTGTGTTGCTCCCCCCCCTGGAAGAATTTCTTCTTCCTTGGTTAATCTATGGCTTACTCCCAAGGCATCATCAAATGCCCTCCCTACTTCATCTCTAATCTCGGGAGTAGAACCTCTGATGATAACTGTCATTGCACCACCAAACTCTCCCTCTATCTTTGTATAATTAATTCCTCCAATATTTTCTTCTGAACGTGATGAATATTCTCCAATATCTTCCTTAGTAATTTTCTTGATATCTCTAATCATATTTGTGTTTGTCAACTTTGATAATCTTTCAAGATCGTTTCTTTCGAATCTTCTATAGGCGGTAATTCCTGCTTCAGATAAGATGGAAATAGCTTCATCTGCTATCCCATCTCTAACTATAAGTAAATCAACTCCTAATTTTTCTAGATGCCCTACAATTTCTGTGAGATATTTCTCATTACGAGCTTGAAAATCTTTTAGCACACCTAATTCATTAATCTCGATTTGCGCATCCAAACTCAATTTCCTTTCTTCAATAGCTCCATCAATTATTGCAACCCTACCTCCTTCCGAAAAAGTAGAAGTTGTCCCAATAAGTTTAGTTTTCGCTAGCACTAATGCAGGTAACAATTCACTATCTAATGCTCTACCTCCAGAAATCTGTATTCTTTTTATTCTTAGTCTTTCTAAGTCTTTACCACCATCTTCATCAGACAATGATTCTGCGGCATTTAATGCTAATTCAGTAAGATGTTTAGACAATAAAGAATCTATTTTTCCTTGTAAAGAAGTTTTAACAACTGCTTCTTTCAGACCTCTATCGTTAGCATAGCGTGAGATATTATCAAGTTCTTCTAATGCTTTATCGTTTGCAATTCTGTAGCCATTAATAATTATTGAGGGATGAATTCCAGCCCTAACTAATTCCAAAGCATTTTGTAGCATCTCGGCCATCAAAATTACCGTAGTAGTAGTTCCATCTCTTGCTGCACGGTCTTGTGAACTTGAAGACGCAATTAGTAAATTCGCAGTTGGGTGCTCAACTTTAGCCATTTCTAAAACCGTCACTCCATCATTAGTGACACTCGCAGCCCCTTCCCCATCAACGAGCATTTTATCCATCCCTCTGGGGCCTAATGTGGATCTAACGGCATTCGACAAAGAAACAGCAGCAGCGACATTACGCACTAAAGCAGTTCGGCCATGAATACGGTCAGTATCCTCCAAAGCAACTTCATGTTCGGCATCTGACATACATGCTCGCGAGTAACCTAACAGATTTGAAACCGCTCCCGTGACAATAACATTTCCAATCAATACTTATTTGCAAAAGAATTCAAAACGAGAGGTTCATAAAGGATAGTACCTTCCCACTATACAACCTCAAGTTAAGTAGTGGCAAATATGGATGAAAATAGTAGGGATGAATGGGAAGAGCAGATGCTCAAGGAAATGGCGCGAATGTTTTCTGACATGGGTATGCCAATAGATATTAACATTCTTAGAAATATGCTTTCCCAAGTCCGCGAACAATTCGAAAAAATGGGTATTGATCCAGAGAAACTATCTAATCAGGATATGAAAATTGACATAAATGGAAACTCTGATGACTTTAGAAAAACTATGGAATCAATGTTGAATGGTCCTGATGGTTTTTCAGAATTATTCAGGAATATGGGGGTTAACATAGAAGTTAATAATCCAACTCCCGTAGTTGATGCCGAACTAAATCATGAAGAAGATGTCGAAGAGCAGTTAGATTCGGTTGACATCCATATTCATGAAGATAGGATTTATGCAACTGTAGACATTTCTCGTGAATTAGATATTGTAGAATCGGAATTAGAGATTAATTTGATAGATTCTGGGGGGGCATTTCAGTTGATGAAAACAACTCAATTAAGGCCCTTTAAGAGATTTGATTTAACCGAACCTGCAAGTCAGATTGTTGAATGGAGCCTAAATAATGGCATACTTGATGTTATATTCGATATTAGGAATAATAATTGAAATAGGAAGTGAATAAAATGAGTGGACCTGTAATAGGAATAGATCTTGGAACGACAAACAGCTGTGTAGCAACTCTTGAAGGAGGCCAGGCAGTGGTAATAGCCAATTCAGAAGGATCTCGTACGACCCCTTCTGTCGTTGCGTTTAGCAAAGACGGCGAAAGACTAGTAGGTGTTACTGCTAAAAGACAAGCCGTGACAAACTCAGAAAGAACAATTCTTTCAGTTAAAAGAGAAATGGGTACTGATTGGGTTCAGAATATTGATGATAATGAATACACTCCTCAAGAGGTATCTGCCTTCATTTTACAGAAATTAAAGGCGGATGCAGAATCATATTTGGGTCGAGAGGTTACTCAGGCAGTGATAACTTGTCCTGCGTATTTTACCGATGCCCAAAGAAAGGCAACACAAGATGCGGGTAGAATTGCTGGTTTAGAAGTACTTAGGATAATCAACGAACCTACAGCAGCAGCCTTAGCTTATGGAGTAGATAAGGACGAAGATCAGACAATTCTAGTTTATGATTTGGGTGGAGGTACATTCGATGTTTCAGTACTAGAGATTTACCAAGTTGATGGCCAGCCACAGATTGAAGTCAAAGCAACAAGTGGAGATAATAGGCTTGGTGGAGATGATTTCGATCAAGTGATTGTTGAATGGATAACTAGCGAATATATGAAATCTTCTGGAATTGATTTAACAAAAGATATGCAAGCAATGAGTCGTCTACGTGAGGCTGCAGAAAAGGCTAAAATTGAGTTGTCTGGTACTTCCATGTCTCAAATAAACCTACCATTCATTACAATGAAAGATGGTCAGCCTGAACACTTAGATCTTTCACTTTCTAAAGCTAAGTTTGAAGACTTAATTTCAGACTTAGTTGAGAGAACAATGTCTCCAACACGAAGAGCAATGAAGGATGCAGGGATAGGTAAGGGCGATGTCGATAAGGTAATTCTTGTAGGTGGTTCAACTAGAGTCCCTGCAGTCCAGGAGGCTATCGAATCAGAAGTAGGAAAGTCTCCTTTTAAGGGCATTAATCCCGATGAAGCAGTTGCTTTAGGGGCAGCACTACAAGCAGGAATTATTGTAGGTGATGAAGGCGTTACTGATGTTCTTCTTCTCGATGTAACTCCTTTGACTTTAGGAATAGAAACATTGGGTGGAATTATGACTACAATGATTGAAAGAAATACAACAATTCCTTCTAGGCGCTCGGAAACGTTCTCAACTGCGGCAGACAATCAACCAGCAGTTGAAGTGCATGTGCTCCAAGGCGAGAGGGAGTTTGCAAACGATAACATAACTCTTGGCCGATTCCATCTTATGGGCATTCCACCTGCTCCGCGAGGGCTACCTCAAATTGAGGTTACATTTGATATCGATGCTAATGGTATCGTGAATGTTTCTGCAAAGGATCTTGGTACTGGTACCGAACAGTCAATTAAAATTGAGAGCCAAACTTCATTATCTGAAGAAGAAATTAAACAAAAAATAAGTGATGCTGAAGAATTTGCTGAAGAAGATAAACGCAAGAAAGCTAGGGTTGAATTAAGAAATACGGCAGATAGTATAGTATACCAAACTCGAAGAACAATCGATGAGACGAAAGAGAAATTATCAGAGGACGTAGTTAGTCCAGTTTTAGAAAAACTGAAAGAATTGGAATCTTTAATCGTCTCAGATGAAAAACCAGTTTCTGATGAAGACTTAGATGAATCAAGTATCCAATCAAGAATACAAGAGTTAGAAGAATTAATGCATCGTTTATCCTCTAAATTGTATGAAGCAGCATCCGCAGAGGTTTCAGATGAAGATAATGAGTCAGAAGAAGGTGATGTTGTAGAGGCTGATTTTGAAGTTTTGGACTCAGATGATGACGACACTGATGAGTGATTAGATGGATGAAGAGTTTGCACTTAAGAAAATTAAAATTGGTGCTAAACCATTCGTCAGACCAATTGATGACAGGATAATTCTGGGAGTCTGCTCAGGACTTGCTAGGAAATTAGGAATAACTTCTCTAACTTCGAGAGTCCTATTCTCTTTACTGACAATATTTACTGGTGGCAGTTTAGCAATTGCTTATCTCATTATTTTTTTAATATCTCCTCAGGAGTAATTTACTTACTCGTTATTAATCGATGTAGAGTTCGAACTTGTATTCCCGTGGCTCCATGGCTAACAGTTGCATTTGACTCTCCACCCCAAATTCCTGCAGTTCCTGCAATATCTAGATGTGCCCATGGAATTTGAGATTTTTCTCCATTTTCATCTTCGCGTTCTTGGACAAATTGTTTCAAGAATCCTGCAGCTTGGATTGCTCCTCCCCATCTACCTTTTCCTTGATTTCTTACATCTGCGATTTTAGAGGATGTCATTTGTTTTTCAAATGCAGGTAACAATGGCATAGGCCAACAAATTTCATCAACCTCATCTCCTGCCTTCTTTATTCTTCCAGATAATGAATCATTGTTCGAAAATAATCCTGTTGCTTCATGACCAAGAGCCACTACAATTGATCCGGTTAATGTTGCTAAATCAATGATGTAAGATGGATTCAATTCACTGGCCTTCCAAAGCCCATCTGCTAGTACGTTACGTCCTTCAGCATCTGTATTTAGGACCTCTATAGTTTTTCCAGAATATGTGTCTATGACGTCCCCTGGTCTATATGCTTCAGCACTTGGCATATTCTCTGCCATACATGTTATTCCATTAACTCGACCTTCGTAACCGGTTGCATGAAGAGCCTGAAAGAGTCCAAAAACAGTAGCGGAACCATGCATATCTAATTTCATTTCATCCATTCCTGCACTGCCTTTGATTGAAATTCCTCCAGAATCAAAGGTAATGCCTTTGCCTACAATACAAGGAACTTGTTTATTGGTGTCTGTAGTAGGATTAAGACGGAAGAATACCATACATGGCTTATGTACACTTCCTTTTCCAACCTCAACAAGTCCATTCATTCCTTCTTCTTTGAGACGAGAGAAGTTCCAGACTTCCACTTCAACATTTTCTTTTCCTTTGGACCATTCTAATGCTCTTCTTCCAAACTCTTCAGGATAAAGTCGATTTGCAGGCTCATTTCCTAAGTCTCTAGCGAGGTGCACACCAGTAGCTATGGAAGAAAGTCTATTTATCTCTAAATCGAGATCTTTAGTGTATCTTTTTGTTGTTTGACAAATTATTGACCATTCACTATCATTTTTCTCATCATCCTTTTTTTGATACTTATCGAATGAATAATCTCTCAGTATCATTCCTTCTGCAAATGATGCCATATTTTCATTATTCCATCCTGAGGTAAATCTGATAACAATATTTCTTCCTTGATTATTTGGAAGATTGCTAAAGCATTTCGCACCAAAATCTCTAGATTTCTTAAGAGTCAATTTATTTCTATCGCCAACTCCTAAAAGTATTATTTGACATTCTTTCGTCCATATTGAAATCTGACATTTTTCCTTTCCATCAAAACCGTCGCTAGAAATCGCAGATTTTACGGCGATACTTGCACTCCTACTCAAACCCCTTGTTGAATTATTTGGTGCCTTTTCCGTATCCTGAAAAAGAGGAATAATCATAATGTCTCCGGTTTCTAAAAATTCACTAACTGTTACATGCATGTATTTGCGATAATATTCAATTATACAAAGAATTG
>Ga0163111_10001985_pt1 | contig 12854 bp, 16 predicted proteins | sample CRUFie1St18metaG_FD_109645 | JGI IMG/M metagenome (GOLD analysis project Ga0163111, IMG submission 109645) | Marine microbial communities from the Costa Rica Dome - CRUD Field 142mm St18 metaG | ecosystem: Environmental > Aquatic > Marine > Oceanic > Photic zone | place: Costa Rica: the Eastern... | reverse complement strand
TGGAACTTTTTCTACAGGTATCAATATTAAAAACCTCCATAATGTTATCTTTGCCTCTCCAAGTAAGTCCAGAGTCAGAAATCTTCAGAGTATTGGACGAGTTCTTAGAAAAGGAAAAAACAAGGTAAAAGCAACTCTGTATGATATTGCAGATGATTGTTCTACAAAAACAAGAAAAAATTATACGTTAAATCATCTCATTGAAAGAATTAAAATCTATAACGAAGAGAATTTTAACTATGATATTATAACCATACACTTAAAGAAAGCATGATAGAAGATGATTTCTACGCAACAATCAAATTAAAGTCTGGTGAAGAAATCTTTACCAAAGTAGCTGCTGACGAAGAACCTGATAGAACTATTTTAGTAGTATCTAATCCAGTTCTCATTAGAGAAGTAAAAAGTAGAGCAGGAATAATCGGTTACAAAGTAGAACCTTGGTTAAAGACTACTAGTGAAGATATGTTTTTTATTAATTTAAATGATGTATTAACAATGTCAGAATCAAATGATATTGAAATGATACTCATGCATCAAGAGTATGTAAGAAAAGTAGATGATGATCCTGCTTCTGGATCTAGCAATCATAAACTAGATAAGAAAATGGGATATCTTGCTAATGTAAATGATGCAAGAGAAATACTAGAAAAACTCTATAATAGTCCTTCTAATAAAGATATTAGTAATTAAGCTATAGCTGTCTCTTCAAACCTAACAAAGGTACTCTACACAAGATTTAGAGACTTGTCAAGTATATGTGTTGATGGTATACTTTATACATAATGATGAGATATAGTTATGATACAACCAGGCATGACTAAGAGAAAAAGATCAGAACATTACGTCAACAACAAAGAGTTCTTAGCTGCTCTGATTGCGTATCGTGAAAAGGTTGACTTGGCAGCACAGAGAGAAGAACCTAAACCTGTTATTCCTAGGTATATTGGAGAGTGTTTTCTTAAAATTGCAACTCACTTATCATTCAAACCAAATTTCGTAAACTACATGTTTAAGGATGATATGGTTTCTGACGGTATTGAAAACTGTGTGCAGTATATCCACAATTTTAATCCTGAAAAGTCTCAGAATCCTTTTGCATATTTCACACAAATTATTCATTATGCATTTCTAAGACGGATTCAAAGAGAGAAACGTCAGTTAGAAATCAAAAATAAAATTTTGGAGAAGTCCGGGTATAGTGAGGTGTTTGACGATAATAACACCCTTGACGGATCGAACTATAGTGACTATAATTCAATTAAGGATGCTGTTCACTCCAAACTTCGTTATTGATGAATGTTTTTGTTTCTCCAAAACATAAAATTTTAGTTTTAGATAATTATGCAAGACATAAAGAACTAAAAGAGGAACTACTAGATGTTCTTGAAAATTATCGAGATGTTCAAAATAGAGAGACTAATGTAAAAGCAACCATGACAGAGTGGTTAATTGATTCATGGGAGATTAAGAATTTAAAATGTAAAATTTTATCCCACTCTGACAACCTCTTGTGGAAAAACTCTAATTGTGAATTTATTGATTTTTGGGGAAATATTTACAGAAAAGGTGATTATACAGAATCGCATAATCATTGGTTAGAACATTTATCTGTAGTTTATTTTTTAAAAGCAAAATTTTATCATGCACCTTTAATTTTTGAATCATTAGGTTTAAATAAAAAAATTCGTCCTAAAGAAGGAAGACTAGTAATATTTCCTTCATTTTTAACGCACAGTGTTCCAATTCACAAATTTGGTGAAACTAGAATTACTTTAGCGGCAAACCTTAGAGCAACTGGTGGTAACAGAGGATACTTTCCAAAATGAAAATCGTCATCATTACTGATCAGCACTTTGGTGCTCGTAAAAATTCCAAACTATTTCATAATTATTTTTTAAAGTTCTATAACGATATCTTTTTTCCTTACTTAGAAGAAAATGGTATTACTACCATTGTAGATATGGGTGATACTTTTGATAATCGTACTGGTATTAACTTTGGTGCTCTAGCATGGGCAAAGAATAATTATTATGATCGATTGGAGAAGATGGGTATAACTGTTCATACCATCGTTGGAAATCATACTGCTTTTTACAAAAACACTAATGAAGTTAATGCTGTAGATCTCCTTCTTCGTGAATACAATAATGTTCGCATTTATTCTTCTCCTGAAGAAGCAATGCTGGATAATTTAAAAGTCCTCTTTATACCATGGATCAATGAAGACAACACTGAAAGTACTTTCTCATCTATTAAAAATACAGATAGCAAGTGCGCGATGGGGCACCTTGAACTGCGCGGATTTAGAGCTCATCGCGGATGCATCATGGAGCATGGTTTTGAGAGCAACTTATTTAAGAAGTTCACCAAGGTGTTCTCAGGACACTACCACACTAGATCGGATGATCAGAAAATCTTCTATCTAGGTAATCCTTATGAAATGTTCTGGAATGATGTAAATGATACCAGAGGTTTTACTGTCTTTGATACTGAGACTCTAGAACATACCCACGTAAATAATCCTTATAGAATGTTTTACAACATATATTATGAGGATACCGATCATCAAACATTTGATGCAAGAGAGTATGCGAATAAAATTGTAAAAGTTATTGTTCGTAAGAAATCAAATGCCAAGAAGTTTGAAAAGTTTATCGATAAACTTTATTCTGTTGGTGTTGCCGATCTTAAAACTGTAGAAAATTTTGATACTGGAAATCCTGAAGAGTTTGAAGCATTTGAGTCAGAAGATACTCTCTCTATCTTGAATAGATATATTCAAGAAGCAGAGATTAATCTTGATAAGTCTGTTCTTCAAAATATTATGCGAACAACGTATCAGGAGGCTTGTGAGTTAATCTAATGTATATTTTGACTGTAGAAGGAAAAGAAGATCTGGGAGCATATTCTGTCGTAAACGAATCTGGAGATAAAATTCTTTATCTCTTTGAAGAGAAAGATGATGCAACTAGATATGCTATGCAGTTAGAAGAAGAACATGATTATCCAGAAATGAATATCATCGAAATAGAGGATGATATAATGCTGAAGACATGCCACATACATGAGTGTGAGTATGCTATAATTTCTAAGAATGACATCGTAGTGCCACCAGAAACTGAGAAGTATGATTTTATTTGAGAGGATCCGTTGGAAAAATTTTCTTTCTACGGGTAATCAATTTTCTGAGATTCAATTTACTGAAAATCCTACCAACTTAATTGTTGGAACAAATGGTGCTGGTAAATCTACAGTCCTTGATGCTTTAACATTTTCGCTTTTCGGCAAGGCATTTCGTAAGATAAACAAACCTCAACTTCCTAACACAGTTAATGAAAAAGACTGTGTTGTAGAGGTTGAGTTTTCTATTGGAAACATTTCTTGGAAAATTATTAGGGGTATCAAACCTAATATTTTTAAGATCTATCGTAATAATGAAGAATTAAATCAAGATGCGGCTGCTCTAGATCAGCAAAAGTGGTTGGAGCAAAATGTCTTGAAGATGAATTATAAATCATTTACTCAAATTGTTATTCTTGGAAGCAGCACATTTGTGCCCTTTATGCAGCTTTCAGCAGCAAATCGACGTGAAGTTATTGAAGATTTGCTTGATATTAAGATCTTTTCGTCCATGAATACGGTGATTAAGAGTAAAATCAGTGCTCTTAAGGACGAAGTTAAAACATTAACCCTTAAAAAAGAATCTTTGAATGATAAAGTTCAAATGCAAAGTCGTTTTATCGATGAACTAGAATCGCAGGGTAAAGAAAGTATTTCTAAAAACAAAGAGAAAGTCACCGAACAGAAGAGACTTATCAGTCTTTACAACAAAGAAGTTGATCTTACTAATCAAAAAGTACAAAATCAACTAAAAAAACAAGAAAAACTTACAGGAGCAACTGAAAAACTGCGTAAATTAAGTGGTTTAAGGGGTAAAATTTCTAATAAAGTATCAACGATTACGAAAGAACATAAATTTTTCACAAAAAATACGGTTTGTCCCACTTGTACACAGTCGATTGATGAAGATTTTCGCATAAATAAAATTAATGACGCTCAAAATGTAGCAAAAGAGTTGCAATCTGGTTTGCAAGAGCTAGATGAGGCAATTAATGAAGAACAGGAGCGAGAGCGTCAATTTACTGCCCTATCGAAGGAGATTTCCAAACTACAGAATGACATTTCTCAAGACAATGTTCGGATTTCTGGATGTCAACGACAAATCAGAAGTCTGGAATCGGAAGTTCAAGAGCTTACCGAGCAACTTGCAAACCGAAATACTGAACATGAGAAGTTAGAAACCTTCAAAGACAATTTAAAAACTACATTTGACGATTTAGCGTCAAGAAAGGACACGATTAACTATTACGATTTTTCGTATAGTTTACTTAAAGACGGTGGAGTTAAAACAAAAATCATCAAGAAGTATCTACCGCTGATAAATCAGCAAGTTAACCGTTATCTTCAGATGATGGACTTCTACATAAACTTTACTCTTGATGAAGAGTTCAACGAAACCGTCCAGTCCCCTATTCATGAAGACTTTTCTTATTCTTCTTTCAGTGAGGGAGAGAAAATGAGAATAGATTTGGCACTCTTGTTTACTTGGAGAGAGGTGGCAAGAATGAAAAACTCTGTAAATACTAATCTGTTAATTATGGATGAGGTATTTGATAGTTCTCTTGATGGATTTGGTACAGATGAGTTTCTTAAAATTATTCGTTATGTTATTAAAGATGCAAATATTTTTGTTATCTCTCATAAAGAATCAATGTTTGACAAATTTGAAAATGTAATAAAGTTTGAAAAAATTAAAGGATTCTCACGTATAGTTTCTTAAATAAAAATAAAAATTTTGTAAATTATTACCGAACTTCATTAAAAATTAGAAATGTTTGGTTTTCCTGACTAGATAGTGTAGAATAAAAAGAGGACAAACTATGTAACCAAAGTTTTCTTTGTTATGTCGTTATGTTCCCGATTGTAGGATAGACACATTATGCATAATATACTTTCATATAATCAACTAGCGGGTTGGAAACAAAGTGTAGAACGTTTGACTCACACATTAGATCGAACACTAGATGAATCCGATAGGATAAATGATTATTATCATTGTCTTATTGAATGTGATGATGATCAAAATAGCTGTAAACGTATCTGTAGGAGTATTCTTTCATAAATTCAAACGATTCAACCAACCATAGACACATAGCAAACTGTCACTAAGAGCCCTCACCGAAAGGTGGGGGTTTAGTATTATAGGGACATCCAGAAGAGTTTACATGCCAGTTCAACAGGAAATCAAGTCCCAACTCGCCAAACTCCTTGCCACTGAGGATTTGGTTGTTGAGCATCGTAAAGTTTCTACTGCACAATTTGATGTTCATAATCGTGTGTTAACACTACCGATGTGGGAGAGTGCAAGTAATAATGTTTACGATCTCCTCGTAGGGCATGAAGTTGGACACGCACTCTTTACTCCTGATGAAGATCCTCCAAAGAGTGCTCCTCATTCGTTCATCAATATTGTTGAAGATGCTCGTATTGAGAAGTTGATGAAACGTAAGTATCCTGGGATACATAAAACGTTTTATAGGGGATATAATGAGATGAATGATGATGATTTCTTCTCCATTGTTGATGAAGATCTCAGTAAAATGAATCTTGCTGATCGTTCCAATCTTTACTTTAAGATTGGAAATTTTGTAGACATTGAGTTTACTGAAACAGAAATGACAATCATTCGTATGATTGGTGATTGTGAAACATTTGAGGATGTATGTATAGCCGCAGAAGTTCTTTACAAATATTGTAAGAAAGAGATTAAAAATGAGAGTGAATCTGTTGATCCTCCTAAGTCGGAGCAAGGAGAAACTCAGCAAGAGGAAGCACAAGAGGATCAGGAATCGAAACCTGAGGGGATGATTGAAGATGTTAATGAAGAAGAAGGACAGGAGGGGGATCTTCCTGAACCAGAAATTCAAACTGCAGACTCTCTTTCTGATAGTATTCAGCAGTTGGCACAAAACTCAGATGGTATTGAAAATGTCTATGTTCAGATTCCTAAAGTAAATCTCAATACTATAATTATTGATAATAATTTGGTTCATCAATATGCAGATCATGTTTGGATGACTCAAATGGAAACGGCAGCTGATATAACTGGTTTGAATATCTTTGAAGAATGTGACAAAAGTTATATTCAATTCAAACGTTCTGCTCAGAAAGAGGTTAACTATCTTGTAAAAGAGTTTGAATGTAAAAAAGCAGCAGATTCTTATGCTCGCGCTTTCAATACTCGTACTGGTGTTTTAGATTGTTCTAAACTTCATACTTATAAGCACAACGAAGATCTTTTTCGTAAGGTAACCACCCTTGCCGATGGTAAAAATCATGGGTTGGTATTTTTGCTTGATTGGAGTGGTTCGATGCAATATACACTAATGGACACTTGTAAGCAGATGTTTAATCTGCTGTGGTTCTGTAAGAAAGTCGGTATACCTTTTGATGTGTATGCATTTACAAATGAGTGGGGTACCTCTCACAGCGATAATTTTCCTCATAAATTAGTAGATCATTATGAGAAAAAAGAAAATATTCTTTGTATTGATAACGATTTTAATCTTTTAAATATTCTTACTAGTAAGACTTCATCTAATGTACTTGAACATCAGATGATAACTGTATGGCGTCATGCGTGTGCTTTCGCTACACCTTACAATACTCATTATTCTTGGGGTAGGAAGATGTCTTTGTCTGGAACTCCATTAAATGAAGCACTTGTTTGTCTTCATCAGATCCTTCCTAAATTTCAGTCTGAAAACAAACTACAGAAAGTTCAGTGCATTGTTCTTACTGACGGTGAAGCTTGTCCTCTCAGTCGTCATAAAATAATTAAACGTTATTGGGAAAATGATGCTGATTATTTGGGACAACAACGTCATGATTTTTGGAAAACTATTCTTCGTGATCGTAAAACAGGTAATACATATAAGTTTGAGTCGGGAAACTTCAATGGGTTTTCTGATGTCATGTTGAAAAATTTGAAGGATAACTTCCCTTATGTAAATTTTGTTGGTATTCGTTTGCTTGCTCCTCGTGATGCTAATCATTTTATTAAACTGTATAACGACAATAATAATGAAACAATAAAATTACAAAACGAATGGAAAAAAGAAAAGTCTTTTGTTATTCGTAATTCTGGTTATGATGCATATTTTGGTATGTCTTGTAGTGCTCTCGCTCAGGACGTTGAATTTGAAGTTGATGAGGGTGCTACTAAATCAAAAATTAAATCAGCATTTGTCAAAAGTTTGAAAACTAAAAAACTAAATAAAAAAGTTCTAGGAGAATTTATTTCTCTGGTATCATGATGACTTGGAAAGAGATTGCACTTCAAATGGAAACTGATCCTAAAATTAGAAAAATTCTTATTGAAGGCCCACAGAGTCTTGCTCAAGCGTGGAGACTACAAGCATTACGTTTCAAATATGGACGATTCTCTAAGTGAACACTGGGGGGCGTTGCCCCCCTTTCTTTTGTGTATAATAAATGGGTAAACAACAAAGGCACATGGGACTCACCAAAGAAAGCATTATTGAATGTCTCCGCGAATCTTACGGCGAGTCTGTAACTTCTGCCGAGATCAAGGCATTCTGCCAGATGAATGATTTTAACTATCAAACTATTACCAATAAACTAAGTGATTTTAAAGTAGGAAGAGGTAAGTGGAATCTTGAAGTAACTAAAGAAACAATTCAAGATCTAGAGGTTTCTTATACTGCTCCTGCAGCGATGCCGGCTGTTGAACAAAATCTTATTCCTCAAAAAGATGATTCCTTCGTCCGCTTTGGTAACTTCTCAGATATTAAAAAAATTATTCAGTCCGGTATTTTCTATCCTACGTTCATTACGGGACTTTCTGGAAACGGTAAAACGTTCTCTGTTGAACAAGCATGTGCCCAACTCGGAAAAGAACTCATCCGTGTAAACATTACTATTGAAACTGATGAAGATGATCTTATTGGCGGTTTTCGCCTTGTTGATGGTAACACCGTCTGGCACAATGGCCCAGTCATTGAAGCACTCCAGCGAGGAGCTATCCTGCTCCTTGACGAGATCGATCTTGCCTCCAACAAAATTCTCTGTCTCCAATCTATCCTTGAAGGAAATGGAGTCTTTCTTAAAAAAATTGGACAGTTTGTCAAACCCAGTGCAGGTTTAAATGTCATCGCAACAGCAAACACTAAAGGCAAAGGTTCAGATGATGGACGATTCATTGGAACTAACGTGCTTAATGAAGCCTTCCTTGAGCGATTCCCTGTAACATTTGAGCAAGAATATCCCACCGCTGCAACAGAAATTAAGATTCTTAGTAAACTTTGTTCTGATGAAAACTTTTGCAAGCGTCTTGCTGATTGGGCAGACATTATCCGCAAAACCTTCTATGATGGTGGTATTGAGGAAATTATTAGCACACGTCGCCTAGTGCATATTGTTAAAGCATTTGATATCTTTGGTGATAAAGCAAAGGCAATCAGTGTTTGTGTCAATCGTTTTGATGATGAAACCAAACAAGCTTTTCTTGAATTGTACGATAAGGTTGATGCTGATTTTGAAATGCCCATTGACGAAACTAATATCTCTTGATATACTAAACTATGACTTCTTGGAGTTTTCTTTACGACGCTATGTCTGAACAACAAAATGAAGATGTTATTTTATCGAGTAACATCAGTGAAGCATCAGAATCTGATTACATTGATTTCTGGGAAGGAGTAGGAGCAGCGGATACAGTTCCTCTTAACCTTTATGGTGAAGGAGAAGATAATATTTCATTTGATATTCCTGATCTTCCAGAACCTCCCAAAAATAATAATAGTTTTTGGAAATATCATGAGGACGTAATCCTTAAAGAGATTCGTGAATATCTTGGCGGAACATATAATGCTCACTATGCTTCTCCTGAATCAAAAACTCAGACACTTGATCTGATTGAAGGTATTGGTGATGCAGAACCTTTCTGCCGATCTAATGCTATCAAGTACCTCTCTCGCTTTGGTAAGAAGGGTGGAAAGTCTAAACAAGACATTCTAAAAGCAATTCACTATTGTATTCTCCTCTATCATTTCTCTGGCCTTTGTAATGAAAATACGCAACCCTATGAAACTTTCTGATTCTACCCTTTCTCTCCTCAAGAATTTTTCTTCTATCAATCAGTCCATTCTTTTCAAAGAGGGTAGCAAACTTCGCACTATTAGTGTGATGAAAAATATTCTTGCAGAAGCAACCATCAATGAAGAGTTTGCTCGTGACTTTGGCATTTATGATCTTAATCAGTTCCTTAATGGTTTGAGTCTGCATCAAAAACCTGAACTTGACTTTGCTAATGATGGTTATGTGGTAATTCGAGAAGGACGTTCTCGTTCAAAGTATTTCTTTGCTGATCCTTCTGTTATCGTTACCCCTCCTGATAAGGAGATTTCCCTTCCTAGTGAAGATGTCTGCTTTGAACTTACAACCACTGTCCTTGAAAAACTGTTGAAGGCAGCTGCCGTTTATCAACTTCCTGACATCTCTGCTGTTGGTGAAGCAGGTGTTGTGAAACTGGTTGTTCGTGATAAGAAAAATGATACTTCTAATGCACACGAAGAAGTAGTCGGTGAAACTAATTCTACCTTTAACTTTAATTTTAAGGTAGAAAATATCAAGATTCTTCCAGGAACCTATGATGTTGTTGTATCACAAAAACTTCTTTCTCGATTTACTAGCAAGAATCATGATTTGACTTACTATATTGCATTAGAACCTGATTCCACTTTTGGTTGAAATGACTGTAAATACAGAAGAACATTTAACTAAATGTCTTGAGGTTATTAAAAATCATAATATTAATCTAACTGAAGAAAATATTTTTGATTTCCTTAAAATTACTTATAGGTGGCCTTTTAGATTTGCTTGGGGACAACCTTCTGTTGAAGTCATTTCAGAATACGGATATAACTCTTCTGAATGTTTTTTTAATCAGCAAACTAGATTTCAATTCGATGAGTGGAAGAAGTTTTATGACGCTGGTTTTACAACAATCTTGTCTAATGTTCTTGATCTTAATTTTGAGTTGAGAGAATTATCTGACAAGTTATTTGATTTGTGTGGAACTAGAATTAATGGTAATTTTTACTTCTCTAAAGGAACTACAGATCATCGTGTTAGTTTTCCTTCGCATAGTCATGAATACAATGTTATAGTTAAACCATTATATGGTAAATGTAAATGGATTATTGATGGAGAACACTTGATTAATCCTGAAGAAGCATTTATTATACCTGCTAAATCAATGCATAGTGTATATGAGTGTACTGAAAAAAAGTTATCTCTAACTATTAACCTTCAATAATTGACTTATTTTTAAATAATATTATGCGTGATGAATTTCTGTGGGTGGAAAAATATCGCCCACGTAAAATTGAAGAGTGTATACTTCCTGACAATATCAAGAAAACTTTTCTTGACTTCCTAGATAAAGGAGAGGTGCCTAACCTTCTTCTTGCAGGCCCTGCGGGGTGTGGTAAGACTACGGTTGCAAAAGCACTTTGTAACGAACTGGGAGTAGATTACTATGTCATCAATGGATCCGATGAGGGACGATTCCTTGATACTGTCCGAAATAATGCGAAAAATTTCGCTTCGACCGTCTCGCTTGCTTCAACTGCAAAACACAAAGTCATCATCATTGATGAGGCAGATAACACAACGAACGACGTACAACTCCTCTTACGGGCGTTTATTGAGGAGTTTAGTGGCAACTGCAGATTCATCTTCACCTGCAACTACAAAAACAAAATCGTCGAACCCCTCCACTCTAGATGCGCCGTCATCGAGTTTGGAATCAAAGGAAAGGAGCGTCAAGGAATCGCAGCAAATTTCTTTAAGCGTATCAAAACGATCTTGGATACAGAAGGTATTAAATATGATAACAAAGTCCTGGTAGAGTTAATTAATAAACATTTTCCTGATTGGCGTCGAGTTTTAAATGAAATACAGAGATATTCGTCGGGTGGAGCAATCGACGCTGGAATCTTGGCAACATTTTCCGATGTTAAAGTCAACAACCTTATTCAAAACCTTAAACAAAAGAACTTCCCTGAAGTTCGGAAGTGGGTGGTGGATAATCTGGACAATGATTCTGGTGTACTTATGCGTCGTATTTACGATGCTCTTTATACATCCTTGGCAAACTCTAGTATTCCTGCTGCTGTGCTTATCATTGCTAAGTATCAGTATCAGATTGCCTTCGTTGCGGATCAAGAAATAAACATGCTTGCATGTCTAACAGAGATTATGGTAGAGTGTGAATTCAAATGAAACATTATGATAACTATTATGTCAAGTTTGATGATGTTGAACTTAGGCAAATCTTGAAAGAAATTAGTAGTGAAGAAGTTAAAGAGAGAATAAGAAGTGTATTAGGAGAAACGATTGATCCTATAGATAAGTTTCACGCAACTATCGCATATTATGATATTAATTGAGGATGATGCAGTTTACGCTGCTAATAAGTTTATAGACTATTATTCTCAGTTCAATCGTATTGATGATTATCTTCGGCATATAAAAGAAGATAGAGGTGAGAATAGATCGGGATATCTTCCTGGTTTTGGCGCAGATTCGGATATGTTTGACAAGTTTGATATGCACCCTAACGATATGAATTTTGAAGTTCATGTCGTTGACACTGATACAAAAAGTCGTTCAAAGTATAATCAGTGGCTCTATTCAGAGACACTAAATTTGACTGCCTCTAATCCCATCGAAGAAGCAATTCCTGGTAGGACGCATAAGTGGATCGTAGTTGAAACAAACACGGACAAGGTTGTTGGTGTTGTGAGGTTTGGTTCACCTACTATTAATAGTAAACCTCGCAATAATTACTTTGGTGAAGTCAAGTCTCTTAGTGATATTAATGCTCATTTCGTTATGGGTTTCAATATCGTACCTACTCAACCTTTCGGATACAATTATCTCGGTGGTAAGTTGCTTGCACTTTTAGCATCATCGAAAGAACTTAAACAACAGTTTGATGAGAAGTATGGAATAGATCTCAAATACTTTGAGACTACATCTCTCTATGGAACTACTAAGGGTGTATCAATGTATGATGGACTCAAACCTTTTCTGAGGCACATTGGAGATACTGAAAGCAAGTTTTTGCCATTGTTTCATGATGATGTATTCAGAGATTTTTTCTGGTGGTTTAATGAACGAAATGGTGGAGAGCGTTTGATTTCTGCTGATAAGTCCTCAAAGAAACTGAAAATACAAGTTAAGATGATTTCTATCATCAGAAACTCTTTGAAGGATGATGGAAAACTAAAGCAGTTTAATGATTGTATTGATCATGCAATGTCTCTTACAGAAAAGAAAAGATATTATCTCGGAAACTTTCGTCACACCTCTGAAGAAGTAATTACTTGGTGGAAGAAGAAAGCATCCAAGCGTTTTGAAAAACTTAAGTCTGAAGACAGAGTAAGAACTGAACTTGAGATTTGGGGATCTACAAAAAATATGGAGATCATTAGATAATGGAACTCAAAGATTGGTTGAACTCAATCAACTTCACAAAAGAAGATTTGTCTGAGGATATGAAGTCATATCCACCATATATTGTCAATCGTTGTTTATCTGGACATCTTGATTGTGTATTATTTGCTAATGAAATGAATAAAAATCACTTTCTTGATAAAGATATGCAATATAAATTTTATCTAAATAGTCTGAGGAAAAAGAAGAGATTTTCTCCCTGGCTCCGTAAGGATAAAGTCACGGATCTCGAAAGTGTCAAACAATAC
>Ga0163111_10001984_pt1 | contig 12856 bp, 21 predicted proteins | sample CRUFie1St18metaG_FD_109645 | JGI IMG/M metagenome (GOLD analysis project Ga0163111, IMG submission 109645) | Marine microbial communities from the Costa Rica Dome - CRUD Field 142mm St18 metaG | ecosystem: Environmental > Aquatic > Marine > Oceanic > Photic zone | place: Costa Rica: the Eastern... | reverse complement strand
GGTACTTGAAGCATAAAGATACAGGCAAGGAAGGCGTCATTTTTAGAAAAGGTTTCTATTATGCAGTTGCAGTAGCAGTATCGCCAGACATGGAGATGAGTTTGAAGAAGTCTACATTAAAGGCAAAGGCTAAAATCGCTGATAGGATCAATGGAGAAATGAACAATAAAACTTTCATTGAATATACTGAAAAAGGTTCTGCAGAAAGCATGACTGGTATATTAGAGGCACAGGATGTCATAGTTAATGATATCAGTTCGACTCTATTGAGAACATATTCAGTTCAAAAGAAAATGACTGTTTATAACTCTAGCCTAAACAACTATAGGTCGTTTGTGTTGATTAAACTTTCTAAAAAAGATGTATTAGATTTAATCAAGTCATACAATAATGACAAAGCAATCGAGCAGGCTTCAAACATCAAAACAGATATCAAAGATATTTCAAAGGACTAGAATCCAATGAGATACTTGATTATCGCAATCGTACTATTGGTATCTGTTTTGTGGACTTCCAGTGTAATGGCAGGCGGTCCTTGGAGTGAGCAATACTGCAATCTTAAAACAGAAACAGTTAAGGTAGTTGACGGTAATGGTACGGTAATAGACAGCAAAACAACAGAAGTGTTGGTTTGTGATGATAGTGTGAAGGACTTCTTGGCGTATAGCGGTATAGCCAAAGAATGTAGAGAATATTATTATCATATCAACCTTAAAGGTTACTTAATGAAGAAGAAGGGATATGTTTGTGAAAAACTCGACGGCAGTTATGAGATTGTTCATCCTAGGATTAATTAGTTTATTACTAACCAATTGTGCAAGTAATAAACACAATGTAAATGATTCTGGATCGTACAAAAGTGTTAATCAACATTATACAAATGTTAATAGTTCAGCAAATATTCTGTACAACTACACATTATCTAAAAGATATAGTTTAAGTAAGGAAGATAAAGAAAAGCAACGAGACACAGTTTTCTACGTACTTAATAACCTAGATGAGGGCAAGGTTGCTAAATGGTACAATGAAGAAAAAGAGAGTTGGGGAGCAGTAAAAGTTGTTGCAAGTTTTCCTACAGGAACAGGTTATTGCAGAATTTTATTCAGCGAAATAGGAAAAAAGGACAAATCTAGGTTCTACAAAGAGACTGCTTGTAAGGATCTGGCTTACTACGGTTGGCGTTTTATTAGATAAATATTAGCAGTATTATGATTTTCGGACTGTTAGTATTATTTACGGCCCTGACTATATCAGGCGTAGCGATTTATTACTCGGTAGCAGGTTTAGTGGCTATCTTTGCCGCCGCGGCTGTGCCTATTATCATAATGGGTACTTCACTTGAAATAGGAAAATTAGTAACTGCACTGTGGCTTCACCGTAATTGGAAGCGAGCCAAATGGTGGCTAAAAGGGTACTTGAGCATAGCAGTCATTGTTTTAATGTTTATTACCAGCATGGGTATCTTTGGATTCCTTTCCAAAGCACATATTGAGCAAAATTTAGCCAGCGACACAGTTACACAAAGAATAGAGATCTTAGAAAACAAAATACTTGCAGAAGAAAAGTATATTGAAAGACAAAACGAAACTATCGACAGAATTCAAAGTAAAGATAAAAACAGCAACAACAGATTTGATAAAGACATTGCCATAGAGCAAAAGAAAATTGATGATGCTTATGCACGTCTTGAAGTACTTGACAAAGACGTTGAAGCATTTACGTCTAATAACAAAGGTTGGGGCGGTACAGGTAGAGTAAAACAAGGACTGGCTCTTAAAGAAAAACAAGCACCTGAACGTGCCGCATTACTCAAACAGATAGAAAAAGCACAAGAAAAAATAGACCAAATACGTTCAAAAAATGATCAGTCCTTGGATAAAATCGATGTTCAAATAGCAGATGTTGAAAAGAACATAATGAACGCAAACAACAGAATTGATGGATATATTTTAGAGATTGAACCACTAAAAGGTGACGTTATGAAACTGGAATCAGAAGTTGGTCCAATTAGATACATTGCAGAATTTATATATGGAGAAGAAGCAGACAGAAACTTACTTGAAGAAGCAGTCAGATGGGTAATCATTACTATCATTTTTGTATTTGACCCACTAGCAGTATTGCTTTTAATTGCGTCCCAGTATCACTTTATGTGGAGACACGAAGACAAGTACGGCAAACTGCCCCCAAAGTCAAGTCCAAACGATAACGGACCAGACACTCCGCCTTCAAAAAAAAAGATTGAACCAGTCATAGAGCCTGAAGTAGAAAACACATACGAACCAATCAAGTCTAAACCACTATCGGCGGCGAAAATAAAAGAATTCAAGGAACGTGAAAAACAAGAAATTAGAAAATTAGAAGCCATAGCCGCAGAGGCACGTGCAGAAGAAGAACAGCCTAAAACATTAAAATTAAGTGACATCAAAAAGCAAATGGATGAAAATAAAAAGTCCATGCAGGAACAAATGGCAAAACGTTCTGATATGCAAGATGGCTTTGATCCTTCCGAAGTAGAAGGTTACGAAGAGTTCAATAAAAAATATGACATGGATCCTGTGGTTAATCCAGAATGGGAAGACACTTTACCTAAAAACTTAAAGGCTGTCACAGGTAATAAAGAAGAGTCTACTAAACCTTTATCATCCTCTGGTTGGAATTACGATAAAGTTACAATGAAAACATTAAACGAAAAAGCAGAAGCAGAAGAAACTCCATCGGCAGAAGAAATTACTACACTAATAGAAGATGCAGAACAGAATGCTCCTGATGATGTGCAAAGCGAATACACAGATTTTGAAAGAGGAAGGCTTTTAGAGTACGAACAAAAAGAGAAAAATCTGACAGACGAAAAAACTTTATGGAAGAGAGACAATCCTACAGACACAATTAAGCGTCATAAAGAATGGTATATTAAAGGAATAATAGACACACTGCCTTGGGAAAACTATAAACCTAAGGAAGAGGAAGAACCTCCATTGCCACTTGACCAATGGAATAAAATGATTGCTGAAGCAGAAAAAGAGGTTTCCAAGGAAGAGACCAAAAAAAAAATCCGCGAAGAAAAAGACATTCATAATGAGGGATCAGGAGAATCAAACCAGAATAAAGTACAAGCCCAAAGAGTAAAACCTAACCTGACCACTGTACTTCCATTAAATTTTGAATTGGGTGCAGAGAACTATGTCCAAAATGAGGAACAGAATAATAATTCAGTTTGGAAGAATATCAAAAAATAATCAAATAAATTACTACAATGTCTGAAGTTAAATTAATCACACCACCAGATTCTATTCACGATTCAAACAAATCAGTTCTATTAATAAATTTTAATGACACGTTGAAAGAAGGCTTTAACAAAGCAATGACTGGTATTGATTATGATATAAACATATACCTATACGATTTTGAACGTATGTTAAATGAACAATGGTTGATTTCCACTATATCATTCGTAGACAATATCATTATTAATACAGAAGGATTAGATGGGCACTGGCTATTAGGTTACATTTTAAGTAAGTCAAAGACTTTTTACTTTGCTCCAGACAATGGAAAACAACCTTATAAATTATTAAATGCAAATAGGATCTATTCATTTGAAGAAGCAAGTAAAATATTTGTTAAAAAAACAGATCCTGCATTGTCAAATGTAGCAAGTGAAAAATTAAACAACCCGAAGGATTAAGGAAAAATTAATGAAAGCAGATCTTTGGTTTCCAACAATAATATGGCAAGGAGATTTAAAACAAGTTAATAACATTGAGTTAGCAGAATATGTTAATAAAATGCAAGAAGATACTCCTGGAAGAAGAATTAGCAATTATGGCGGTTGGCAAAGTGAAGCACAAGATTTATTATCACAAAAGCCTGTAGGAGTAGAAGTCCTACTACAAGGCATTCAAAATAGTATCAATCAATGCACCAAGATGGCTGGATTACCAACTTTGCAAATTAGCGACTTTTGGTGGAATGTTAATCCTAAAGGTAGTTACAATCAACCTCACAATCACAGAGACAGTTTATTAAGTGGAGTTTACTATATAGATGCCACACCTGAACAAGGCAGAATACAGTTCTATAGGGAAGACGATGCAGAATTCTTTTTACCAAGACTGCCTAAGTACACACAAATCACATCACAAAAAGCCACATATGATCCTGCACCATCTAAAATTATTATTTTTCCTAGTTGGGTAAGGCACAGTGTTGAAGGCAATCCTACAGATAAAACTAGATTAAGTATGAGTTTCAACACTATGATTGCTATGACTCCTGAAAACGATGAAATAGCGAAACTCAACGGTTTCACACAATAAATTTTTGGTAATTTTTTTTAAATTATGCTCTTGATTTTTTATAAAGAATTATTATATAATATGTATATCACAACAATTAAGTGATAAATAATAGTGTAGGTTGCTTCAGATAGGACTTACATTAACATTAACTCGCTTAACAAGGAGGAAAGCAATGACTAATAAACTATCTATATTCAATCAATTAAGACCAGTAACAGTTGGATTCGACAATGTGTTCGATCATTTTGAAAGAATGATTGATGACCACAATTTCAATCAAATGACTGCTACAAACTTCCCACCGTACAACATAGTGAAGACTGGTGACTACACATATGACGTGGAACTTGCTCTTGCAGGTTTTTCTAAAGACGACATAGATGTAGAGTACAAAGACAATATGTTGACTGTCAAATCTAAGGAGAAAGCCAAAGATGATGACGTAAACGGTATGCTTCACAGAGGAATTAGCAAAAGATGGTTTGCAAAAGCCTTTACTATTGCTGATGATGTAGAAGTAAAAGGAGCAGAACTTAAAGATGGTTTGCTTAAAATCTCTATGGAAAGAATTATTCCAGAAGGTAAAAAAGCAAGAACTATCGAAGTGAAGTAACTTTGGATATGGGTAGGGTGGCAACACCCTACCTAAATAATAGGACAAATATGACCGGAACAGATTTAGACGTAAAAATAGATGAAAAAATTAAACAGGTTGTAAAGGAACCAAAAAATTACAAAGTCATACTGATGAATGACGATGTAACTCCAATGGACTTTGTAATTGATATATTAACTACCATTTTCCACCACAGTATTGAAACTGCCAAAGAGCTCACACTCAAGATTCATAAGGAGGGGTCCTGTGTTGTAGGTATATACACATATGAGATCGCAGAACAAAAAGGAACCGAGGTTACCAATAGTGCTAGGACTAGAGGTTTCCCACTCCAAGTGATAGTTGAGCCAGAATGAGTAAATTAAAAGAAGCCACATGGGAGGCCCATAAGAATGCAGAGAGACAGGCATTTGTTATGGACATTTTCAAAGGTAGAGTAGACCCTAAACTCTACGCAGAATTTTTATATAATCAACACGCAATATATGATATACTAGAAGCCACTGCAATGATGCATGGCTTGTTTAACGATATTCCAACAGTTAGACGTGCACCGCACATTATGGAAGATTTCCAAGAACTTTGGGGCGATGCAGAATTGCCACAGTTAAAAGCGTCAACAAGAAAATATATGGATCATATTTTTAAGATAAGAGAAGACATTGACAAAGTTATGGCTCATGTGTATGTTAGACACATGGGTGATTTAAGTGGAGGTCAGATGCTTAAAAAAAGAGTTCCTGGTTCTGGAAAACTTTATCAGTTCGATGATGACGTAGATTCTATTAAAGAAAAAATCAGAAGTAAATGTAAAGATTCAATGGCAGAAGAAGCCAAACTTTGTTTCCATTTTGCAACTGAATTATTTAAGGAAATGCAAGATGGTCAAGTTAAGTAAAACATCACCTTTAAGAGAAGCACGAAAAGACTTTTCAGGAAATTTAATTAGAACTAATATACTGCAACAAGAAGTAAGGTATTTAAAAAGCAGGGTACAAGAAACAGACTGTGGACACATCCTGACTGCAATAAGTGTACTTGAGGATAGAATCAAAGCAATAAAAGGTGAAGAGATAGATGATCCTTTTATAGACGGGAGTGTATAATATGAGTTTTATTTGGGACACATTAATTGATTGTAAAAAACAAATCATAAAAGAATTTGATAAACGCGGTAGAGAGATCGAAGAGCCAGGTATGGCACAATTTAATCAACCCACCAACGGTTGGATAAACAGAGTATGGCAAACTAAAGATTGTAGACGTTGCCATATAGATGTTGTAGATGCAAGAGATTCAAAAGGATTGTGGATGATGCACGTATGCATATTTCCAAACCTTACAAACAATGGTCCAATATATGGCTTTGATGTTATTGCAGGAAAAAATAAAATAACAGGAGCCTTTCATGATTTTTCAAAAAGTTCTGGCGGAGAGGAACATCCACTTATTGATTGGTTTAAAGAAGCAGTAGAAGAATTTATACCTAGTAAAAAGAGAGAACTCCCACAATGGGCATTGAATATTTTTAGTGGCAGTATGATTGCGGCAGGTAATGTAAGAACAGATGAAGAAGCAAAAGCCATAGTCCAGTTAGCATTGGATAACCTAGTGGTATATTTTGATAGTATTTGTGATTACAACGACACTGCTAAAGAAGAAGACACAATTACAGCACAAAACTATTACTGTCATAATCAACAACAAAATCCACACACACCTAAAGTAATGAAGTCTTTAGGACTTAATGAAGCAGATGTAGAATTGTTTTGCACTGATGCATTATTTCCTAAGATTAAAACGGCAACATCCACAAAATAGTTCAAGTTTTATTAGATTATTATTGTTTGACTTACAACAAAAATAATGTTATTATAAAGAATGAATGTTTATATCACTGGTGGAAATAAAAGTTTACGTGAATTAGCACACAGTCTAATAAATTATTGTGCCGGTAAACTTTTTTCTGATAACCTTAGAAACAAAATTACTATTGATGTTGATTTTACTAGAACACTTTACAAAGAAGACGGTATACTTGGTGAAGTTGACTTTGATGATAACAATCATAGACCCAAAGAATTCACAATGACTGTGGACATCACAGGATCAAAAAGAAGAATAATGGAAACTATTGCCCACGAAATGGTACACATAAAGCAGTATGCCAAAGGTGAATTGGTGGATTTGAGCAGATGTGGATCCACTAGATGGCTTGAAAATGTGGTGGACACCAGCACAAATTACTGGGATTTGCCTTGGGAAATAGAAGCACATGGCAAAGAACTGGGCCTTTTCATTAGATGGGCAGAAGCAAATGACCTTGGAAAACAGGGTTGGACTCAAGAAAGTCTAAAATAATATCTATAAAGTACGCATATTATCCTAAAAACACAATTTTTTTTGGACCAAAAAAAAATTAAATACGTGTATGCGACACACCATATCACACAAAGCCAGAATAAAAAGAGCCTTGATGAAACGCGGGGGCATAACAAACTACACACCAACAGATCAGGTTGCTAAGACTTGGTACACAATACTGAACAGAGCATTGTTTGAAAACAAATTGAAACCTGTAGATATCAAAGTTAAAAGGTTGAGAGGATGCATAGGACAACTGCATATGGACTGGGATGGTAGATATTCAAAAAGAGGAACCTGTGATCAAAGCAAACTGCCATATCACAATCCAACCTTTGGATACAAAATTGAATTACACAATAGATTCAAAACGTGGAAAGACTTCTTAGAAACTTTGGCACATGAAATGGTACATCAATATCAAGTTGAAATTCAAAAAGATCCGTACGCAAATCACAATGCTAATTTTTATGCTTGGCGAGAAAAGTTTGCTAGGTATGGAATGAAGTTAACTCTCTAATATAAAATCACTATTTATCAGTTTTTTGGTTTAGTAAGGTCATCTAGTGTGATTATATGGTTTTCTGGAAAACTTAAAGCGTCTTTTGGTACAGTTTCAGTCGCACGTTTTGGTCTTATACGTGATGCATTCTTAATGGCTTTGTCCGCTTTCTTCTGTTCGCGTCTGCGAACTCTGTCCGATTTCTTAGCCATTTGTACTGCTCCATTAATAATATTTAACTGACTGTTGACTTTATATGCAAATAATGTTATATTTAAGAGTATTTGAACTAACTAAACGTATAAAATGGAGGACCTGTTGAAAATAGAAGTAAGAAACGGAAATGTTGAAAAAGCACTTCGAGTAATGAAAAGGAAGTTGAAAAAGGAAGGCATTTTTCAAGAATTGAAAAGACGTCAATATTATCAAAAGCCTAGCGAAGTAAAAAGAGAAACGCAAAAAAGAAGGCTGATCAATATAAAAAAAGCAGAAAAAATTAGAAGAATTAATTCATAAATGACTTGGTTGTTCTGGCAAGTACCCGAATACAGAGTAAAGCACTACATTGTAATGATGTTGATGGTTATGTTTCTATTGCCGGCTTTGTTAGGAGTCAGATACACATCGATAGGTTATCTGTTTAATTTTATGTGGGCGGATTTTATTTTGTATAGTTTATACGGTGTTCAAGACAAAATTAATAATAACAAAAAGGATGATGATGCAGACAATTCATTTTGATGACAAAGTGGTGGTTGAGTCTACAAACACTGGCAAAACAATTGATGCTGATGTACTTTCTTTTAAAGAAAATAGTTTTTTAAGTGTGGTAATCCAAAAAACTATTAAACTTCATATGCAATACAATGAAGCAAAGAAAGTATATATTGGTAGTCAGTCAGGTATGGAGTTTATCACTGAAGGTCCAGAAAAATTTGTTACCAAGCACGGTAGATAGAATCTAAATTGTTCTATCAAACAGCCAGGAAAGATAAATTACAATTATATGAAAAACATCGGAATATTAGGTGCTGGAAAAATTGGTTCAACAATCCATGCGTATCTGAAAACAACCGATCATAACATAACGGTTGCAGATAAATTTGGTAGCGATGAAGTTCAAGTACTAGATGTTTTTAATAAACAAGAATTAGATTCTTTTATATCCAAACAAGATATTATAGTTTCAGCCGCACCATATGACGCTAATCCTTTAATTGCAGATTCGTGTAACGAAAACAATGTTGCTTATTTTGATTTAACAGAAGACACTGCGGTTACAGATCATATTAAAACTTTCAAATCAGATGTATTCATGATGCCACAATGTGGTTTTGCTCCTGGCGCCATAAACATTGTAGCAAGTAATCTTATGAAACAATTCGAAAGAGTAGATAAAGTAAACATGAGAGGCGGTGCGTTACCTAAATATCCAAACAACAAAATGTCTTACTATCTTACTTGGAGTACATCAGGTTTAATAAACGAGTACATCAATGAATGTGATGTCATTAGAAACGGCAAACATATTAAAACACAACCTTTGGATGGTTTGGAAACAATTTATATAGACGGAGACAAATATGATGCGTTTAACACGTCAGGTGGTGCCGCAAGTATGTGTGAAACATTTGAAGGCAAAGTTAAAACTTTAGACTACAAAACAATTAGATATCCTGGGCATCATAATTCAATGAAGTTTTTACTAGATGATTTAAATCTTAAAAATAATAAAGACAAATTTATTGACCTATTTGATCAAGAAGTACCATACACAACATCAGATGTTATTGTAATGTTTTGCAGTGTGGTAGGAATCAAAAACGGAACTTTACAAGAAGTCACATACAGCAAAAAAATATATGGCGACGAAAACTTCAGTGCAATTCAAAGAACAACTGCTTCAGGAATGTGTGCTATTGTTCTTGCATATGCTGAAGGAAAACTAACAGGCAAAGGTTTTCAAAAACAAGAAGATGTACCATTGGAAACTTTTTTAAGCAATAAATTTGGTAAACTTTATGAATAAGAATGATTACGATAAGGTAATAAGCAGAGCAATAGAAATACAAAAAGAATGGAGAATCCTACCTGCACCTAAAAGAGGTGAATTAATTAGAATATTTGGAAATCATCTAAGACAAGACATTGAAGTGATTGGAAAAGCAATCATGCACGATGCAAAGAAAATACACGCAGAAGCAATTGGTGAAGTGCAAGAAGCAATTGATATGTGTGACTTTGCTGTAGGTTTATCTAGACAGTTGTATGGACTTACAATACAAAGCGAAAGACCGGAACACAAACTGCAAGAGGTTTATAATCCATTAGGAGTTGTTGGTGTAATAACTGCCTTTAATTTCCCTTGCGCCGTTTGGGCATGGAATCATTGTTTAGCAATGGTGTGTGGAAACAGTGTAGTTTGGAAAGGTTCGCCTAAAGCAAGTCAGGTAACTCAAAGTTGTAAAGAAGCATGGGATAAAGCAGTAAGCGAATGTTTTTATCCTGATTTAAAATTTAAAGATTTGTTGCAAGTTGTTGAGGGAGATAAAGATCAAGCAGAATGGATGGCAGATGATTCAAGAATAAATCTTTTAAGTGCTACAGGATCGACAGCAATGGGTAAAGCATTGGCTCCAAGAGTTTCCGCAAGAATGGGTAAAGGTTTGTATGAATTAGGTGGCAACAACGGAATGATAGTTTCCAAATATGCAAATATTGATCTTGCAGTAAGAGGTATTGTATTTGGTGCAGTTGGTACGGCAGGACAAAGATGTACTACATTAAGAAGATTAATTGTACATAATTCCGTATATGACGTGCTGTTAGAAAAATTAAAGTCTGCTTATGCAAGTTTACCTGTGGGAGATAATTTTAAAGAAGAAACATTAGTGGGACCACTTATAAATCAAGAATCAGCAGACAGAATGCTTTCGGTATTAGAACAAGCCAAAGCAAAAGGTTACACAGTTCATGGCGGTGAAGTTGTAGAAGGATGTACAATCAGACCAGCAATAGTTGAGGCAAATGAACAATGTGACTTAATCAAGACAGAAACATTTGCACCTATTTTATATGTTTTAAAGTATTCCGATTTAGAAGAAGCAATAAATATTCATAACGCAGTTCCGCAAGGTTTAAGTTCATGCATATTCACTGATAATGTGCAAGAAGCAGAAACTTTTACCTCAGCAGTAGGTTCAGATTGTGGTATTGTTAATATCAACATTGGACCAAGCGGAGCGGAAATTGGCGGTGCATTTGGTGGTGAGAAAGACACTGGTGGCGGACGTGAGTCTGGTTCTGATGCATGGAAACAATATATGCGTAGAAGCACAGTCACAATCAACTACGGAAAATCATTACCATTAGCACAAGGTATTAAATTTGGAGACTAAAATGCCTAAAGGATTTTATAGAGATCCAGAACTCAAATTCGATCTGGACAAGATGCAACAAGCATTGAAAGATGTAGACTCAAGAGTAGCAAGACAATCACCATTAGGAGAAAGAGATATTAATGCAATCTGTTTGACACAGATACCAAATGATCCTAATTCAATTACAGGTGGAAATGTCAGAGGATTGTTTTGGACTAAACCTGATAGCACCTATAAAGAAGTGCAAAGGGAACAACCTATTGATGAAGCACAATATTCAGAATTTGTCAAACTTTTCGAAGACACTTACTTCAAAGAAATGTATGACGCACTTACCAAAAAATATAAACTTGGTAGGGTTAGGTTACTTTGGAAATTGCCACGCACCACTTTAAGTTGGCACAGAGACCCTGAACCTAGATTACATATACCAATTGTTTCAAATTTTGGTGCTCGTATGTGTATCGATACTGAAGTTCATCATATGCCTGCGGATGGCGGAGTATGGATCACAGACAATACAAAATATCATAACGCATTCAACGGTGGAGAAGAGGATAGAGTACATCTTGTTGCCACAGTTTTGGATTGTGATATGTCTATATTTGAATAATTTGGTAAAGTACTTTTCCAAAAAACCTTGACTTAAACAGCCTTAGATAGTATATTGTTATTAATATGTTAGACATAATAAAAAATGTTTTTTATTCTGGAACGAATACTGTACAGGAAAAAACAAAAATCAGAAGAGGAGTTAGCTCAATGGCTAAAACTAAAACTATGACTATACAAAAAAGAGTAGAAAATGCTTTATTAAACGGTGAAGCATTAACATCAAATGCTATCAAAAATAGATTTGGTGCTGGTAACCCAGGTGCTGTAATTCAAGCATTAAGATTCAGTGGTGTACCTGTGTTCTTAAACACTAACAAAAAAACTGGTGTTAAAGTATACAGAACAGGTAAAGCACCTAAGGCAATCGTAGGTCTTGGATACAAAGCATTAGCAAAAGGCGTACAAGTATAATTGTATAGTTTTTTACTAGATTAAAAAAGGCGGCTTCGGTCGCCTTTTTTTTTGACTTGACTAATACCAAATTTTTCTGTATAATTCTATTATAAGGAAAAAATATGAGCGAATTTAAACAAGGTATTTTTAACATACTTAAAAAATTAGGAACAAGCAGTTTAGCACTTGCCTTAATTTATACCGCTGGACATATCATAATTGCCATGTCAGTTGTGAGTGTAATGACAGGTGCCAGTCTTTGGGAGGCAGGAGCAGTTGCATTAATTGAACCCAGCATAAATGGGGTTTGGTTTTACGTTTTACACAAAATTTGGCGTAAATTCAGTGGTGATCCTAAAGCAATAGCATTCGACGATTAAAAAAGCCGCATAAACACTGGCTTTTTTAGCCTATCTTTTTGGTTGACTTTTTGGTACTATAGAAACTATAATAGTATTATAAACAAAAAGAAAGGCACCATGCAAAAACAAATAGAACAATACATAGAAAACATCAAAAAAGACTACGTTGGTTTTGGAAGACCAAAAACTAAAACTCAACTAGAAGTTCACGAAAATATGAAGAATGAGTTCAACGACAGCATTAGAGTTGAACCTGGTAAGAAGTACATTAAAATTACTACTGCCATTGGAACTAGCAGATCAGTTCATTCATTTATAGCAAG
>Ga0163111_10001982_pt1 | contig 12859 bp, 11 predicted proteins | sample CRUFie1St18metaG_FD_109645 | JGI IMG/M metagenome (GOLD analysis project Ga0163111, IMG submission 109645) | Marine microbial communities from the Costa Rica Dome - CRUD Field 142mm St18 metaG | ecosystem: Environmental > Aquatic > Marine > Oceanic > Photic zone | place: Costa Rica: the Eastern... | reverse complement strand
ATAAATTTTAAATTTACGAACATTTTTAGTGTTCTTTGGTCGGGGCCATGTCTTTCCTACCGTGATTCTACTATTTTTCGGTAATCTGAATTCAACCATTAATCTTTACCTTAGCCTTGTTCTCAAAATGTGCGTTCCTTTGGCGCAATTCTATCTAAAGAAATACCCCCTTCATTTTCCGTTGTTAAAGGTTTTTTACCTACGTTTCTATATGATAATTTCACCTCAGCACCATCAACGACAGCCAAAGAATGTTTGCGCCAATTTTTATCATCTCTTTCTGGATAATCTTCGTGCGCATGTGCTCCACGACTTTCCTTCCTTGCCTCAGCACCGAAAATAGTGGCCAAAGAATTTGGCATAAGGTTATCCAATTCAAATGTTTCCATAAGATCTGTATTCCATATAAGTGATCTATCCGTAACTTTCAAATCATCCATTTTACTTGCAATACTCTTCATCTTTTGAACACCTTTTAGTAAGGTATCATTTGCCCTGAATACCGCTGCATCAGATTGCATCGTTTTCTGCATCTCTAGCCTTAATTCTGCTGTCCCTATATCACCATTTGAATGCCTCACCCTGTCAAACCGATCCATAGCTTTATCAACAGAGTTCATGTTTAGAGGTTTATTTGGCGCAGATGGGTCGACTACTTCTCCTGCCCTTATTGCTGCTGCTCTTCCAAATACTACCAAGTCAATTAGACTATTTGAACCTAACCGATTTGCACCGTGCACAGATGCACATCCTGCCTCACCAACTGCCATAAGCCCCGGTTGTATCTTATTATGATCTTCAGATGTGGGGTTTAAAACCTCTCCCCAGTAGTTTGTAGGAATTCCTCCCATATTGTAGTGAACTGTTGGCAACACCGGGATAGCATCCTTTGTTAAATCAACACCTGCAAATATACGCGCACTTTCAGATATCCCTGGTAATCTTTCTGCTAATGCCTCGGGTGGTAAATGATTTAGATTTAAATGAATGTGATCACCATCTTTGCCAACACCTCGCCCTTCACGGATTTCCATAGTCATGCAACGACTAACATAATCTCTTGGAGCAAGATCTTTATATGTTGGCGCGTATCTCTCCATAAATCTCTCACCTTCAGAATTCGTCAGATACCCCCCTTCACCGCGCGCTCCTTCAGTTATCAAACATCCTGAACCATATATTCCGGTTGGGTGAAATTGAACGAACTCCATGTCTTGCAAAGGCAAGCCTTGCCTGGCGATCATCCCACCTCCATCACCCGTACAGGTATGTGCGCTGGTTGCACTAAAATAACTACGTCCATACCCACCAGTGGCAAGTACTACCATTTTAGAGTTAAACCTATGAATTGTACCGTCATCTAGTTTCCAAGCAATCAGACCCTGACAAACACCATCTTCATCCATGATAAGATCAGTTGCAAAATACTCTATATAGAATTCAGCATTATTCTTGAGAGATTGCCCGTAAAGTGTATGTAGGATAGCATGACCCGTTCTATCAGCAGCCGCACAGGTCCTTTGGACTGGAGGCCCTTCCCCAAATTCTGTAGTATGACCACCAAAAGGACGTTGGTAAATTTTACCCTCCTCAGTTCGAGAAAAAGGCACTCCATAGTGCTCAAGTTCATATACCGCCTTAGGTGCTTCTCGTGCTAAATACTCCATCGCATCAGTGTCACCAAGCCAATCAGACCCCTTAACAGTGTCATACATATGCCATTGCCAATTATCTGGCCCCATATTTGAAAGCGACGCTGCGATCCCTCCTTGCGCAGCCACGGTGTGAGAACGTGTTGGAAAAACTTTTGTAATACAGGCCGTTTTTAGACCCTGTTCAGCCATTCCTAAAGTCGCACGAAGTCCTGCTCCCCCTGCGCCTACGACAACTACATCATACTCATGATCAATGAACTTATATGCTGACATAATTTTTTTCCAACAACCTATCCAACTAACGCTAACTTACCCAGAGCTGCGGCGGCGGCGACCGAAAGCACTACAGTACTTAAACTAATTATCTTTAGTAGCAATCGATTCAACCGCATATTATGCACATAGTCTTCTATTACCACTTGTAAACCCTGTCGCAAGTGAATCAAAGCTGTAATAATAAAAATGGCTGTGATTGCACTTATTAACTTATTATTAAAAAAGCTTGTAACAGACTGATGATTTTCACCAATGATTAGGGAAAAGAAGTAAATAAATAGTAATGAAGTTGGTATGAGTATTATTGCCGTTACTTTCTGCATTAGCCAATGTTGCAGACCATGATCAGAGGATTTCAAACCAGAAATAATATTATAAATTGAGCGCAAATTCATTAAACACCTTTACAAAAGAACCAATGAAAAAATGCTTAATAGCATTGATCCTAGTACTACTATCCAACCAGATCTCCAAACAGTTGATAAAGTGAACCCATATCCTAAATCCCAGAAGAGATGGCGAATACCATTAAGAAAATGAAACCAAAAAGCCCATAAAGAGCCAAAAAGTATTACGAAACCTAACCATGAATTCAAAATATTATCTATCCATGCGAAGAGAACTGGGCTAAATGCGGCTGCAACAAACCAGGCAACCAGCAATAATAATCCAAAAGTCATCGCTACTCCTGTCAGTCTGTGCATAATAGAGACAGTCCAGGTTATCTGGTATTGATATATGTCCAGATGAGGAGATAGCGGACGATTATCATTACGCGACTCTTCCATGATTTTCCTCTCATTTTATATATTATTATCTATTAATGGAAATGGCGCAGAATACCATAGGGTCAATAGAACAAAAACGTCACATATTTAAATTTAAATAATAAAATACTAACATTGACTAAGCCAAACAATAATCAGATTGGAATAAAAGCCCAATAATCAAAATCAAGCAATACATTTGATTTGTAATCTCCATTAGTCTCAAAGAGTTCAAGCTCTTTCAATGGCTGCTTAGAGGCTACCAATCTTAATCTTATTGCGCCTACATTTGGATTTCTAGTAAAAGCTGTATCAATAACTTCAGACCATGCAGTCACCGTGTCACCAGCTATGCATGGGTTGACATGCGACCCAGAGTTAATACCGGCAATCAATTGTGCGTTTGCTAATCCATTAAAACTTAATGCTCGTGCCATTGAAATAATATGCCCACCATAAACTAATCTAGTAAGATCTGCTCTTTGTGTTTTATCAAAATGTACCTTTGCTGTATTCTGCCAAATACGTGTAGCCATCATATGCTCCGCCTCTTCTATTGTTACAGCATCAATATGATTTATTTTTTCTCCTATACTATAATCTTTCAGCCTGTACCGTTCACCTGAAAAATCAAAATTATAATTTTCAAAAGTTAACCCTTCTGGAATGATCAACTCTTCTACTCTAAGATTCTTTTTCAAATCAGGTATTTCGGCTTTTGGCTCTGGAGCATCTAAATCCTTTTTTTTAACCATTACCCACCGAACGTAATCCATAACTTTTTCGTCATTCTGATTAAATCCCGATGTTCGAACCCAGACTACTCCAGTTTTACCACTTGAATTTTGCTTTAAACCAATAATTTTACTTTCTGATCGTAGTGTATCACCCACAAACACAGGTTTTATAAATAATCCTTCTGCATAACCAAGATTAGCAACCGCATTCAATGAGATATCAGGAACAGTTTTTCCAAAGATTATGTGAAATGCCGCAAGTTCTGTTAAAGGTGACTGAGGCATACCGCAATCTTTTGCAAACAGATCAGATGAATAAAAGGCATGTCTACTCGGATATGCTGCATGATAAAAAGCTCTCTCGCCCGAGGTAACAGTACGTGGAACCGAATGTTTCATAATCTGGCCAACGGAATAGTCTTCAAAAAATAAACCACTATTTGTTTTTCTTGTCATCGTACTTATCCTAGCCTTTGAATTGCATCCATAAGTGCCAAATTTTTTCGTGCAGTTTCGATATGTAAGTTCTCTATAATTTTTCCATCCAATACAGCGACACCCTTACCTTCCTTAATCGCCAAATCAAATGCTTCTATTTGTCTAAGATACAACTCTTTTTCTTCATAAGAAGGCGAGAATGCGCTATTGACAGTTAGCAGTTGTTGCGGATGGATTACAGTCTTACCGTCAAAACCTAGATCTTTTCCTTGTTCAGCCTCCAATAATAATCCTTTATCATCTTTAAAGGCATTATAGACACCATCAATACAAGCGATACCAGCACTCTTTGCGGCTAATACACACATTGATAGACTGGTGAGCAATGGAAATCTATTTTCAACAAACCGCGTATTAAGCTCTTTTTGGAGGTCATTTGTACCCATCACCAATCCACCCATTTTTCTTGATGTTTTGCTGATATCTCGGGAATTCAATACACCATCAGGAGTTTCAATCATGGCCCAAATATTAGTCTTATTATTAGGAAGCATGCTCTCCATTGCTTGTTCGATTTTTCTTATATCATTACCCGAGTTGACCTTTGGAATTAAAACTGAGTGAGCTTTCGATTTAACTGCCATAGACAAATCTTCCTCCCACCAGTTAGTTTCAAGACCGTTAATTCTCACCAGCAAAGATCTTTCGTTGTAATTAATCGAGTTTAAAGCACCATAAACATGCTCTCTTGCAATATTTTTCTCACTCACCGCTACTGCATCCTCCAAATCAAAGATGATAGCGTCAGCACTTAAGCTTTGTGCTTTTTCTAGTGCTCTGTTATTCGCGCCTGGTATATAAAGTAATGAGCGATACGGTCTTATATTCAATTTTAAGTCACCTTTTCTTATGCTTAAAGCTATTCTAAACTTTAACTGTTACCATAGAGTGTTGATATCTCTATATACAAGTCTGATAAGAGAAAAAAACTGGTAGTTTCAATCGCTTAACCTCTATTTATTAAAAACTGATCTGTTAGCGCCTCAGCATCATAATGCGAAGTTATCCAGTCTCGCAGTGAAATATTTTTGGCTTCACCCTCTCTTTCATAAACATCCATTAGGAAATCCAATACTCCAGTTCTCGAAAATTTTAAATGCAAATATTTCAAGCTAAATTGATTTCTCGTTTCCGAGACAGTATATCCTTGAGAATAAATTAAATAAAAAGCTGCTGCCAAAGAAGCTCGATCCGCACCTGATTTGCAATGAACGACAAACGGCTTTTCTATTTTGTCAAAAACGTCAAACAGCTCAATAATAAAATGTTTTGGAGTTAGAGACCGCGCCCACATACTACAATTTATAAGTTCTACACCAAATTTTTTACAGGCTTCTTTTTCAAGAAGGAAATGTGATTGACTTGGACTCCCTCTTAAATTGACGATAGTTCGAATCCCTCGATCAGCATACTTTTTGATCCTTCTAGGGGATGGTTGGTTGGATCTGTATGCGCCAGGAGCAAATTGATAAAAATTAGTCCAAATAATTCTTAAAAATCCATGATCCATTAACTGAAAGTGAATATGAGATAAAAATCTCTGCCAGGGAGTATCCAATGAATTACCAAATCGATTTCTAAGTTTACTCTCAGCCTTTTCAATGCGACCCCACAATCGGTCAAACATATATGTACCATCCCATTCTATATTTTAACTTGGTTATATATGATCCTAAATGTTTTACAAACGATTTGAAGAATTGAAACATTGCCAAGGTTATGGCAGTATATCCTCGATAAAATTTTTAAATGAGTATTTATAAATGTCTCAACAAGGTCGTCCCTATTTAGCAATACCTGGTCCTTCTGTAATTCCTGAAAGAGTTCTAAACGCCATGCATGTGCCTTCGCCAGATATCTATAAAGGGGAACTTCACGAGATCACAAGATCTTTAATACCAGATCTACAACATATCGCTCAAACAGAAGCTAAAGTGGCAATTTATATTGCAAATGGCCATGGCGCTTGGGAAGCTGCAATTGCTAATACATTATCTCCTGGTGATCATGTCTTGGTTTTAGCGACCGGTCGCTTCGCATTTGGTTGGGGTGAGATTGCACAACATCTTGGAGTAAACATTACAACATTAGACTTTGGAAAATCAAAAGGGATCGACTTAGAAGCCGTGGAAGAAGTCTTAACAAGTGAAGGTAGTGAAAAATTTAAGGCTATTTTAGTAGCTCACACTGACACATCTACATCAATCAAGACTAATTTAAGGCAACTTAGAGATTGTATAGACACGACTCAACATCCAGCTTTATTGTTTGCAGATTGTATTGCTAGTCTTGGTACAGACTGTTTTAAAATGGATGAATGGGGCGTGGACCTTATGATCTCTGCCTGTCAAAAAGGTTTGATGACTCCCCCAGGATTGAGCTTTGTCTGGTTTAATAAAAAAGCAGAACAGGCCAGACTTCAAAAACAGATAGTGAGCTCTTATTGGGATTGGCTACCACGAACAAACGTGAAAAGATATTATCAATATTTTTGCGGAACAGCTCCAACCCATCACATTTACGGGCTCCGAACTGCTTTAGATATGATGATAAAAGAAAATAACCTTGAGAGTATCTGGCAAAAACATTTGAACCTATCTTCTGCGATTTGGGCTGCATTTGAATGTTGGTCAGAATTTGGAAATATAGAACTAAACATAAAAGAACAAAGTTTAAGGTCTAATGCTGTTACAGCAGCCAGTATAAGCAAAGGTGGAGCAAAAAAGCTTCAGGATTGGTGTGAGAAAAACTCTGATCTAACACTGGGAATTGGTTTGGGGATGGCTGACCAAGAGGATATTAAAATTCATGATTTTTTTAGGATTGGCCACATGGGACATATTAACACTACTATGGTACTTGGAGTGATTTCTACAATTGATGTAGCTTTAAAAGCCTTGAACATTCCACATGGTCAAAATGCTTTAGATGCTGCGTCAAAAAAATTGTCAATTAGCTTTAAAGAGTAAATTTTTAAACAAATAATGTGTTATTGCCCAATATTATCCAATACCTTTGGTAAAATATCCTCAAGAAGATCTAAATCCTCCTCGGTTCCAACAGAAACTCTAATACATCTATTTTGAGGTTCGACAAACGGCATCCTCACAAAGATGCCATTATTTATTAGGTCAGTCATAATCTTTGCTGCACGATTTTTTCCAGCGCCACAATCAATTGCAACAAAGTTGGTTGCTGAAATCACAGGTTTTAAGCCATTTTTTAATGCTATTTCATAAATCCGTTTTTTTGCTTTATCAACTTCAAGAATTGTACTTTCTAAGTATTTTTTATCTTTTAACGCCTCAATCGCTCCAGCCTGACTTACCCGACTCATGCCAAAATGATTACGAATCTTATTAAAAGCAGATGCCAATTCGCTATGACATATTGCATATCCAACCCGAGCGCCTGCCATGCCAAAGGCTTTTGAAAACGTTCGGAACCGGATTAATTTCTCATCATTACAATCAATCTTGGGAGATGTTCCATTAGGTGCAAATTCTATGTACGCTTCATCAAGCACAAATAAGCACCCATCAGGTATCTTACTAATCACTTTCTCGATTTCTTCACCACTTATCCAAGTGCCCATTGGATTATCTGGATTTGCTAAATAACATAATTTTGCATTTGTATTTATTGCTTTTTCTACTAGAGACTCTGGATCTTCACAATCATCAACATATGGTACGGTCTGTATTTGACCTCCATAACCAGCAACATGAAAATTAAATGTAGGATAAGCACCTAAAGAGGAAACTACTATATCTTGTGGCTCAATAAATAATCTACATAAATACCCCAGCAAGCCATCTATCCCCTCACCAACTACAATGTTTTCCATCGGAACCCCATGTTCCTTGGCCAAATAAGTCTTTAAATCATAATTTTCAGGGTCTCCATACATCCATGATCGCTCTGCTTCTCTCTGCATCGCCTTGATAGCTAAGGGTGAAGGACCAAAAACATTTTCATTAGCCCCCAAACGTGCAGAAAATACTCTGTTGCTATTACGTTCTTGGGTTTCAGGACCGACAAAAGGTACTGTCGATGGAAGTTTTTCACATAATTTTGTGAAATTAAATCTACTCATTCTAGCTCTCATAAAGTTTATTAATTAAATAAAGATAACTAATTCATTTCATCAAGTCTATTAATTGCTTTAGAAACTCTCTCTGCCTCAGCAGTCCATTGGATTAATCGCTCTTTGTTTTCTTTTAATACTTTAGCCGGCGCATTATCTACAAATTTTGGATTAGAAATTCTTTTTTGTGTTCCCTCAATGTCATTCTTTAACTTGTCCATTATCTTTTCGAGACGACTTTTCTCGACTGAAACATCGATTAGGTGTGATAAAGGCAAGCAAATTGTGCCCCCATCTATAGTTAATGTAACTGAACCTTTTGGTGCAACTTTTAATTGCTTTAATTCTTCTATCCGAGCCAATCTCTTAATCATAATCAAATTGGTATCAAGAATGGCTTGTTTTTCACCACTTAATTCTAGTATTATTAAATCAAGTTTAGCTCCACCATTTACATTCATTTCTGACCGAACTGAGCGAATATTTTCAATTAGCGATATAACCCATGTTATATCTTTCTCAGATTGCTCATCAAATAAATCATCAACATTATATACTGGCCAATCTTCATGGATCAACATATTAGCCCGAACTGTGATTTCACCCCATAATTTCTCTGTAATGAATGGCATTATAGGATGTAGCATGATCAAACATTGATCAATTACCCAAGCCAAAGTTTGTTGTGTTTCTCTCTTTATTTCAGCATCATCTCCTTGAAATAAGGGTTTGGAAAGTTCAACATACCAATCACAAACCTTACCCCAAATAAATGCATACAACCCATTAGCAGAATCATTAAATCTGTATTGCTTCAATGAGTTATCCAAATGGTTTTTTGCTTTTGCGACCTCTCCAATAATCCATCTATTCAACTTTTGATTTACATCTTTAGGATTAAAAGACTTGTCTGGAACGCATTCGTTGAATTCAGCAAATCTAGCAGCGTTCCATAATTTTGTCCCAAAATTTCGATATCCAGCAACTCTTTGAGTAGATAGCTTTAAATCCCTGCCCATTGCTGCCATCGCAGTCAAGCTAAACCGAATTGCGTCTGCCCCATACTCGTCTATCAACTCTAAAGGATCCAACACATTCCCTAGCGATTTAGACATTTTCTTACCATGCTCATCACGCACAAGCGCATGCACATATACTGTATGGAAAGGTTCTTTCTCTACTACTGCCAACTGCATCATCATCATCCGAGCAACCCAGAAAAAGATAATGTCAAAACCCGTTACAAGCACATCCGTTGGAAAATATCTTTTAAACTCATCTGTCTGCTCCGGCCAACCCAAGGTTCCTATTGGCCACAAGCCAGAAGAAAACCAAGTATCCAAAACATCAGGATCCCGAGTTAAAGATTTTCCACCAGATAGGGTTAAAGCTTCTTCCTCTGAAGTGGCACAATATTGATTACCTTCACCGTCATACCAAACTGGTATTTGATGTCCCCACCACAGTTGCCGTGAAATGCACCAAGGTTCTATATTCTCAAGCCAATGGAAATAAACTTTCTTATCTCTTTCAGGAAGGATTCTTGTTCTACCTTCTTTAACCGCTGAGATCGCAGGTTCTACAATCTTCTGAGCATCAACAAACCACTGGTCGGTCAACATCGGCTCAATTACAACTTTTGATCGATCACCAAATGGTTGCACAACTTTCTTGTCTTCAACCTTAATTAAAAGGCCTATACTATCTATTTCTGTTACAATTTCTTCCCTAGCTTCAAACCTAGTCAATCCTCTAAATTTACGAGGAACCAGATTGTCCAAATGGTCGTCATTACGCATGTTTCCCTTAGAGTCCATGAGTGCATGCAAAGGGATATCATTTCTTTTAGCCACTTCATAATCATTAAAATCATGAGCACCCGTAATTTTTACGGCTCCAGAGCCAAATTTTGGGTCTGGATATTCATCTGATATAATTGGGATAGTTCTATCACAAAGCGGTAAATGCACTTGTTTTCCAATTATAGATGTATAACGGTCGTCAGATGGATGGACAGCAACCGCTCCATCTCCCAACATTGTTTCGGGTCTTGTCGTAGCAATGGAGATATAATCTCGCTCTTCCTCAAGCAAAACATTGCCTGCATCATCTTTTTCAATATAAACGTATGTCTCATTGCCAGCCAACGGATACTTAAAGTGCCAAAATTGACCATCAACTTCAATATTTTCTACTTCCAGATCTGAAATCGCAGTTTCAAAATGAGGATCCCAATTAACTAATCTTTTCCCGCGATAAATAAAACCCTTGTTATACATCTCAACAAACACTTTTAAGACAGCATCATGAAATCCTTTGTCCATTGTGAACCTATTTCGATCCCAATCACAGGATGCACCTAACCGTTTAAGTTGGTTAACAATCGTGTCTCCACTTTCTTCTTTCCATTCCCAAACTTTTTCTAAGAATTTTTCACGCCCTAATTCTTCTCTACCAGGTTTTTTTTCTTCAGAAAGTTTTCGCTCCACTACCATTTGCGTTGCGATGCCAGCATGGTCTTGACCAGGTTGCCATAGTGTATCGAAGCCTCTCATTCGATGCCACCTGATTAAAATATCCTGTAGAGTATTATTAAAAGCATGACCCATATGCAGAGAACCTGTAACATTAGGTGGTGGGATCATTATTGAAAAGCTCTTGGCTCCATCTTCCGCATTAGCGCCCGCTTGGAAACACTTGTTTTGCTCCCATTCTGCAAAGATTTCAGCTTCAGCAGTCTTGGCATTAAAATTTTTTTCCATACTCATTTAATTCACCGATATCAATTTATTGACATTACTTATATAGGCTTTGACCCAAACAAAAGCCTTTAAGAATACAAATAAGTTTAAAACATGAAAAAAAATTTGTATTTTAAGTAAATATAATAGGTTTGAAGAAATTATGCCTTACTTCTTGCAACAGATAACTCTGCATCAAACAGTGACATTGGTTTTGCATTCAAAACTTCAGGATTATAAGGATCTCTAGCGAATACCTCCTCAACCATTGGACGAAAAAAATCTAAGGGCAAATCATTATAACTAGGATCAAAACTAGTCTGATCCCATCTTTCACAAAATTCAACACAGTCATTAAAAAATTCATGACCTTTAAACTTGTCACGTTTGTGCTGATTTCCTCCAACCAAATGTCCATAATAGATCATTTGAAAATCTCCGTGCTTTTCAACCACCCATCTACACTGCTCTCGAACAAATGGCTTTAGAATGGTTGCAGCATATTCATCATGATTATATGGTGCAAATATATCTCCAATATCATGTAAAAGTGCCGACACTACCCAGTCTATATCTGCCCCATCTCGCCAAGCTCTGGTTGCTGACTGAACAGAATGACCTAATCGTGAAATTTGATATCCTGACAAGCTTTCATCCAGGTTTACCAGAGCATTGAGCAATCGATGGGCAGTTCCTTTTGTGTATTCTATTTCATGCTCATTCAAGAACAAATAATCTTCCGCATCTCCATCTTCCATTTTTGTGAATTTGACTTGTTCCATAATTAGGCCTCGCTATTTATATTTGCGACAGAACTTGATCCAGCCGCCAATGCTTTTGCTTGAACTCTTCCTATTTCATCATAAACAATCAAACTATCTTCTGTAAAGTCAGTTCGAGGCGGCATAACATTTACAAAATTACCAACACTTTTAATTACTAAAACTAACATCAAATAATCTCTCTTAGTTAAATATTTTTTGCTTTTATATAAATCTCCAGTGGGAAAAGATATCCAATAGTCCATAGCTCATCTTTTTGTGTTTCTAATAAATATTCTGGATTTACTTGTATATTACACATGATTAACTTGATAAGATATTGATAGCATCTAGATGGAACAAAAATGGCAAAATCAATCATGATTCAAGGGGCTGGCTCAAATGTGGGTAAATCATTATTGGTAGCTGGAATTTGTCGATCTCTAAATAACCGTGGTTTTAGAGTAAGCCCATTTAAGCCTCAAAATATGTCAAATAATGCTGCAGTTACAAAAAATAATGGCGAGATTGGCCGGGCACAAGCATTACAGGCAATCGCCTCACGAATAAACACACATACGGACCTCAACCCTGTATTGCTAAAGCCCGAGTCTGAAATTGGCAGTCAAGTTATAGTAAATGGCCAACGCTTAGCTACTGTTAAAGCTCGTGAATATGCAAAGCTCAAACCAAAACTTTTGAATGCAGTATTACGGAGCTTCAATAATCTAAAAACAAAGAACGATTTTATTATAATTGAGGGAGCTGGAAGCCCTGCTGAAGTTAATCTTCGAGAGGGGGATATTGCAAATATGGGCTTCGCCGAAGCCGCAAATATACCCGTAGTAATTGTTGGAGATATAGATAGAGGTGGTGTTATCGCTCAATTGGTTGGTACTAAAAATATTTTGACCAAACAGGACTCAGACAGAATTAAAGGGTTTATAATTAACAAGTTTAGAGGAGACGTTAGCTTATTTGACGATGGACTTAAAATTACTGAAGATAGGACAAATTGGCTATCTCTTGGTGTGGTACCATGGTTTGGTGAAGCAAATATTCTGCCCGCAGAAGACATTCTTGATATCTCATCTTCAGATGGCGATCAAATAAAGATTGTTGTTCCCAAATTAAAGCGGATCGCGAATTTTGATGACCTAGACCCGCTAAAAATAGAACCAAGCATTTCACTGGAGATTATTGAAAGAGGAAACCCTTTACCCTTAGATGCAGCGTTAATATTAATTCCAGGATCCAAATCTACAATTAGTGACTTGGAAGATTTTCGAGAACAAGGTTGGGATATAGATCTTCAGGCCCACATCAGACATGGTGGT
>Ga0163111_10001980_pt1 | contig 12876 bp, 14 predicted proteins | sample CRUFie1St18metaG_FD_109645 | JGI IMG/M metagenome (GOLD analysis project Ga0163111, IMG submission 109645) | Marine microbial communities from the Costa Rica Dome - CRUD Field 142mm St18 metaG | ecosystem: Environmental > Aquatic > Marine > Oceanic > Photic zone | place: Costa Rica: the Eastern... | reverse complement strand
TTGTTTGTATTTCTAAACTTGGATTAAACAGCATTAATATCTGTTCCATAATTTGTAATTTTTGTTCTGTGTTAGTTGACCATATGTCAGCGGCAACAGTTAACTTGTAAGGTGTAGGCATTAAACGCTCTACTGTTACATTTTTACCTTGTGTGTTTAAATATTCGTTATTTGTTTCGTCATAATCTCTTTCACGCAAGTGTACTTTACCAACAAATGAAGCATCTGCAAGTCTATCTCTATCTAATTCTAATCCTGTAATGTAAACACCTATACGTGGCGCACTTGGAATTTTGTTTTCACTGTTATCTCTAAGAATATGACCAACCTGACGTGTAATATCTCCGTACATTACCGGAACTTGTGTAAGTTTACCGTCACCGTCTTTGTAAGAAAAATTACTCATGAGTCTAATCATCTGAGTAATGTATCTTCTTATCTGTCCGTCATAAAAATGTTGCATTATTCTTTACCTTTGCATTGACTACATTGACAATCATTTAAAAAGAAATGTACAACTGCCATCGTGAACCACATCCATGTCATTTCACCAACGCCAAGTAATGTGTTGCCCCCGTGTCCATGATGTGCATTTACATCTAACACTAAAAAATACAATCCTAAAATTGCAAATATAAATCCTGCGATGTTATGTCTAACTTTATTCATTAATTATCCGCCTTTGGTCTCATTGCTTTACTTAAACTTTGTCTTTCTTGTACAGTTTCTCCGCCAATGCTACCTGAATTAGTATTATTAATGAATCCTGTTTTGTGTGTATTTCTATTATCTTTGTTAGACAATGTCATACGTACTTTATCTTCCATTTTGACCCAACGTTGTCCGTCAAATCTAAACAATCTGTTTGGCATAAGATCAGTCCTTAAAAAGTAATCACCTTTTACTGTGTTTGTTGGGAAACCTATACCATGTCCAAATGCTTCTCCGTTTGGTGGAATACCATCACCAAGTAAGTAACCTTGATAACCTTCTCTGTCTGGCGTTTGATTTACTCTACTTGCATCTAAGTTTCCTGCATTGACACTTGCATCAATCGTTGCTTCGTCGGCAGTTACAAGTTCTGGTTTACCTTGTGAATCTGTTTGTAATGTGTATAATGAAGTTGTATCATAACCAGATTCTGGTGAGTCTGCTTCTGCTTGATTAAGAATAGCATCGTTAATTTGCATTTCTTTATCGTATGTAGAAAGTACATCACGTAATGTTTGTGAACTACCTTCTTCTGTTGGTAAATCAAGTATATCCTTGAACTCTTGTGAGTCAACAATTTGTTTCATCTTGACTCTGTACAAGTGTGGATACCAACTTTGTGAAAATCCTTCTGCCGCTCTGTTTACATCTTCAACTACATAGAAACGTTTTAGTGCTACTTGGTAATCATTTAATGCATGTTCATCTTTTAAGTGTGGCATTTCAAATACATCACCTGGCATAATTTTTCTACCAAGTGTTTTTACGCTATAGTTGATTGGAATAGTCATAAACAATGTGTCGTTGGTTAAGAATAAACCAAACTGACTCATATCAAAGTCAACATCTTGTACATTATAGATCCCACGCAAAACGTAAATATCTGGATCATACTTTCTATCACGGTTTTCCATGAAAAGCATATCTTGAATATTAGTTTCTTTTACAGCATCATATCTTGGAGCAGAAGGTGTAGCATCTGCTTCATCAGGATTCTTAGGACCTAAGTATTTGTGTACAAAAACGTCGGTTCCCCCGACTGTAAACATCTCTGTAATAGTCTTATCAAGGAAATCGTAGTCTTTGCCCTTCTCGGGTTTATATAAACTTATTCTCGGCATAGTACTTGTATTTATCGAACGCATAAATACTAATGGAGACGAAAGATTATGGCCAATATAACAACAGCAAAACAAGAAGTATTCGATTATGTCAACGCTATGCTTGGCGGAGGCATGGTTGATGTTGAGCTCGATCCAGAACATTACGAAATAGCAATCAAAGCATCATTTGACAAATTCCGTCAAAGAAGTGATAATTCTGTTGAAGAGTCATATATGTTTCTTGAGTTGATACTTGACCAGAACGAATATACACTACCAGATGAAGTAGTAGAAGTTAGACAGATGTTTAGACGTTCAATTGGATCAAGAACAGGTGGCGGAGATGGTGGAACATTATTTGAGCCATTCAATTTAGCATACACAAACACTTACTTGTTATCAAGTTCTAACATGGGCGGTTTAGCAACATACAATCTATTCGCTGGTTACCAAGAACTTGTAGGAAGAATGTTTGGTTCATTTATTGAATTTACTTGGAACACAGCAACTAAAAAATTAACTGTTCTACAAAGACCAAGAACAGGCGAACAGGTATTATTACAAGCATACAACTACAGACCAGACTTCCAAATACTTTCAGACTATCTTGCAAAGCAGTGGATCAAAGATTACACACTTGCTAAATGTAAGTTTATGCTTGGAGAAGCAAGAAGTAAATTTGCCACAATCGCAGGACCACAGGGTGGATCAACACTTAATGGTGACGCACTCAAAGCAGAAGCACAAGCCGAAATGGACAAACTTGAAGAAGATCTAAAATTACAGGTTGCAGGTGGTCAAGGCTACGGTTTCAGTATTGGTTAAAAAGTACTTGACAAAAGCATAAATTTATACTATACTATAACTTAAATTAAACTTATAGAGGAGTATTCTTTGTGCTAATAGGCATTTGCGGATTAATCGGATCTGGTAAAGACACAGTCGCTCAAAATCTAATAGATAACCATAACTTTGTAAAAATATCGTTTGCTGACAAACTTAAAGACGCAGTAGCATCTATGTTCAGTTGGGATAGAGAACTGCTTGATGGCAAAACTGACAAATCAAGAGCATGGCGTGAGCAAGTAGATCAATATTGGACGCAGGAAACTGGTAGAGAAATTACTCCAAGACTTGTACTACAAGAATTTGGTACAGAATGTATGCGTGAAGGCTTCTATGATGGTATCTGGGTAAGCCTTACTAAAAAGCATATTATTGATAATCCTAATACACACTTTGTTATTCCAGATGTACGTTTTCCAAATGAAGCAAAAATGCTATATGAAGTTGGTGGACAAGTTTGGCGTGTAAAACGTGGGCAAGATCCTATTTGGTTTAGAATATATCAAGATGTTGGTGTTGAACCCAAAGATGTACATGCATCTGAATGGGCATGGGCACACACAAAATTTACACACACTATTGATAATAACGGTACGTTGTTAGATCTTAAAAATCAGGTTCAAGATCACCTTGTTTCCAGCGGGAACCTTCTCTCTGCATAGCAATCTGGCAGTTAGCACAGATAGTTTTCATATTACTTGGACGATTGTTGTTTAGATCACCGTCTATGTGAAACACTCTCATTTGTTCTCTAAACGTGGCTTTAAAGTTACACTTCTCACAATGTGTTTTTTGTCTATAACCTGCTTGGTACCACTTAGGTTCACCCAGTTCTTTGCCCTTGTTACGAATACATACATCACACTTGGTTCTATAAAAAGTCTTGTTGCCTTTTCTGTAGTTAACAGCAACAGGTCTTTTACCGCATTTGCATAAAGGTCTCATGTTAGTATTTACCTACCCTTTTGATGCCCTTTTTGACACGGTGTTTAGCATACTTTTACGTCTACGTTGCTAAATACATATAATAAGTTCAACAGGAGAACAAATATGGCAAACTTAGTATCACCCGGAGTACAGGTCAGCGTTATAGATGAAAGTTTCTATACACCTGCTGAACCAGGCACTACCCCAATGATTTTTGTTGCTACGGCGCAAGACAAAGCGAACGCAAGTGGCACAGGTACAGCAAGGGGAACAACGAAAGCAAACGCTGGAGTTCCGTTCTTGCTTACATCACAAAGAGATTTATCCGAAACTTTCGGAGATCCTTTGTTTTATACAGATAACAACAACAATCCAATTCATGGATCAGAGATTAATGAATACGGACTACAAGCGGCTTACTCATACTTAGGAGTTTCCAACAGAGCTTTTGTTGTAAGAGCAGACATTGACTTGAACGAACTTCAAGCAACTGCGAATGCACCAGCGGCTGATCCGGCTGATGGAACTTACTGGTTTGATACGCAAATTAGTAGAATGGGCATTTTTGAATGGAATGGCAATCCTGCTACAGCAACAGGTGGTCAAACATTTACATTAAAAACACCAACAGTAATTACAGACGCAACTAAATTAGTAGGCGGACAAGCAACTGGTATTCCTTTAGCATCAGTTGGTAAAATTGGTGACTATGCAACAGTGGCAACAACTACAATTAACAAAACGTACTACAAAAACACAAGTGGTACTTGGGTTAAAGTTGGAACTGACGCATGGCAGGCAAGTTGGCCAACAGCAGTTGCGGCAACAAGCAATCCAACTGTAACAGGTGGTAAGACTTTAACTATTAATAGTAACACAATTACAGCATCAGGCACAGCATTAGCAGATGTTGTTAGTGATATTAATGGTGCAGGTATTGCAGGCGTAACAGCAAGTGCAGTAAACAGCAGATTGAACATTTTCTCAACTGGTGTTGCTCTTGTAATTGCAGACGGTACAGGTTTAGCGGCTGAATTAGGTTTAACAGCGGCAACTTACAATGCACCTAAATTAGAAATAGCACCTCACACTGGTGTTCCAGAATACAAAACAACAGACACAACACCAAGACCAAGCGGAAGTATTTGGTTTAAAACTACTGACGCAAACTTAGGTGCTAAACTTTCTGTTAAAGAGTGGAATGGAACTACTGAACTATGGGACAACAAGAGTGTTCCATTATATGCAGATAACGCAACAGCATTGAAAAACTTAGATTCAACAGGCGGAGGTGTAAACCTTTCAGTTGATACTTACTATGCACAAACAAACGTTACTGAATCAGCAGATGTTGAGTATGACTTTAAAATCTTCAAAAGAGTTGCTACTGGATCTACTAAGATTTCATCAGCAATTATAGCAGATCAAATTTCAAGCGGTACTTACACATTTACAATGAGTGAGTCAACTACAAACTCAGCAACAATGAGTGCGGCAGTAACAGTTAGTACGAATGCAACAGGCGCGGCGGCAGACGCTGAAGAAATTGCAGGAAAAATTAACAGTGCTGGATTTACTAACATTGTAGCAAGTGTAGACGCTTCAAACAGAATTGTTATTGAACACAACGATGGTGGAGAAATTAGAATTGTTGATACAGATGGTGGATTAACATTAGCAGGATTTACTCCTTATGTTGATGCAAACACAGGTACAGCAAACTTATACTATGTACCAGGAACAGACAGTTCAACTAATCCTAAACAGTATATGGCTTCAAACTGGCAAGTACTATCATACACAGCAGGCGATGATGCACCAAGTGCATTAGCACTTGATGGTCAATTATGGTACAACTCAGTTGTTGATGAAGTTGATATTATGTTACACAACGGAACTACTTGGGTAGGTTACCAAGACAGTTCTTCAGGATATCCAAACAGTTCACCAAATGGTCCAATTGTTAGTGCAACAGAACCAACTACACAATCAGATGGTTCAGCACTTGTAAATGGCGACCTTTGGGTTAGTACAGCAGACTTAGAAAACTATCCAGTAATTTACCAATACAATGGAACTACATTGAAATGGGTATTAAGAGATAGCACAGACCAGACTACAGAGAATGGTGTGTTGTTTGCAGATGCACGTTATAACACTTCAGGTGTTAACAGTGGATCAGCAGGTACTATTGCAGATTTAGCGGCAAGTAATTACTTAGACCCAGATGCTCCAGATCCAGCACTATATCCAAAAGGTATGTTGCTATGGAACTTAAGACGTTCTGGATTTAACGTTAAGAAATTTGTACGTAATTCAATCGATCTTGCAGAAGATAATGCACGTACTGGCGACGAGTCAATGGCGTCTTACTATCCACACAGATGGGTAACTGAAAGTGCTAACCAAGCAGATGGTTCAGGTACATTCGGTCGTAAGGCACAGCGTAAAGTTGTTGTACAAGCATTACAGGCAATGATGAACAGCAACCAAGACATTAGAGATAACGAATCAAGAATCTTTAACTTATTAGCAACACCTGGTTATCCAGAGCTGATTGGTGAAATGGTTACATTGAACAATGACAGAGGCTTAACAGCATTTGTTGTTGGTGACTCTCCAATGAGATTAGCAAGTGATGCCACAGGAATTAACAACTGGGCAACAAACGTTAACGGTGCTGTTGAAGATAACGATAATGGATTAGTAACAAGTGACGAATACTTAGGTGTGTTTTATCCAAGTTTATTCACAAGTGATAATGCAGGTAACAACGTAGTTGTTCCAGCATCACATGGTATACTTAGAACTATTGCATTAAGTGATCAAGTTAGTTACCCATGGTTTGCTCCAGCAGGAACAAGACGTGGTGGAATTACTAACGCTTCAAGTGCAGGCTTTATTGATAACGAAGGCGAGTTTAAAACAGTTGCTCTTAACGAAGGTCAAAGAGATACATTGTACAGTAACAAGGTTAACCCAGTAACATTCTTAACTGGTGCAGGTCTTGTTAACTTTGGTCAAAAGACAAGAGCGAAGAATGCAAGTTCTTTAGATAGAATTAACGTTGCACGTTTAGTAATTTACTTACGTGGACAGTTAAACAAACTTGCTAAGCCTTACATTTTTGAGCCTAACGATAAGATCACAAGAGACGAGATCAAACAACAAGCAGATAGTTTAATGCTTGAGCTTGTAGGACAAAGAGCGTTATATGATTTCTTAGTAGTGTGTGACGAAAGTAACAACACTCCATCAAGAATTGATAGAAACGAACTTTATGTAGACATTGCAATTGAACCAGTGAAAGCAGTGGAGTTTATTTACATTCCATTAAGACTTAAAAACACTGGAGAAATAGCGGGCCTATAATATGATAAATAAAAGTAATAGGAGCAAATAAATGGCAATTTCATCACTTTCAAGACTAACAGTACCTTTGGACAGCAACGCGAGTGCAGGTTCACAAGGTTTGTTAATGCCAAAATTGCAGTACCGCTTCAGGGTGTCACTGGAAAATTTTGGAGTGTCAACACCAACTACAGAGTTAACTAAACAAGTTGTCGATGTAACAAGACCTAACGTAACTTTTGAACAGATTACACTTGATGTATACAACTCAAAAGTATTCCTTGCAGGAAAACATACTTGGGAACCAATTACATTAAACTTACGTGAAGATGTAAGTAACAACGTTCAGAAACTTGTTGGCGAGCAGTTGCAGAAACAGTTTGATTTCTTTGAACAATCAGGTGCGGCATCAGGCGCGGACTACAAATTCGTTACACGTATTGAAATTTTAGATGGTGGTAACGGTGCAAACACAGTTAATGTGCTTGAAACATTTGAGTTATACGGTTGTTATTTAGAAAGTGCAAACTACAATCAATTAGCATACGCGACATCAGAAGTAGTTAGTGTTGCATTAAGTATTAGATACGATAATGCGATACAAACACCACAAGGAACAGGTATTGGTACTGCTGTAGGCAGAACTATCAACACACTTGTTACTGGCGGTGGCGCAGTATAATCAAGTTTAAGAGTTTTAAAATAAACGTAGAAAAGGCGCCGAGTGCGCCTTTTTTATTCTATACCCACTTTATTTTTTAGATAAATATTAGTATGGCAAATAAGTTAACCCCATTTCTTGACAATTTAGTATCTGGAGCATTAAGTCCAAAAGGTAACCTTGCAGACTATCAACATGCTTCAAGATTATATGTAGATGATGCATTTAAGTATGCACCTAAGAGTAAGTTTCTTTATCATGTTGCATTCAACATTAATAGAAAGGCTTCTTCAATTATTCCACAACTATCAGAGAAACACAGTAACACTATTAATATGTTAGTTAAGAGTGTTGACTTGCCTAAGTTTGATGTTACTACAGAAGTAAAACATCAATACAATAGAAAAAGAATTTTACAAAAACGCATAGACTATAGTCCTTGTAATTTTACTTTCCATGATGACAACTATGGTCTTACAACTGCAATGTGGGAAGCATACTACAGATATTATTTCAAAGATGGAAACTATGCATCAACTGACACAGCAGGAAGTCCTAACACGACTGCTTCTGCATACAACAGAGCAAATACATTTGCTGATGCAAACTCTCCGCAGTCAAAATATAGATATGGTTTTGATAACGATAGTATAGATCCTTTCTTTGATAGCATTGTTGTATATCAAATGTCACGTAAACGTTATACGGCATTTACACTTGTCAATCCTATTATTAATAGTTGGCAACATGACACAATGGATCAAACAGATGGTGCCGGTGTTGCACAAAGTACAATGAGTGTTCAGTTTGAAACAGTATGGTACACAAGAGGTGCAGTGTCCGAAGGTACAGCACCAAAAGGTTTTGCAACAGAACATTATGATAAAACACCAAGTCCACTTTCATTAGGTGGAGGTGGAACATCAAGTCTATTTGGTGTTGGTGGTGTTGCATCAGGTGCGGCAGATGTGTTTGGAGATATTACATCAGGTGATGCATTTAAGTCACCAGGTGCATTGTTAGGTACAGTTTTAAAAGCGGCCAACACTGCAAGAAATGTTAAGGATTTATCTAAAGAAGGAATTAGACAAGAAGGCTTTGGAATTATTAAAGGTGCTATTGGAGACGTGGGCGGAATAAATGTTGGCGGAGTTGCAAATACATTTTTTCCTAAAGGTAGTGGTAGTGGATCACTTAAAGATGTTGCAACAGCAGTTGCTGGTGTAAGTGCTGTGGCGGCAATACAAAAAGCAGTACAGAGTACAAGTCTTGCAGACGTTACAAAAGAACTTGTAGACAATCCAGACAAGTTAGCAGACTTATCTAAATCAACAACACACAAAAAAGATCATTTAGCCGCAGGGGGTGATGCAAGTGTCAATGCGATTAACGCCGCATGGGACAGTGCAAGTTCGGCATATAAAGAAGCGGCAAACAGCAAAACACTTGCTAACTTGCCTAACATTGTAAGGACATAAAATGAGTAACCTACCTAAAGTTGTAAAAGATGATAGTTCAAATGATGTAAAGAGATTTTACAATCAGTATTTTACAGACTTTATTAATTTTCCTACTAACCAAGTTGATGCTGTAATAGGATTTTTTACAAGCAGAGGATTTGAAAAAACTTCTGCCATTGCTGTAGGAACAGTAATGTTACAACAAGCAAAACTTGATGACGTAAATGTTTTTGAATTACTTGATACTCTAAAGAAAACAGACAGTGTTCAGTTGAGTAGTGTTGTAACAGAAGTACTAAACTATAACAGAGAAAAAATTAGTACATTAGGTTACAGAGTAGTTGACATACAAAACAGGACTGAAGCACGAAACATAGGAGTGTAACATGGCCAAGTACGCCCAAGGACGTTACAACTTAAAGTTTCCAGACAAGTATATCGGTCGCAAAACACCATTATATAGATCAAGTTGGGAATTCGCATTTATGAAATTCTGCGATGAAAATCCTAACGTTGCCAAGTGGGCAAGTGAAGCAGTAAAGATACCTTATGTAAATCCTTTCACAGGAAAAGCAACAGTGTATGTACCAGACTTCTTTATTAGTTACATGGATAAGAATGGCAAACAACGTGCAGAAGTTATAGAAGTTAAGCCAGACAATCAAACGACTATGGAAAGTGCAGGCAGAAATAAACAAAAGCAAATGGCTGTTGCACTAAACATGGCTAAATGGCAGGCCGCAAGGGCATGGTGCAAGGATAAAGGCATCTTTTTTAGGGTTGTTACAGAGAAGGATATGTTCCACTCTGGCCAACGCAAAGGCTAAATAATAGTAGCATTTAATGGAATCCAAAATATGAAGAAATTAGAAGAATTACTTAATATGCCAGACAGCAAAGAGATTGTTCAGAAAGACAAGGAACAGTCTGCTAAAGCAGAAAAGAAACATGCAATTATAGAGCATGAAGAAACTCAACGTAATATTGCTGAGTTGGACAAAATTAGTGCGGCATTACCACAAGTAAAAGGCTTAGGCGAAATGGCTGATAAGGAACTAAATGAAGTTGCTGAAAAGTCTATGAACGCATACGAAGATCTAATGGACTTGGGTATGAATGTTGAAAGCAGATATAGTGGTAGGGTTTTTGAAGTAGCAGGTAATATGCTTAAAACTAACCTTGATGCTAAAGTTGCAAAATTAGACAAGAAACTTAAAATGGTTGAACTACAACTTAAGAAGGAAAAACAGGATAAAGATGGTGGAGATTCACCAGATGGTGTTGTTTCAGGGGAAGGATATGTAGTTACAGACCGTAATAGTTTATTAGAAAAACTCAAGAACATGGATAAATAGTTTAGTAGGGAAAACACAATTATGAAAAAATATAGCGATTATTTAACAGAAGCATACCAAGGTAAAGTTTATCCTTTTAAAATTGGTATTGCTGGTGATAACACAGGTATAGCAGACAAGTTAGAAACTGCTCTAAGAAAATTTGGTGTACAAAATTGTACGCCGGGTAAGAAAACACCAATCCAAGAACGTCCGTTGGACTTTCCTGCATTGCAGAATGAAGAAGTAACTTACTACGAGTGCGAAGTAACATACCCTACACACACTGAAATGTTACAAGAGTACTTAGGTTACCAATTAGGTATTCCGCAATCACACATAGTAGTACGTAATCCAAACGAACCTCAAGAGTTATATCAACAAATTGATCAGGATGCACCATATGAAACAAAACTTACTAAAGAAGATATGGGTGGTGAAAGTGCTCAGAAAGACGTAGCCGGTAACAGGGTTATGGATCTTCTTAAAGAGTTAGAAACTGCATCTAAAGAAAGATTTACTGGTAAAGCAATTGAGTTACCTGAAGAAGGTGCTACAGATAAAAAACAGATGGACGCAACCGCTGATATCGGAACCAAAAGTCCAATAGGGAGTTAATTATGAAATTAAACGAAATTTACAAAAAAATAGTAGCGTTGGACGAAGCAATGAATGAAGCGGCGTCGGCGTCAATTAATATGTCAGGCGATAATGCTGAAGACGTAATTAAATTAATGAATGCTTTAAAAGGCAAAGAAGGTGCAAGTGATATTGCAGACATTCCAACTGCAATCAAACCTAAAGCACCTATGATGGGTCCAATGGATCCACATGATGACATGAAATCAATGATGAGTCTTGTAAGTGACGAACCAAAGCCAATGGACGACATGGCTTGTGATGATGTTGACACTGAAGCAAGTGGCGACTATGATAATGCACCAAATGAAAAATATCAAGACCATAACTTTATGACCAAAGACATTGCTCAAGGACACGATGGTGGACAGAAGAAAACTTATCCAAAAGTTGCAGGTGGAGATAATCCAATGGCACTTGAAGATGAGTTACGTGCAGAACTTTCTGCTAAACTTTCAGAGTTTATGAACGAAGGTGATGATTGTGGTTGTGACGAACATGACGATCACGGGCAGTGTGAAAGCGATTGTCATTGTGATGAAGATGTTGCCGAAGCAAAAGCAAAACCAGACTTCTTAGATATGGACAAAGATGGCGATAAAAAAGAGCCAATGAAAAAAGCAATCAAAGATAAAGATTCTAAAAAAGAAAGTGTTGAAGAAGGCAAAGGTAAAAAAGTACAATTACCAAGCGGTAAAGAAATGAAAAAATGCAAAGATGACGGTATGTCTAAATCAGATATTATGAAGAAATATACTGAAATGGGTTGTGAAGCAAAACAACTTGAAAAACTATACGCATCAAGTTGCATGTAAGAATATAAAATTACTTTTACTCAAGTAAACTCAAATAGGCCCTCAGGGGCCTATTTTTTTGAGTAAATACTATACAATGGCAAATAAAAGTTTAGATGGCGTATTAACCAAAAAGGCTAATACAAGAGAAACATATACAAATGAACAGATCAATGATCTGATGCTTTGTACTGATGATAATGCAGGTTACTTACATTTCGCAAGTAACTTTGCATATATTCAACATCCAGTCAAAGGAAAATTGTTATTTGATCCTTACAAGTATCAAGTAGGATTGATGCACAGTTATCACAATCATAGATTCAATATTAATATGTTACCAAGACAAACAGGTAAGACAACCTGTGCGGCTGTGTACCTTGCCTGGTACGCAATGTTTCATCCAGACCAAACTATTCTTATTGCGGCACACAAGTATACAGGTGCTCAAGAAATTATGCAACGTATTAGATACGTTTACGAAATGTGTCCTGATCATATTAGAGCAGGTGTTACAAACTACAACAAAGGTTCAATTGAATTTGAAAACGGAAGTAGAATTGTAAGCGCTACTACAACAGGAAACACAGGACGTGGTATGTCCATATCATTACTATACTGTGATGAGTTTGCGTTTGTGCAACCTACTATTGCAGATGAATTTTGGACTTCAATATCTCCTACACTTGCAACAGGTGGTCGTGCTATTCTTACAAGCACACCTAACTCAGACGAAGATACTTTTGCTACTATATGGAAAGAAAGTCAAAACAAATTTGATGAACATGGTAATGAAAGCGAAGTAGGTATAAACGGATTTCATGGCTTTACTGTTAAATGGGAAGAACACCCAGAAGGCGGCTACGTTCTTACGGCAAGCTGGACGATGAATAAAGCATTTGGTGTAGTTCATCATGAACACTGGGCAGTACAAGAAGATGGTAAAGCTCGTCTTGTCAGTGATGACTTTGAAGTTCAAGGCGAACGCTAGAAACGAGTGGCTCAAACAGTAGCAAAAACTAAAGCCAGCACCCTACCAGGTTGCTGGCT
>Ga0163111_10001979_pt1 | contig 12883 bp, 14 predicted proteins | sample CRUFie1St18metaG_FD_109645 | JGI IMG/M metagenome (GOLD analysis project Ga0163111, IMG submission 109645) | Marine microbial communities from the Costa Rica Dome - CRUD Field 142mm St18 metaG | ecosystem: Environmental > Aquatic > Marine > Oceanic > Photic zone | place: Costa Rica: the Eastern... | reverse complement strand
TGATCATCAATCTGGATCATACACTCAGCAAGGTAGATTATTCTACCAACATGGTGATGGTAGTGCTGGTTTTGGTTCTTACAACGAACAGTTCCAAATTGACGGTTCGGAAACATTATTAGGGTTCAGAGTAGTTGGTGATATTATTGCATCTAGAAGAATGGGTGTTAATCTCACTCGTATACCAAACTACACTCTTGAAGTTAATGGTGATGCACAATTCCAAAGTGGTATTACCATTGATAGTGACAATGATAACTCTGGTGCTCCAATTTACTTCCGTGGTTCCTCTAGTCAGAGAAACTTCAGAATTGGTAACCAGATTGGACATAGCAACGCATTTGAAATTACCGCATCTACCAACAATGGTGGAACATCTTGGAACTCAACTCCTGGATTACTAGTTAAAGGTGACAACAGAGTTTCTATTAACACAAATGCAACTTCTGGTACGGATCCTTCTAATAATCAGAACAGAAATTACCAGCTAAATATTCAGGGAGACGTTAACTTTAACGGAACCCTATTCCAAAACAACGCAGAATTTGTCACATCCAGATGGACAGAATCTCCAAATGGTAATGACATCTACAGACCATCTAGAGTCGGTATTGGATTCTCTTCCGCAAAGAATCCAGATGAAGCACTAGAAGTTCAAGGTAGTATCGAAGTCACCGAGACTTTGAAAGCAAATGGCGATAGCATGTGGATTGATACTTATGGTGTTATGAAGGCAAATAGAAATACTATTTCCGAGAACATCACAATCCCAACTAACACCAACTGTGGTAGTTTTGGTCCTCTCGAAATTACAAACGGAACTACAATTACTATTTCAAACGGCGCTGCCTGGAGCATTATATGAGTACCTTACAAGTTAGAAATATTCAGGGACTGTCTAATTACAGTAACCAAGTTAGTCTTCCTAACGGTCACACTCTCAAGATCGATGGAAACTTGGAAGTTCCTTCATGGAACAATGCTGGCAGACCATCCAGTCCTACAGTTGGACTAATTGGATATAACACGGAAGAGGAAGCTCTTGAAGTTTATAATGGAACTGAGTGGCAAACTTCTGGTTCTGCAAAACTAGATGGATCTTCTCCAGATAAAGCATCTACATCTGGACTACAATTAGTTACAGATAATCCTGGACTTACCAGTGGATTGTATTGGATTAAGTCTCCACAAATGCCAAATGCATTACAGATGTATGTTGATACCACTCAAGATGGTGGTGGATATGATTTCTATGCCACTAAAGGATCTGGTCCTAATGTCTCTCGTATCACAGATACTCATGCAGGAGTTGCTCTTGGTCTAGAACTTTGGGAAGGAAGATCTAGAAATTGCTGGTTAGCAGCAACTCAAGCAGTTAACGCTTTGGATTCTGGCAACTTCAATTCATATTGGGAAGGCGTTGGACATGTATACAAACCAAATGGTGGTGGTAACTACACTGGTTGTATCATGAGAAGTTCTTATTACGGTGGCAATAACTGTAATGAGTGGAGAGTCAAGAGTGGCAACAGATGGTGGATCAGAGATAGTACACACTCAGAACCCAACGGTGACTACAGTGGTAACGGATTCCAAAGAATCTATGGCGGCAGCAGACCTAGCGTAGGAAGTGTGTCCACAAACATGGGATTCAATGATGGTGGTGCATACGCAATTGGCAACTACTATCTACTTTCCACCAACGCAAAGACGTGATATAATAGGCGAAATATCATTATAGTATGAAATTGGTTTTTGATTCTGCACATGTGCAGGTCTATGACGATGTGTTGTCAGAAGACGAATTTTCCGCTGTCTTTAATTGGTTTAATTTTATTCCGCTTGCATTCAAATCAGCGCAAGGAGAATGGAATAGATTGTGGTCTTTTGATAGTCAAGTATTGTCTGGAGTTCCTATAGCATTTCCTTCTGGAAGGGTGCCACCTTTTCAAGGAGATGACAAAGTTCTAATTCCACTCGTAGAAAAAATTAATTCTATATTGATGGATGGACGAGTAACAATGACTCCATATTGTTATCCGCCTGGATCTGGATTAACTTGGCACAATGATAGTAATTACAAAGGAGCTTTTACATTCTATTGTCATAACTATTGGTCACCAGAATGGGGTGGAGAGTTTCAATCCATAGAAGTAAACGGTGACGTTACTTGGAAAATTTTCGACAATCAAGAATTATATGATTTAATCATGAGTGAGGGTATTGGAAATTTTGTCCATCCAAAACCCAATAGACTCATTATTAATTCTGGTATTTTACACAAGGTAAATAAAACAACGACTGATAGTCGTGCTAGACTGACACTACAAGGATTTGTTAATTAGTATGGAGCATGAAGTAATTGAATTTTTCCCACAAGTGGTGGGAGTGTATAGGTATCCTGAAGATAAGCATGATGCAGTTAAGGTAACCTGTCAAAAAATTAGAGATACTATTAAAAGAGGAGATCCTAATTTTAATCAGAATGCTCACTCTGGAGATTTGTTTCATTACTACAATGAATCTAACTCTAATATCTACGATTTTCATCCAGAATTAGAAGAACATCGTAAATGGGTTTTGGAATGTGCCAGTCACTTTTTTACCAAGATTCATAACTATGTTCTAAACGAAGACAATGAACTCATTGTCACAGATGCATGGATGAATTATTGCTTAGAAAGAGCTGAACAACCAGAGCACAATCATCATAATGCATTAATTTCTGGGACATACTATACAAATCTAGAAGAGTGGGTTCACGCACCTCTCCAGTTTATGAAGAGAGAACCAGAGTGTCACCCGTACATTGCTCACGAAAAGGATTGGGACAGTCCGAATAAATACTCTAGGTATGTCGAAGACATCCGACCAAAAGAAAGAGATCTTCTTCTTTGGAAATCTCATCTGATTCACGGGTATAACGGTAACCTAAACATGTGGGCAGATAGGACCACTATCTCCATGAACTTTATGCCTAGAATTCTAGATAATGGTAAATACTCATTTGTAATACAAAACAGAAACGATGGATAAATTTCCCAGAAAGAGATCCGAATTTAGACTCTGGATCGATGCTCGCAATAAACAACTACAAGATTTTATTGCAAACAGGAAAACTCATTACCCAGAAATTGGTGAACAGTTAGATGCTTTGTGGCATGACATTGATGATGGAATTATTCCTGGCAAAGAAGGAAAATTCTATAGAATGCTTAAGGGAAACAAAGAACTTTACAGATCTCCAAGTTGGGATGTTGATGAGTTTATTCACTATGATTTCTCAAAAGAAGAATTTATTGAAGACCTAGACTAAATACTTTCTAGGAGTCTCATAGTATTATCTTCTAATGGCATCAACATTAAGAACTGATAACTTATCAACGTTATCAGGAACGGGACAGATTAACATTCTGCAGAGTGCTTCGGTATCTGGTAACATTAACTTTACTGGAGATCTTCTGCAGAATGGACAACCGTTCGTAACCCTACCAGAACAGTCTATTCAGACTATGGGTGCAATGTTATGTTCGGATGGCGTTACCGCATACTGGGCACATCCAAATACATTTGAGGATAACGCTGGTAATAATGCAATGCCTCCTGGTGACGCAAACACAACAGGAATTAACTTACAAAACCCAGTAACACCTTCTAGTGGATATTTGCCATTTGATGGCACTGGACAATGGATTGATTATCAAGGAAATACTTATAGCATAACGGTAGGATCCGAATTTAAGTATAGAAGCATCTTTACTCATGGGTTCCTGATGGGAGGATATAGAGGAGCAAACCCATGGAGAACCGTCAACCAAACTTTCCATGCAACTGATGTTACTATTTGCCGTGGTGACCAACTAGACAGAGCGGCAACATATGTAGACGGAAACTTTGGTGACTACAACGGATATGTTTACGGTGGTAATAATGGATGGGGTGGTAACTCTCCACACACCTCATCAATTAATTTACACACAGGTACAGGAAGAACTGCGGGATCTTCGCCAGATTACAACCAAACAGACAACTATGGTACTACACCAGATAGCGTTGGTGCTAGCTGGGATCTGTATGGATCTGTAAACGACGCAGGCGCAGTTTCTGGTCAGACTACACAGAGAGGATATGTGACTGGTGGCGGCGACCAGGGCAGCAGTTCGTGGGGTAGATTAAACTTCTCTTCCGAACTTATGTCAAGAGTTGGTGGTGGTCATACTTCTGACTTCTGTTCTGCCACAGAAGGAGAGAATAGAGGTTACTCACACAGTGACAATAGCAATGTTAGGTATATTGATTTTGCTAGTGAGTCTACTGGAAGTTGGAACACAACAAATAAAACTGGTGATGGATGGAAGAAATCTCTATCCACCAAATGGAACATTGGTTACCATGGAAACGGTAATAATGTTACCCAACAGTGGATGAAATTTACCCACAATTCTGGATCCTACATCTCAACATTCAATCAGATTGACGTTGCTTCTGGTGAAGAAAATATGGAGATGGGTCAAGACTGGGGTTATATGTTAGGTAACTACTCTGGTGGCGGTGGTTCTGGTAATGCTCGTCAGAATAATAGAACAATGAAAATTTTCCATGCTAATGATAGCATGACTATGATGGGATATAAGTCAGAACCAAAAGGACACCAGGGACAGTCATCTGGTTGCTGTGTATCAGCATCATTTACTGTAACAGCTACGAGATATCAGTAAAATGAAAAAACCAAATTTTATCGAACAGAAAGAATTTGAGGTAGCATGGACATCTAAGATTCCATCTCATATGATTGAGGATGGAGAATTTCTTCGTCCCAAATATGAACCACAACATCCATTAGAACTAGAAACTAGAAAGTTTATCAAGGACAAAGAAGAAGTCCAGAAAGGTTCTATTATTATGGGTCTCTGTGAAGAAGATCTTCGTGCTATGGAACTACGCCAACATGAAACTACTTACCATGTGAATTTTAACTTCTTCAATATTTCTATCATCACAATGAAGCGTGATGTTTTTGATCAATTGAAATCTGGTCTTAAAAGATACATCGAATTTACAGAGAAAGAACTGCATGATGGTGTAAATTATCAAGGAGAAATTAGACAATACTCCAAAGACTACATCGCTTCTATGAATGAAAAGGGCGAAGTTGTCTACGAAAAAGGAAAAGTTCCTATGAACTCTAAGAAGATTGAGAATGCTATTTCTTTCATGAGAAAGATGGCGATCTTGGTTATTGAAAGAGAATTTGAGTTGAGGTTTAAGAACTTTAAAAATTGTCATGACGTAGAGCAAGAGTCATGGGTATATCAATTGCCAGAAGCAAGAGATTATAAAAAGAATCCAGATGCATCAACACCATTCCTTGATATTTTGTCAATGACAAGAGGAATGAGGAAAGATATTCTCGTAGAGAAAATTCTTAAGAAACATGATAAGTATCTGAGAGAATATGCTGCTCTCCTAGGAAAGTACCATGCTATCAGATCTCAATTTAAGTTAGTAGATAATATGTGGGATATGAATATCCTATATGAAGACTACCTAAATATAGGTATGCCGAGAGTTCAAGCAGAAAAACTCGGACGCATTGACGAAAACATGAACAGATTGAATGGTGGTGTAGCGTATGGAACCTTCGGATTTTAATATTGAACTGAGAAGTAAACTTTCTGATGAAGATATTGTCAACGCTGCAGTTCATCTGCAGATGGGACAAACTAGATATCAGAACGATACTTTTGTTGTAAGTTCCCAAATTACTCCTTATAAAAAAGTTCAACAAGCTCTCCTTGAATTAGAAGCAAGGCAGCATGGTTATATTGAACTCAAGTACAAACATAAACTTTGTACTAACTCAAGGAAAAAACTTGAAAGAGAAATTGAAAGGGAACAATCTAGAGAAGTTCCTGATGAGTTAGAAATCGAGAGACTAGAAATCGAATTGGATAAAGCTCGTTATGACGAGTCTATCTTCGAGAGAAAGTATCCAACATACGAGAGAGAAATCTCTGAGTTTTGTGGTATGGTCCGTGAACACATGGACCCAACAAAAGATATCGAATATTATCGTACTACTAATGAAGACGAAGATAGACGATATTGGATTACACGTATGGCAAAGCAGGCAGCAGTTGATGTTCACAACTGTGGTCGCATCGGTAGTGGCAATCTAGATTCTATTCTTAACATGCCACCAGAAGATCAGTTGGTTGCTATTCAAGGTGCTGTAGAACATGCTACACTTCTAACAGCAGGTGTTGAAAAGATGGCAAAAGAACTATTGCCAGAAGTCAGATCTATTCTAGAGGGTTCTACAGAAGAATTCTCTGTACCTAAACTTATGTCTAAAGAAGCAGTAGAGGAACATGCTGCATTACCTGAGGTGAAAACTAATGTCCCCAAAGAGAAATTCCGTATTCAGTCTTCCCGTAAATCCAAAACTTGATAAGCAATTTACAGATGGAATTTTTATTCCATGGTTGACTAAGTATAAAAATTATATCAAAGATCTGTATTTTACATGCAGAATGCCACCCTTCGAGCAAGACGCCATGGGCGATACTTTTGTGGGTGATACTTCTCAGTTAATTTTTAATGCTTTGGTAATTTCTCGGGAGACAGGTATACCACTGTCTGCCACATTTAACAACATCTATGTTAGACCAGATCAAGAAAATCTGGATTTGTTTATTCATAACTTCAGACCTTTGTATGAAGAGTATGGGATTCGTATTGCAACTATCCCACATACTACCTGGGTATCATCTGGTCAGATTCAGGCAGCATTTCCAGAATTGAAAATCAAGAATACAATTCTTCGTAATGTAACTAAACCAAATGACATCGTAAATCTTGCTAAGGCAGGTTTCCATTATATCAATCTCGACAGAGATATGATGAGAGATCGCGATGCTTTAGAAAAAGTTCGTGTGGCAAAAAAACACTGTGAAAAAATTGGCAAACCAGTAGAACTTTCTCTTCTAGCAAATGAAGGTTGTTGGGGTGGTTGTACAGTTATGGATGAGCATTACCATTTCAATAACACAAGATTTGGTAAGTCTCCTCAATTTTTTATGGATCCCATTGCAACTAACTCTTGCATGAAGTGGGACATCGAAGATCCATCATCTGCTCTCAAGGCAGCAAACCTTCCACCATGGCGTGAGGATTGGGAACAGTTCCTTGATCTGGGTGTAGATGTTTTTAAGATGCATGGCAGAGAAAATGCTATGAGATTGAAAGAATCTATGGATATTATTGATCGTTGGGCAAAAGAGTCTGATCTTTTATTCCCAGAGTTTGATGAATACATGGATGACCTGGAGGTCAAAGATGCTCCGATCAATCTATGGAGAGAAAAAATTAAAACTTGTAGTTTCAATTGTTGGGACTGCAACTACTGTGATGCGGTTGTAGATTCACACCTCAAGAAAAAAGGTGAGACTTTTGAGGTTGAAGAATATACACAACGTATTATGAATGCTATTGATGATTCGCTAGCATTCAAGTCAAACTTTATTTCTGAAGGATATGAAGTTCGTGGTTTGACATCCGATAGGATCAGACACTTCCTCAATAATCTTTGTTCTTATGATGATTCAGTTTACTTAGAGTTGGGAACATTTATGGGCAGCACACTATTTGCTGCTACAATGAACAATGACATTGATTGCTTTGGTGTGGATGATTTTTCACAACCAGATTGCAAACCAATGATGGATTATGTTCCGTGGAATGAAGTTGGCAATCCGTTTGAGGAATTCCAGCGTTACTTTGATAAGTATGAAAACGGAAAGACAACATTCATTGGATCTAGTGTTGATGAATTAGAAGAAAGTGATTTTGATGGTAAGAAACCAAATGTAATTTTCTATGATGCTAATCATGATTATGTTGAACAACTCAACAACTTGAATCACATTGTTCCTTTCTTATCTGATAAGTTTATTATGGTTATTGATGATGCCAACTTTGATGGTGTTATCGAATCAGCAGTTCAGTTCATTAAAGATAATGATTTCGATATCTACTTTGAGAGGAAGATTCTCAGTAAAACTGTAGAAAATCCAACTCATTGGTGGAATGGTATTTTTGTAATGGTATTGGAGAAGAAAAATGAAAGTAGTAAATCCTGAGTTGTTTACGATTGGTCACCCTTCTACCTGGGAGGTTGAGCAAAAACATGTCGGAAAACAAAAAAATCGAATCGTAATCGTCAAGAACTTTTTTAAGTATCCTGATGATGTCAAAGCATATGCAGAGTCTGTTGATTATGTGTCAACTCTTCAAGGAGAATATACAAATCTTCCTGGATACATTCATTACATGAGCACTCATAAAAGACCTCTGTATGAACCGATGAAATATATCTGCACTCAATTCTTTGAGGGTAGTCGTGAGATTATGAAAACTCCTGACGAAACTAGATTTGGTTTTCAGATCTATGATGTACAGGAGAAGTGTAGGTATCAAAGTCTTTATCCACATACAGATGAAGTAAGGTATGCCGCTGTATTATCTTTCAATACGGAAGATGATTATGATGGAGATGATAATGGTACGGCATTTTTTAGAAGCGAAGAGACAGGTGAAGAAAGCACACTGTACGATAAAAACTACAGAGCAAAACGTCTTCTAAACACAGTACAAGCAAAAGTACAGTTTGACCCATCAAAAGTAAAACACAAAGAGTGGACAAAGTATCATGTAGAACCACATGAATACAACAAACTTATTGTATACGAAGGTAACCTTTGGCATAGTATTAACTTCACCCAAACAAAGTGGAATGCCAATAGAATGACATTCAATGGATTCATTAGATAAATATAAATTGGATCAAGTTCTAATTATCAGAAATGAGTCAGTTAAATGTAGGGACGGTAACTGCCAGTACCGCTATTGACTTCCCAAGTTATACCAATTCTAATAGACCATCAAATTTATCTGCTGGTTCTACCATCTATAATACAGATGAAGAATCATTGGAAACTTGGAATGGTCAAGAATGGATGAGTATTGGTGGTGGATCTGATCCAGATGGATCGTCTGCTGATAAAGCAGCAACATCTGCTGCAGCAATCCTAGCAATTAATCCTAGTGCTCCTGATGGAGTTTACTGGATCAATGTTTCTGGAGCTGGACCTACACAAGTTTATTGTGCTATGAACTCTGGACATTTAGGTGGAGGGGGATGGATGCTTGCTTGGAAATGTACAAGAGGATCCACATTTAGCTATGGATCTAGTTACTGGACTTCCGCAAATGTTTATAATGAGACTTCTCAGTTAAATACAGGAGACGGTGATCATAAGAACGCAATCTTCAATTACTATACCGCAGGATCTATTGCTGCAGTATTCCCCGATCTTAACAACGGTGGTCAATCTAGTGTTCCTTATAATGGTTGGACCTGGAAACAAGACGGTGTAAACCAAACCTGCCTATCTAGATTCCAATCACAAGGTCAGTTGTCAAGTAATCCTCGTGGATCTAGTATGTGGTCTGGATCTGGATTTTCTAACCAGAACGGATTCCAGTGGTATGGATTCAACTATACAAGTAATGGTGGTAATGCTGTCCGTTGGGGATTTGGTTGGAACAATGAGGGAGACCAAAACTCTAATGATGTAACAGGTGGAATTGCACCAACTAGAGCAGGTACATCGGCAGGAGATCATATTTACTGCTGTCAAGGCACCACTGGTGTAAATAGAAGTATCAGAGCGGAGATTTGGGTCAAATGAAACTCACACCAGAAGAGTATCTTTTAATTTTAAATAGAAGAAACGAGTTAGAACTTACAGAAGACGAAAAAGAATTTATCAAACAAAAACGTCTGTCTGTAGTATCTCCATGGAGTAGGTATCTACAATATGTAATGAATTCTAAGAGTCCTGATGCTAAAAAAATCTACGATGCAGGTAGATCTCTACAAGCAGGAGAAATTACATATGATGAATTTAAGAAAGAAGCTCTTGCATGTGATACCTCAAAAGATTTTGAGTTAGGGTATATGGTTGACCAGATGATTAAGCTCTATAAATAGTAAGAACACAATATTCTTATGTGATTACCATGGATTCCGCAACACTAAAGAAGAACTTTGAGGAGCAAATCGAAACAACAGATAAGCAAATTAAAGAACTAGAAGAAAATTTGACAAAAGCAAAAGAGTACAAGATTAAACTACAAGGTGGTCTTGAAACTCTAGGTCTTCTGGAAGAAGAATCAGAAGCACCAGCAGAAGAAACTCCAGCTGAATAAATACTAAATCCCTTCTTCCTAAATAGGTAAGAAGGGATTTTTGTGTGTAATGGCATCTCCAAGTACAAGAGCTGAACTCATCACATATTGTAAGAGGCAACTTGGCGAACCTGTCTTGCAAGTTAACATTGACGATGAGCAGGTCAACAATGTAATTGATGACACATTTCAGTTCTTCCAAGAGAACTGTTATAACGGTATGGAGCGTGCTTACTTATTTCATGAAGTTACTGCTGATGATAAGACAAGGTTTGCCGCTAGCGTAACAACATCTAGTGGTACAACTAACTGGAAAGAAACAACCAACTATATCCCCATTCCAGATCATGTGGTTGGTGTTACTAGAGTTTTTGGTCTTGTCAGCAACTCAATCCGTTCAAATCTTTTTGGTGTTGAGTATCAATTGTTTTTGAATGATCTCTATGCATTTGGATCACTTGATATCCTCAACTACTATATGAATAAGCAATATCTAGAAACTCTAGATATGGTTCTGAATAATGGTTCATTCCAACAGTTCAGATACACAATGCGTCGTGATCGTCTGTACTTAGATCTAGACAAAGATTTCTTAAAAGAAGGAACTAACCTTCTCATTGAGTGTCATCGTCTTATTGATCCTACAGATGCTACAGAGATGAACAACGATATGTTTGTGAAAAAATATGCTACTGCTCTTATGAAAAAGCAGTGGGGTATGAACTTAATTAAGTATAACAATGTTCAACTACCTGGCGGTGTAACACTTAATGGTAGAGAAATCTATACAGACGCACTAGCAGAAATTGAGAAAATCGAAAGCGAAGTTCTCAGCAAGTATGCAATCCCACCAATGGATATGATCGGATAAAATGCCTACCAGTCCCTATTTTCCAACATACTACGCAGGTCACAGTGGCGAACAAGGTCTCGTTCAGGATCTTGTGGATGAGCAAATCAAACTGTTTGGTACAGATATTTACTATATCCCCAAGATAGTTTTGCAAGATAGCACATTGGATGAAGTTAGATACACTAAGTATCAAGAACAATTCCAAATTGAAATGCTACTGCAAAACGTCACAGGTTTTGGTGACAATGCAGAGTTCATCTCCAAGTTTGGTTTAAGAATTACAGACGAAGTTGTTTTCCGTGTGTCTACAAGACGCTGGGATGAAGAAGTAGCAGAGCATAGTCCCAATCTTACTGTTACTAGTAGACCCAATGAAGGAGATCTACTTTACTTCCCACTAACAAAAGATATCTACGAGATTAAATTTGTTGGTAAAGAGGAACCATTCTTCCAGTTTGGTAAAATTCAATTTTATGCTATCACTGCTGAGATCTATGAGGTTGGCAGTGATGACTTTGATACTGGTGTTGCGGAGATTGATGTAGTAGAACAACTCTTTGACAATGCCATCAAACTCTTCATGGATCCTGGTGGCACTGGTGATTTCACTGTAGGCGAGGAAGTTGTTGGCGATGAGTTCTTAGCAAAAGCAACATCTACTATTACAGGAGATGCTGTAACAGGTATTACAATCACAGATGGTGGATCGCACTATAAGGTTGCTACACCACCCACAGTAACTATTACAGGAGGTGGAGGAAGTGGTGCTACGGCGACTGCTACAGTTAGTTCTACTGGTATTGTCAACGGCATTACTATCACAAGTGGTGGGAGTGGTTATATTTCTGCGCCTACTGTCACAGTGGACTACTCACCCAAAGATAACAGAGCAGAAGTTAAGTCCTGGGATAGCGCAACCAGAGCTCTCGAAGTCATCAACAGAACAGGAACCTTCACTACTGCTGAAGTAATTACTGGTCTAACTTCAGGTGCCAAGTGGAGTCCTGAGACATTTGACACTCTAAATAATGTCAACAGCAACTACGATCAGAATAGACAGATTGAAGATGATGCTGATAACATTGTGGATTGGACAGAAGGCAATCCATTCGGTGAGTTCGGTAATTTTACAGGTAGTATCTAATGTTAGGGTCACATTTTTATAATCAGATTGTTCGTAAGAACATTGTAGCGTTTGGTACGCTCTTCAATAACATTACAATGAAGAGCACGGATCCTAGTGATGGTACTGTACTAGAAGAACAAAAAGTTCCTTTAGCATATGGTCCAAAACAAAAGTTTCTTGTTCGTTTGGAAGAAAACAATACAAACAGGAAAGTAGCAATCACACTACCACGTCTCTATTTTGAGATGACGAGCATTGATTACGATCCTACCCGTAAGACATCACCAATTCAAAAATACAAAACTATTATTGATGGTAATGGTGGCGAAGTCCGAGTGCAATATGTTCCTGTTCCTTATAATTTAAGTTTTGAACTGGGAGTTATTGCTAAGTCTCAGGACGATGCACTACAAATTACTGAACAGATTTTACCATATTTTCAACCATCTTTTAGTATCACTCTCAACATGATTCCTGACATGAATGAGAAGCGTGATGTTGCTATTGTGCTCAATAATGTTGGGTATGAGGATGAATGGGATGATAGTTTCTATGAGCGTAGATACATCGTTTACACTCTTAACTTCACGATGAAGTCTTATCTCTACGGTCCATACAATACATCAGACGTTATTAAGAAAGCAATCATTCAC
>Ga0163111_10001978_pt1 | contig 12883 bp, 12 predicted proteins | sample CRUFie1St18metaG_FD_109645 | JGI IMG/M metagenome (GOLD analysis project Ga0163111, IMG submission 109645) | Marine microbial communities from the Costa Rica Dome - CRUD Field 142mm St18 metaG | ecosystem: Environmental > Aquatic > Marine > Oceanic > Photic zone | place: Costa Rica: the Eastern... | reverse complement strand
TTGAAAATGGTCACAAATCAATTGTTATTTCAAATGGAGGCATTTTTGAAAATGACATAGTAGAAAATGGAGCTAAACATTTCAATGTACCTGTTCACAAAAAAAATATTCTTTCCCTTCGCTATGCAAAAACCTTAAAGGATATTTATTTATCAGAAAAGCCAGATATTGTTCATGTTAGATCTAGAATGCCTGCATGGATAAACCACTTAGCATTTAAAAAGCTCTCAGATAAGCCTCTTTTAGTTTCTACATTTCATGGTTTATATAGTACCCCGATGTATAGCCAAGTTATGTCAAAGGTAGATCATACGATTGCGATTTCAAATACAGTAAGAAATTACATAAAAAATACTTACAAAGTTTCCGATAAGAGCATAACCACAATTCCAAGAGGATGTGATCCTTTAACTTTTAATAAAATACCTTTAAATGATGAATGGATAAATAACTGGTATTTAGATTTTCCTCAGACCAAAAACAAAACTATTCTTACTCTTCCAACAAGGATTTCAAAATGGAAGGGTGTTGATAGTTTTATTGAATTAATTAAATTATTAGACAACGATAAATTTCATGGATTAATTGTAGGCCCAACCTCAAAATCAAAAAAAAGATATTTGAATGATCTAAAAAGAAAAATAAAAAACTATAACCTTCAAGAACACATCACTTTTACAGGCTCAAGAAAAGATATATCAAATGTATATAAAATTTCGGATGTTGTTTTTAATTTATCTATTAAACCCGAACCATTTGGTAGAACAACTATTGAAGCAATTAGTTCAGGATCAAAAGTAATAGGTTGGGACCACGGCGGAACAAAAGAGATTTTAGATGAACTGTATCCAGAGGGACTAGCAGAGTTGAATAACATTGAGAATTTAAAAAATAAAGTCTTAGAGATTTCATTAAGAGATTACCCTAGTCCAAAAGAAAATACCTATACTCTTGAGAGGATGACAAGCCAAACAATAGACTTATATCAGAAGTTACTTAGCAACAAACTATAGGCTTCTTTAATTTCTTCTATTTTTTGGCGAACTGAAAACTCTTCTTCTATAAATGTGAAAATAGCTTTCTGATCTATTAGATGGATATCATCAACATATGCTTCTAGTAATTGTTGTAGCGACTTCCGATCATTTTTCTTTGCTAATAACTCATTTGGTAAGATTTCTGACATATGACCTACATTCGTAGATAAAACTGGTATTTCAAGATAAAGAGCTTCTAAAGCAACTCTTGGTCCGCCTTCATCTCTTGATGAAACTATCAAGACTGAGGCATTCTCGTAGAAAGAAATAAGACGTTCTCTATCAACTTCATCCACAATTTCTACTTTATTAGACAAATTATTTTCTTCGATAATATCAAGAAGATTATCTTTTTCTTTACCTGAACCGACTATAACAAGATTAGTCTTAATATTTATCCAGGAAGAAATCAACAAATCAAATCCTTTTACTTTTTCTAGCCTACCAACCGCCAATGCATGAGTATTTTTCTTAATTATCGGTTTCTTTAATTGCGGATGCCACCAGTTGGAGATAATAATTGAATTATTTTTAATCCCCTCAATTGCTTTTGAAGATACGCCAATTGTTAGGTCACATTTTTCATAAACTTTTTTATTTTTTTTTACACCATGAACTGTGGCAACATGCTTATAGTTTTTTTTGATTGAATTAATAATTGATGTCGTCTTGCTTCCATGTGTATGAACTATATCTGGATTTAACTCTTTAAGAAGCTTTTTAAGTTTGTATTTGCCGAAGAATGAATGCCTACTAAAATTTTTTATTTTTTTAATATTTATTTTTTGATTAAAGAAATTAGATATAGATTTATTGCATATTAAGATCGCCTCTTGCGAATCTAGAGTGCTTAATATTTCATCAACATGCTGTTCAATCCCTGCAAAGCTTTCACTTAAAACCAAATGAACTATTTTCATTATTCTTGTAAAAATTGATTAACCTTATAAGCCAGTTTTTCAACTTCAGCAAATAAATCTTTGTTTTGTTGCTTAATAATTTTCATTGCTTTTAAATCTTTGGTCAGGTCTCCATCGTCAATGTAGCCAACTTGCTTATTTCTGAGCAACTTGTGAATTTGCTTAACAATTTTATTATTTTTAAAGTAATCCATATTAAACAAAATTGTTTCACCGCGAGATGAAAGGCTCTCATAAATCATATTTACGCTATCTTGTGTAATAATTTTTATAGATGATACTGAAATAATTTCATCATAGGATTTAATTTCTTTTTTATTAGAATCTTGAAAATAAATATTCTGTATTTTGTTTTCAATAACATAAGTTTCTATAAGTTTATTAAGAATCTTTGGTGTTCTTCTGGAATTAAATATGTACCAATCTTTGGACGGATATATTGAAGTGACATATTGAATTTGTTTCAAAATATTATCAACATCAAAGTTGAAATGTTTATTTTTTCCACCAAGACCTATGAATCCAATATTGTCATCTGGTTGATTATCATAAACTTTTGAGAGTGATCCTTCATAGAAAATCTTTTTAGCATCATCAACGTACTTTAGTCTGTATGCATCATGATTAGGAGCACATATGAGATCAAAATCCTTTTGATTAAATGATGGCACAAGCACTGCAATTGCCTTTAAATTAGAATCTTTATCTCTTTCGTAATAAGAGTTTAAGTCTTTAATTTTTTTAATAAAACTTTTTGAAGAGGATGAACTAAGTGACTTTCTTTTTAAAGTAAGAGCATTTTTGTAAGATAGTATGTATGGATATGTATTGTGACCAGCGCCAATAATAATATCTATATTGCTGCTTTTATACTTATTACGAATATACCAAATATGATCTTCATCTGTGGTGTGTAAACTTCTTTTTGTAAGCTTTTCAAACCAACCAAAAAAGATGTCATTCAATTTATCATCAAATGTATAATCAACTTCGTTTTCGATTATATTAATTTCTCTTGATTTTGATAATTCATCTAGCAATGCTTTTACTTGCTTTTCATGACCAATCTTCTTATCTTTAAGCCAAAGTATATTCATATGTAAAAAATTGTCATGTAAAGAACTAATTATACATGGGATAATGATGCCAATATTACATTAATCAATGAATGATAACGAACTCATAAAATCATTAGCAAATACTTTGATTTCACAGTATGGTGATGATGCTGAGACAGTGGCAATGCTAAGAGCTGCTGAACATGCAGCTGATCTCAATAATGAAGAATGGATAAAATGGGAAAAGGTTATTATTGAGATTAAGAATATGGATAATACACCTAATCTGAATGGCTAAATTTATCTTTATTTTAAAAATGAGTTAATCTTAAGGATATGAATTTAAATTTTTTATCAGAGAAATATAAAAATATTATTATTTCAGTGGTTGGTGCGTTTTTGTGCATGTTTTTGATAGCCTCCTTTAATTCTATTGATGCAACAAATGTATGGTTAATCCCTCCATTTGGTGCAAGCTTGGTTTTGGTAATGGCGGTTCATGACAGTCCTTTGGCAAGCCCGCGTAATGTTTTTTTTGGACATATCTTATCTGCTTCTTCAGGAGTGCTAATGTTTTATTTTTTAGGTGAATCTCCCTTGGCTATTGCTGCTGGTCTCGCTCTAGCTATTGCTTTAATGATGCTTACCAAAACAGTGCATCCTCCAGCTGGAGCTAATCCTATAATAGCTATTTTAGGAGCAAAGACATTTGAATTCGTTATAATGCCGGTTGCTATTGGAGCCTCATTTATAGTTATATTTGCTTTGATCTATAACAAATTATGGAAAAGATAATAGAAAATAAAATTAAAAATATTATTAATGATAATTTAAGCCCAATAGTTTTAAACATTGTCAATGAAAGTTTTATGCATAATGTTCCACCTAATTCAGAAAGTCACTTTAAGATAGTTGTTGTTTCGGATATCTTTAAAGACATAAGTAATGTAAAGAGGCATCAATTAATCTATGAAACTCTCGATAGCCTAATGAATGAAATACATGCACTTTCAATTTATGCATTTGATAAAAATGAATACGATAAAAATCCCGTTGTAATTGATTCGCCTAATTGTGCAAATAAATAATATGAGAGTAGATATAAAGAATATCGCTTCATTTCTAATTGATAAATACATAATAGTTATTTTGGGTATATTGATACTGTCATTTTTTTCAGCAGTTGGTTTAAATAATTTCAAGTTAGATGCTTCATCAGATGCTTTAGTTTTAGAGAGCGATGAATCACTAAAAACATATCGAGAAGCTGAAGATGAGTTTGGCGATTCAAGCTTTTTAATAGTTACATACGAACCACAAGGCGAACTGTTCTCAGATTATTCTCTAAATAGAATAGCAAATCTCGAAAATGATTTAAAAAAAATAAATGGTGTCGATTCTGTCCTTTCAATTTTAGATGCACCAATTTTTTTTCAACCAAGAGTTGGTCTTACAGATGTTGCGGACAATCTCAAAGATTTGACTGATGAAAATATTGATCTCGAATTAGCAAGAGAAGAGATCATAAATAACCCTATATATAAAGAATTAATCATAAGTAAAGATGGAAAAGTTACTGCAATGCAGGTAGTTTTGCGAGGAAATGATGAATATGATGAGCTAATCTCTGAAAGATATGAAATTCTTGATACCCTTTCTTCAAAAGAAGTTTTAAGCCTAAAAAATAAAACTGAACTCCAAAATAGACTTAATCAAATTAATGAAAGAATTAGCGAATTAAATAATCAAGAGTCTGAATTTAGTAAATTACTTATTTCCGAGATCAGAGGTACTTTAAATAAATATAAAGACGAAGCAACAATTTATCTGGGTGGTCCCTCTATGATCGCCACAGATATGATGGAATATATAGAATCTGACTTAATAATATTTGGTTCTGCCGTTGCACTAATATTTGCATTAATGCTATACCTGTTTTTTGGATCAATTTGGCTAGTAATACTTCCTCTTTTAAATGCTTTTTTGACAACCTTTATAACCGCGGGCTTTCTTGGTTATATGGATTGGAAAATAAGTGTTGTTTCTTCAAATTTTATAGCATTACTATTAATACTAACTATTTCATTGACTGTTCATCTTGTAGTGAAAATAAATGAAATTAAAAAAGAAACAAGTTTTAAAAATGCAATTATTCAAGGATACGATCAAATGTTTGCGCCATGTTTTTTTGCTGCGTTAACAACAGCAGTTGCTTTTTTATCCTTAACATTTGGTGAATTAAAACCTGTAATAGAATTTGGAAAAATGATGGCATTTGGAATTTCAATTGCTTTTATACTAACTTTTACCTTTTTACCCTGTATTTTTTACCTCATTAACAACAAGCCTCATAAAGACTTCCTATCTTTGTATAAAATAAATCAATCTTTGCTTAACTTTTCGACAAAATATAAATTATTTGTTGTTACATCTTTTTTAATATCTTTTATCGTCTTATGTTTTGGGATCACTAAACTAGAAGTTGAAAATAGATTTATTGATTATTTCGATAAAAATACTGAAATATACAAGGGAATGTATGAAATAGACTCTAAACTTGGTGGAACAGCAACATTAGATATTATCATCTCCAAACCAGAAGATGATTTTGAAACAATATCAATAGATGATGAATTTTTTGAAGATGATTTATTTGATGATGAAACAAGTTCAGCCGCAGGTTATTGGTGGAATATTTATTCTTTAAATGAATTAGAAAAAATTCATGATTATTTAGATTCTATTCCTGAAATTGGAAAAGTTCTTAGTGTTGCAAGTGGTGTCAAATTAGCAAGGGAAATTAATAATGGGGAGGACCTTAATGATCTTGAGCTTGCACTTTTAAGATCAGTGCTGCCTGAAGATATTAGAGAGACTCTTTTATATTCCTATATCAACAAAGACGATTCTGTAGTCAGAATTTCTACACGAGTAAATGAATCTGCATCCAGTCTTAAAAGAGATGATTTACTCACCAAAATAGATAATGACCTTCAGAATAAATTTAATCTTGATTCTGATCAGTATGAAATAACAGGTTTGGCAGTGTTATATAACAATATGCTCCAATCCTTATTTGCTTCACAAATTGGGTCTTTAATAATTGTTTTTGTTGTAATTTCAGTTATGTTGTTCCTTATTTTTAAATCAATAAAGGTTATGATCATAGGGTTAATTCCAAATATTTTTGTTGCTTCGTCTGTGATGGGTCTTTTGGGACTGTTAAAAATCCCACTAGATATTATGACCATTACAGTAGCTGCAATAAGTGTTGGAATGGCGGTAGACAATACTATTCACTATATTTATAGATTTAAAAAAGAATTAAAAATTTCAGGTTCTGTTGAAATTGCACTTAAAAATGCTCATTTAACTACTGGAAGAGCAATTTTTTATACTGCGACAACCATTGCAGCTGGCTTTTGCATTCTTTCGTTATCTAATTTTTTCCCAACAATTCTTTTTGGGTTATTTACAGCATTAGCAATGATTCTTGCATTTTTATGCTCCTTAACTTTATTACCTAATCTATTAGTAAAATATAAAGTTTTTCAATAATATAATTATATGGGACCATTAAAGAACATCAGTGTATTAGAATTTTCAGGTTTAGGACCAGGTCCTTATTGTGGAATGCTTCTGGCAGATATGGGTGCAAATGTCATTAGAATTGGAAGAAAGGGAACAGAGGGGATTGAAAATAAATTTGATATTCACAATCGATCTAAACGCTCAATAACAGCTGATCTTAAAAATAAAGACACTATTAATGAAGTATTGAAACTTATCGATCAAATGGATGTTGTTTTTGAAGGCTACAGACCCGGTGTAATGGAGAAACTTGGTCTCGGGCCAAACGTTTGCTTAGAAAGAAATCCTAAGCTTGTTTATGGAAGAATGACTGGATGGGGTCAGGAGGGACCAATGTCTAATCAAGCAGGTCATGATATTAACTATATAAGTTTATCTGGAGCGCTAAATGCTATTGGGCGGAAAGAATCAAATCCAATACCTCCGCTAAATTTGATAGGTGATTATGGTGGAGGGGGTATGCACTTAGCGTTCGGTATAGTTTCAGGATTAATTCATGCTCTTAAAACAGGTGAAGGTCAAGTTGTTGACTCTGCAATGGTAGATGGATCTCTCTCCTTAATGTCGTTTTTCTATTCTTTAAAAGAAATGGGGCATTGGGAAGACCAAAGAGAATCTAATTTACTCGATGGATATGCACATTTTTATGATACTTATCAATGTTCAGATAAAAAATTTATTGCTGTAGGATCAATTGAGCCTCAGTTTTACAACGAGCTTTTAGAAAAACTCGAAATAGATGATGATAGGTTCTTAGATCAACATAACAAAGATATCTGGCCAGAACTCAAAAAAAAGATAGCTTCTAAGATCATATTAAAATCTAGATCTGAGTGGGAAGAAATTTTTAATGAAAGTGATGCTTGTGTATCACCAGTTTTAAATATGGAAGAGTCTAAATCTCATCCTCATAATATCGCAAGGCAAGCATTCACAAATGTTGATGGGTTTGATCAACCTAGCCCATCTCCACGTTATTCAAAAACAAAACCAGAAATAAGACATAATTCAGGAAAGATTGGATCTGATCTTGAAAATATTTGTTCAGAGTTCAACCTCTCAAAAGAATCTTTTTAGATAAATTAATTATCAAAAAAATTTACACTGTTTAAATAGGTTTCTTTTAATAAATTATTTTTATCAATTTCCATAAGCAAAGATATTTCATCGACAATATGATTTAAATATGATGGTTCGTTTCTGTTATTGCTTGGCTTATCAGCAAGATTTTTTGGAATTAAATAGGGACAATCAGTCTCAATCATTAATTTTGATAGCGGGATATTTTTAATCGTTTTGCGGAGCTCAACATTTCTCTTTTCATCACAAATCCAACCAGTTACACCTATAAAAAAGTTAAGCTCCAAATAATCATCCAGTTCAGACTGTGTTCCAGTAAAACAATGAACCACAGCCTTATTGATATCAGATGCATATTTCTTGAGTATTTTTATAAAATCATTATGTGAATCTCTTTGATGAAGAAAAAGAGGCTTATTTAACTCAATTGCAATCTTAATCTGTTCTTCAAACGCATAAATTTGTTCATCATAAGTTGATAGATTTCTAAAAAAGTCTAATCCAGTTTCTCCAATTGCATTTGGTGAATGCTCATTAATTAAATTTTTTAGCTCTATTAGACTACTTTCATCAACTTCACTAGCATGATGAGGATGAACACCAATTGTAAATGACATCAATTCTGAGTAAGTTTTTTGGATATGAATAAGTTTGGGTATATCGCTTAAGCTACTACATATAAGCCCAAATTTTGTAACATTATTTTTAATTGCTCTTTCGATAACTATCTCAAGATCCTTATCAAATCTCTCACTTGTAAAATTACAGGCTATATCAAAGATATTATGCATGGTGTATATGTTTTTAAAATGTAGATTATGAACTAAAATTACTCAATCATGAATCATTTTCAAAAGTTTCAGAACGCTATAGATTTTAAACAAAATAAAGATAATAGTTTTAGCGTTGAGCCGAATACAGATTATTTTGTTGGTAATACGCCTCATGGTGGCTACTTAATGGCAATTATGCATAAAGCTCTGACAAAAGTTCTTCCTCACTCAACTGCAATAAGCTCATCTGTGCAATATCTTGATCGTATTGATCCAAAACCAATTTCACTTGAAGTAGATGTCTTTAAGGTTGGAAAGGGTAGTTCATCAGGCATTGTTAAACTTATACAGGATGAAAGAGTATGTACAACCTTTACAGGCACATGCTCAGATTTCCATCATATGAAAGGATATGATGGATTAGAAAAACCTTTACCTGAAATTTTTAACGATAAAGATAAAGATGAATATATAAATCTTAACTACGATGAAATAACCAAGGGATTTACTCCATCATTTATTCACCAACTTGAGTGTTCTATTCATCCCAACCAAGTTTGGTGGAAAAGAGGCGAAGATGAAGATAATTCAAATTATGATGCTAGGTGTTGCGCTTATTTAAAAATGGAAGGTGGATTGCCAGATCAATTCTGCTTATCTTTTTACTCAGACATATTGCCACCGGTAGTTTGTAACAAATATGGTGCCTTGGGTTGGGTTCCTACTATTACATTAACCACCCATATAAGACAATTACCTACAACTGAGACCATTTATGCAGATTTTATAGCTACAGACATTAACAAAGGTTATTTTGAACAGGACTGTAATTTATGGGATTTAAATGGAAACTTAGTTGCTTCTAGCCGTCAACTCACTAGAATACTAAAGTCAGAAGAGAAATTATCTAAATAAGGAAGTTAAATGCAATTCAAAGGTACAAAAAATTATATATCAACTGATGATTTAAGCATGGCTGTCAATGCTGCAAGGTCTTTAGAAAGACCATTATTAGTTAAAGGAGAGCCAGGAACAGGAAAAACACTTTTGGCTATTGAGGTTGCAAGTGCATTAAATATGGATTTGATTGAATGGCATATAAAGTCAACCACAAAAGCATCTCAGGGCCTTTATGAATATGATGCTGTAACTAGACTTAGAGATTCTCAATTAGGTGATGAAAGAGTAAAAGATATATCAAATTACATAAAAAAAGGTAAATTATGGGAAGCATTTACATCAGATAAACAAGTTGTATTGCTAATAGATGAAATAGATAAAGCTGATATTGAATTTCCAAATGATTTACTGCAAGAATTAGATCGAATGGAGTTCTTTTGTTATGAAACTGGTGAAACTATAAAGGCTAAGCATAGACCATTAATAATAATGACTTCAAATAATGAGAAAGAATTACCTGATGCATTTCTCAGACGTTGTTTTTTTCACTATATACAATTCCCAGATAGAGATACTATGAATAAAATAGTCTCAGTTCATTATCCAAAAATTAAGAAAAAATTAGTTAAAGAGGCGCTTGAAATATTCTTTGATTTAAGAAAAATTCCTGGTTTAAAGAAAAAACCTTCTACATCTGAATTAATCGATTGGTTGAAGTTACTATTATCTGACGATATGCCAGATGAAATTCTTAAAAACGCTGATTCCTCTAAAGCTATACCTCCTTTATATGGAGCACTTCTTAAAAACGAACAAGATGTCCAGCTTCTTGAAAGACTTGCATTTATGTCTAGACGAGAAGCTAATTCAAAGTAAATGTTAATTAATTTATTCCAAACCATCAGATCAGCTGGTGTTCCATGTACTCTTAGAGAGCTTTTGGATCTTCTTGGAGCTCTTGAAAATCAACTCGTGTATGCAAATTTGGATGACTTTTATTATTTATCAAGAGCAACTCTTGTAAAAGATGAAAAACATTATGATAAGTTTGATAAGGCATTTGATATTTATTTTAAGGGAATTGAAAAACTTGAAGATGTTTTCCAAGCCCTAATACCTGAAGAGTGGCTAAGAAAAGCTTTTGAAAAAGAATTAGATCCCGAGGAACTTAAAAAAATTAAATCTTTAGGTGGCTTAGAAAAATTACTAGAGGAATTTAAAAAAAGGCTAGAAGAACAAAAGAAACGTCATGAAGGTGGTAATAAATGGGTTGGTACAAATGGTACTTCACCATTTGGTCATGGTGGACAAAATCCTGAGGGTATTAGAGTTGGAGGTGAAGGAGGCCAGAAAAAAGCTGTCAAAGTCTGGGAACAAAGACAATATTCTAATCTTGATGATTCAGTAATTATTGGTACTAGAGATATAAAGATGGCACTTAGGAGGCTTAGAAAATTTGCAAGGCAAGGAAATGATCTAGAACTAGATATGGATGACACAATAAAATCAACAGCAAAAAATGCTGGCTATCTTGATATCAAAATGGTTCCTGAAAGGTTAAATTCGGTAAAGGTTATTGTTTTATTTGATGTAGGCGGTTCTATGGATCCATATGTGAAGCTTTGCGAAGAGCTTTTTTCTGCAATTAAAACCGAATTTAAAAATCTAGAATATTTTTATTTTCATAATTGTATTTATGAATCTGTTTGGAAAGACAATCGAAGGAGGTCTCAAGAAAGATTTTTGGTTCAAGATATTATTAATAAGTTTTCATCTGACTACAAAATCATCGTTGTTGGTGACGCAACTATGGCACCCTACGAGATTACAAATGCCGGAGGTAGTATCGAACATTGGAACGAAGAGGCAGGTCACGTATGGATTAAAAGATTATCAGATCATTTTGAGAACATGGCATGGCTTAATCCAGTTCCTGATGATCATTGGGATTACACATCATCAATATGCATCTTAAAAGAACTATTTGAAGATAGAATGTATCCTCTTACTCTGAAAGGCTTAGAGGATGGAATGGCAGATTTATCCAAATGAATACTAATCAGGTTCAGGTCAATGGAATTAAATGGGGTCCTTTCAGACTGAGGATACCCTTTTTACATATTAAGTTTAGAACTGCTGAGTTTCTTCAAGGATTAATTATTTCTGGAGCAACAGCATTTGCTGGGATCCCTATTGCTATGGGTATGGGTTTATCATTTGAAGAGGGAGTAGCGCTTTCTTTCATATCTGGAACATTGATAGCCTCTGGACCAATAATTTTTGGTGTTCCATTTGCACCTGGATGGATTACTCCTGCATATCCGATTGTAATTGGTGTTTTTGCCACTATGGGTTTTTATTTACCTTCTGGAGCTGAATATCAAGTTGAAACTTTTCAATTTATGACAGCAATATGCATTGAATTTACTTTATTAGTAGCATTCCTTGGAATAACAGGACTAAGTGAAAAGATAGTTAGCAACATTCCAAATGCATTAAAATCTGGCATTATTTTAGGTGCAGCAGTAGCTGCATTTTACCAAGTTTTTTTCAAAGAATTTGATGCAAAGTTTATGGAACAACCAATTGCAATGACAATAGCAATTGCTCTCTGCATACTTACTACATTCTCAGATCCATTTAAAAAACTTGCTTCAAAAAATGTTTTTTTTCAGAAAATTAGCTCACTTGGGTTACTCCCTGGATTTTTAATTGCTGCAATAGTTGCATATTCAATTGGTGAAGCAAATCTTGATGTTACATGGGGCTTTGCTTTCCCAGATGTAGTTACTTTATTTGAGAGAACTTCACCATTTTCAATAGGGTTTCCAGAATTTAGTATGTATTTAGAGGCAATACCATTAGTTATTATTGGCTATATTATATTGTTTGGAGATATCATCACTGGTCAGGAGATACTTAATGATGCTCAAAAAGAAAGACCTGATGAGCCAATATCTATAGATTCTAATAGATTTCATCTTTCGATAGCTGTAAGGAATTTAATTGGATTAATTTTTAATCCAAATTTTCCAACTCAAGGTGCTTTATGGACTGGCGTCCATGTTGTTGTTGCAGAAAGATGGAAAAAAGGCTCTAAAGAAATGCCATCAATATTTGATGGTTTAGGATCCTATTATCTCATGGGACTGCCTTTTCTATATGTAACATTGCCTTTTATTACACTAATGGAACCATTAATGAATATAGCTCTTAACCTCACATTAGTCCTTACTGGTTTTGCATGTGCTTATGTTGCATTAGCAATACCTAAAACAAATGCTGAAATGGCTTCGGCTTTATTTATTTCTTTGTTAATAGCTTTCTCTGGCGAATTTGTATGGCTTGGCTTAATTATTGGGATAATATTGAGTATATTCGTGGTAGGAAAAACAGAACAAGATAATTCGACATGAGTTACGCACTAGAAATTGATAACTTAAAAAAAGTATATTCTGGAGGGACTGAAGCTCTTAAAGGAATTTCTTTAAAAGTTAATGAAGGTGATTTTTACGCACTATTGG
>Ga0163111_10001974_pt1 | contig 12899 bp, 9 predicted proteins | sample CRUFie1St18metaG_FD_109645 | JGI IMG/M metagenome (GOLD analysis project Ga0163111, IMG submission 109645) | Marine microbial communities from the Costa Rica Dome - CRUD Field 142mm St18 metaG | ecosystem: Environmental > Aquatic > Marine > Oceanic > Photic zone | place: Costa Rica: the Eastern... | reverse complement strand
CTTGTGTGTTTCTGATTCTCTGCACACACACACACACACACACACACTTTCTCTCTCTCTCTCTCTCTCTCCTCCTCAACTTTACGCCATCACCAATTGACCACCAAACATACATTAAAACATCGGGACAATCGCATCGTCGATTGTTTCTTCATACCCAATGAATTCGCCCAAGAAATCTTCAAAAGAAGATCCCTTTTGCGATTTCACCGACGGCACGTACACGTTCGCCGTATTTGTGGTAGTCGAGAACAATTCAACCCCGGTGTTCACCGAAGAGTACAACTCCGAGTTGACGTCGTTCGCTTCGATGAGCTCACCCGGAACGTATTCCGGAACCACGTGGCAGTCTTCGTTGAAGAAATATTGCTCTTCCTCCGAGGATGCGATTTTGTTGTCGTTGTTGTTATTCTCCGTGTTGTTGTTTTGTGCGGTGTTCTTACGCTGTGGGTGTGTACAGAAAGAAAAGGAGGAAGCGTCTTCAGTCAGTCAAAGGTCTCGACGAGAGAGAGAGAGAGAGAATCGAGAGAAACGGAGAGAAAAAAATTCTCAAAAAAAAAGAACAAAGAGCTTTTGGCTTCTTGTTCTTCTCGGGTTGTTTTTTTTATTTTATCTTTATGGCCAACCGTCGGAGGTCGGAAATTTCCAGCCACGAAAACAAAAGCACTTTGTGTCTTGTCTTTTGGAACCTCTTGAGCCGCCGAAATGCGAGTACGGAAGATGAAGTAGTCGCTCTCGCGCTTTACGCGATGGACCTCCGATCTTCCCGAGGACAACACGCGAGATCAAAAGTCGCGCATCTCACCTTGTTCGTTCTGATGGCAATCGGAACGTGCTCCGGAACTTCCGGTTTCTCCTTACTCACGCCTTCGGGGATCGCCATCTTTGCATTGGTGAAGGCGAAGCGTTGGTGGTGCCCAGCAAAGTCATTCGCGCTGTGGATTTTTAAGTCACAGTCGGTGCACAAAAACGCGCGATCTTCGAGGCAGACCACGGAGACGGGGTTAGACTTGCAAATATCGCACGGCAGCTCTTTCGCGTCTTGCTGCGTGATTTCCGTCGCGCGTTCTCTGGACGGGTTGCATTTCCTCGTCGTGACGCAACGACTACATGCCGTTTTGTTTCCACATCCAACGACGAACGTCGCGTCTTGCGGACACATTTCACACTTTAACTTCATTGTGTGCTCGTAGATGATGTTTGAGTGGTTCAAGATGTAAACTTCTTGATTTGCGAGGGAATTTAACCAACACGCGTTCGCCGGAATGAAGAAAGAACGTCGTTTCATTTCGAATTATTCATTCTTTTTTCTCCCTTCTTTTTCTCGTGGCCTACACGTCACTTCGCGGGGCGGAGAGCTGCCACGTCTTCTTTTTTTCCTTGTGTGGACACGCGTCAAAAGTCGATTTTTGATAAAAATGATAAAAATGATAAAAATGATGCTGGCTTTTTTTTGCCTTTTTTTTTGCCTTTTTCTTGTGGAAATGACATTCATTTCTTTATTTGTAACCTCGAGATGTGGAACTATTCCGTAGGTATCGTCTGACTATTAACATTATAATTACACGTACACGTTCCTGGTACCACTGGTACCTAGGGACCTAGGCACAGGACTATTCTATACCCTTCTCTTTTTCTTCTTCTCAGACGCGGAAGAGGCAACTGCTGCTGCTGCCGCATTCGACGACGATTCGATTATAGTCTCAGGGACCAACTCGCAACTCAAAGTTTCAAACAACAACAAACCAACGTGTTGACACATCGTTTCGGACTGCAACAGACTGAAGAGTTCTAAAGTGCCTCGACTCGCCGTGCTTTCGCCAACTATAGGCGAGAGCTTTTGGGACAATCTTTGCAACAAAACTCTTCTCAAAATTTCTTTGTTCGTTTCGTCTATTTGCTTTTGCTCAGCAGGAGTGAGCGAAAGCTTGTATTCGTCATAAGGGGTCATCCCGCCTTCTTTTTCGTCCGGCCAAACGGTATCTTTTATTAAGTTCATCAAGAAAGACGCTTGGAGTTGGTTGAAACTTCGAGCGACGAAATCTTCAACCGCGGAACCGAGAAAAAATTCCACGGTTTGACGCGCCAACGCTACAAACGAACGTCTAACCACACCTTTCGTGTGCATCTTGAAGACAGTTTCGAATAAACCGAGCATTGGGCCGTTTAAAACTTCGGACGCGAAAATAGTTGACACGCTGTCAGTGGCGGTTACTTGTTCGCATTCATCGAAAGTTCGCATGAGCGTTTCCCAATTCAACGGCGAATGTGTAAAGTCTGAAGAACCAGACACAAACGTATCTCCTTTTTTCGGAGGTGAATCCAAAAGTTCCATCTGTTCCGTGGATAATATTCTTCGGTGTCTTCCTTGGCCTGTAGGCATCGTTATGTACGTGTTTTCGCCGGTTGTCGAAATCGCTGTTCTCAACGGTGGCAAATTCGAGAGCGTTACTGGTTTCATCTCTGCGGAAGAAAGTATAGACGCGTTCTCATCACCATTGCCGCCGTTTCGAATCGTGGACCCTCCATTACCTCCCATCAATCTTCTATTTCTCGTGCTGAGAAAGTGGAAAATGTGTTCGCAGTCTTTAAGGATGTCGTCCGCTAAAATCTCTTGCACGTACAAGTCCAGCTGTTGTCGTCTCTTTTCTATGAACGCACCGTCTAGATTATTATAGCCCCAATTTTTCGGTGGAAAATCGCCTTTAAAATCAGGATTAATCCTCGTGAGCTTCTGGTGGAGCGATTCAAAGTTCGAGTACCGTCGGGGCACGCTCCAATTGTTTCCATCCTCGAAAGACTCTACGGAAATGAGATACACCGCGAATGCGGCTATACCACTACCGGCAATTTCTACTCCAGTCACGCGAGCCCGGAATGATGACGGCGACGATGCGAGTGCAATATCATCTTCCCATCTTATTCGTTTTGGCGAATTCTTCTTCGCCGCGGAGTTTCTTTCGTTGCATACTATTCTTTCCAATCCGTTTTTATCGCTGCCATTTGGAGACTTATGCAAAGGAGACGACATTGCTTTATCAACAATTCCTTCTCCTTGCACTGTCCCGTTTTGTTGATCACCATCCTCTCCTCTTCTTTTTTTCCTGTTTGATAATATTATATCGTTTATACTATTCATGCTGCTAATGTAGTCTTCATCGTCCGTACAGAGAAGAATGAGTAACAGTTTCGTCACCAGTCTTGGCGTAAACAACCGAACAATAGGCATGTGTATCGAAGCGAAAATCAGCTCTCTCGCGAGCGGTTCAGTCAACCCATTTTTCGTTTCACTCGTCAATACTTTCGAGGCGAGTGCGTTCGCGTACGCTCTAGCTAACCTGCCTTGCTTCCTCTCGTTTCGTACCGCCGGGTGAAGTCTCGACTCACCTCCGTTTTTGTTCATGTGCCTCAGCGCCTCCGCGAGACTTTCGTCTACCACGTCTTTGTTCATCGATAACAGCGCGTCGTCGTCTCCACCACCAATCATGGCTTTTCCTTCTCGGTACAGCTCAAACGCGTCTTGTAAAATAGACGGTAAATCCGATAACAACAATTTTGGCAAGTTGATATTTCTCGTTGCTCTTTTTTCCAGTTCTAAAAACATGTCGTCCATAACCGCTCGGCACGCGTTCGGTACTTCTTCGTCGTCGCTGATTGTTTTGAACCAATGATTGACGTACCTCTTAATCACGACTTCTCTGATTTTAATCCAACTTTCGACGATTTTCGCGTCCAGTTTTGCAAATCGTCTTGCGCGTCGGTTGTTATTTTTCCTTCTCGTATCTGCTGCTTTAACACCATTTTCGTCCTTCTTAGAATTTGACTTTTCTTCTTCTTCTTGTTCATCGGAGTCTCTTCCGAACACTCCCCCTTTATTGTTCGCAGAGAGGTTAGTGTTGCCAGTCGTAGCGTCACCACCTAAAATTCTCCCTCTTCCCATCCACAACAAAGTTATCGTCCCAAAAGCTTTCGGTATATTTTCCGCAATCGAATTCGAGAAGGATGCCATCAGCAACGAAAGGAAATAGACGGAAAAGAGAAACGCGAATAATTTAGTGCTCGTGGAGTATTCCGCGGAGGAAGAGGAAGATAAAGAAGAGGGAGCTTTCGTCTCGTCTCGCATCTTCTCCGTCTCCTCCTCGGATGACGACGACGACGACTGCTCCTCTCTTTTCTTCATCGTCCCCTTATTGCGTGCGTTGCCGCGTCCATGACCAAGACGGATCTCTTTTTTTGGTGGCGAATGATGATTGGGATTTTGGATTTTTCCTTCTTTTTCCTTCCCCACAAAAAAATAAAGAAGAAAAGGTAAGAGAAGGAAGGATCTCTCGTTGAACATCACACGCGCTTGGGTGGCTGTCGTGGCGTATTCTTCTTCTTCACCACCACCACCACCACCACCAGACGACTGCATCCTCGCGCGCACACACAGAGAGAGTCTCGGGTCATCGGCGCTGTGCGCGCGTGTAGGAAAGAGAGATTTAACACACCAGAGAAAAGGCCGTTACACCAAGAAGAGAGTGCCTTCTCGTATATATTTCAACAAACATGTCCAACTATGCTGGGAACAACGCGCATCGATCTCAAACGCAGGCGAAACTGGTGCTGTTAGGGGACATGGGCGCCGGGAAATCCTCCTTAGTTCTTCGATTCGTGAAAGGACAATTCTTTGAGCACCAAGAGAGCACGATCGGTGCTGCGTTCATGACACAAACGGTGACGGTTGACGATCACGTGGTGAAGTTTGAGATTTGGGATACAGCTGGACAGGAGAGGTATCATTCGTTAGCACCGATGTATTATCGAGGCGCGGCGGCGGCGATTATTGTGTACGACATGCAGTCACAACAGTCGTGGCAACGGGCAAAGAGTTGGGTGAGAGAACTGCAACGACAAGGAAACGCGAATTTAGTCATCGCTTTAGCTGGGAACAAGAGCGATCGTAAAGACATGAGGAAAGTGTCGAAGGAAGAGGCAGAAGCGTACGCGGAGGAACAGAACTTGGCGATATTTTTAGAAACGAGCGCGAAGAGTGGAGAGTGCGTGAACGATTTGTTTTATTCCATCGCGAATAAGTTGCCAAAACAGGTGAGAACGACGTCGCAAGAAGGGCGAGGTGGGATCGTTTTAGATGCGAATGCGGGACAAAACAGACAAAAGTCGCAGTGTTGCTGAGATGATCGTTTGCATATATTTTTATTCTTCATATAGAGAAAAAGAGAGGGAGGGAGAGGGAAGGCAAACAGGACGGGAGTAATGATTATGATGTTTTGTTCTCCCTCTCCCACTTTCTTTCGCGCAGCTCTGTATAATAGTATTAGACTTTAGTTTTAAGAAATACATATAAAGAGAAAAAGTATCGTAAGATCTGCACAATAGGAAGTTGTAAGTGCACGTATTTCTGCACCAGGTACGTGTTCGTTTTTTACCGACTTTTATTATCATTTTTAACTTGTGGTACAAATTCTACTTCGTTATTCTACACTCGATGTCTCTCTAAATTTTCTACCTCTTATTCTTTCCTAATTCCTTCTCTAAACTCTTCTCAAACTCTGCGAACACGTTCGCCTTCCCTTTCGTCACCTCGTTTATCTTACCTACGCTCAATATTCTCTCCACCATTCTTGCCATCGGCCGTTTCCCTTCGTCGATCTGTTTAATAACCGAGACTGGAATTTCTGTCTCGTCCGTACTCGACGCTTCCCGTAAAAGAGTGAAGTGATTGACTAAAGACTCCATTTTATTAATCAGACCGTCATTCTCTCCAGTGTTTAGAGATCTCTCGCATTCAGTCACGCTTTCTAGAGCTTTCTCGATAGCTTGGTTGAGCGGAGAGAGCGGAGGAGGTTGCTGCGCCATCCTTTATTTTTGTCGTGTGAAACTGTAATGAAATGAAGAATTCGTCCAATTGGGGAAGCTTTGGGGCGTGTGTTTGCTTCAGATGTACCTCGATTTTTGAATACGTCGTACTAAATATAATTTTAATTTTCATCGTGACTATTGCTATGCGCGCTACTGCTGCTGCTAGAACTATCACTATTATCACTGCTGGGATTATTACGGTTCTCATCTCCAACCGCCGCTACTTCATGAAGTGTGATCAAACCTTCTTTTTGCAATGCTTTATATATCTTACGCTCTGTTTCAAACGGGTGCACATTTTCTCTTCCTGGTTTTGGTCGTTCCCAGTCATAATAGTGCGGACGTTCTGTTTCATTGAAGTAAGATTCCGCGCTGAACCCGTAGATATCTACCAAACTGCACAAACGCATGGCAAAAGTGATGCCAACCATACCAGAGGAAGGTTTCTCTCCCTCTCTGTTGACTAAATCCCATGCCCGACAAATAATTTCTGGGTCCATGATGTATGATTCTGGGAACGTTTCGCGATGCTTTTCGTACTGCCGAATCCAATGGTTCACGCTCGAATCTCTCATTTGCGATATGGTTATCTCACCACCCATTTTGCCTTCGACATATGGTCCGTTATACATTCGAAGATGGCCTTTCGTACCCACTTGTTTCTCGAAATGTTTCGCACGACCGTTATTGAAGCGCAAAACGATATCATGCCCATCAATTTCTTCACCAAAATTAGCATTCCTGAGCGAACCAGCATTCCCGACGACTGCACACGTTGGCAACACCTCATCATTTCTGTGCCGTTCTTTCTTATTCATCTTTTCGTCGTTCTCCAATTTCGCGTTCGCATAGATTTTCGTGAAGTCGCACTTGCCTCGATGCCTACAATACCGCTGCGCGTGATTGACCACTTCGGTTATTTTCGGTTCAACTGGAGGTAATGTTCGCGTAATATTCTCGTTTGACGTGAAAAACTGATTCCATGTCTTAAATATGACAGCATCCGTACCACCGCACGTAATTTTACCATGAGAAGTCAATTTTCTATCCAAAGAGAGCACCGTCGGAGTCCTCGCCAAAGCAGCGAGATGTTTCAAAGTCGTCGCATGGAGTGATTTGTGTTTTCTCGCCTTTTCCGCGACCGATGCTTTCGTCTCATCCATGTTTTCGTCCTCAATTTCCTCCACTTTCACCTCTTTCTTCTCTGTTATCTTCTCTTTCTTTACAAACGGTGTCGGCGGTGGTTTCACCGATGGTTGAACAACCCCTTCTTTCTTCAGAACCGTTTTTTTCGCTTCTATTTCTTTATCGAGCGATAAACTTTCAAACACCTGCGCGTCGTGCTTCTTCTCGTCTTCATACTGCGCCTTCTCGAAGAGCTCCTCAATGACTTGCTCTCGAGTGTGTTCGTTCATTCTTGACGTGGCTTTTGCTCTGTTCTCGATGTTTTTCTGGTACTCGTCTACCGCTCGTCTTCGTTTTTCCTCTTCTTCTTTATCTCGTTGTTGTTGCACTTCATCATCTACTCTCTCATCATCACCAACATCATCGCTATTATCATCCGCGTAATCCTCTTTAGGAATCACGAAAAACTTTTCCGGAGGACTGCTCTTCAAGAATTTCGTGTTCGTATTCGGGACTAATCCGTCCAACACGTCCTTTCCTCCGCGTTGTTTTTGTTCAACTTTTTGTAAACGAACGGTCCAAACGATCGAGAGGAAAAAACACGCTATTAAAGCGCCGACAAACATCGGGATGAGATCAGTTTTGAATCTCTTCGCGAACGGTCTTCGTTTAGGACGACGGTTGGAGGAGGAGAGAACTACCTGCTCAATGGCGTGGCGTCGCATCGCGCGCTCGTTATTGGATACAGGAGGAAGAGAACGCTAATGTGTTTTTGGGAAGAATCATATCATTTTTTATTGTGAGGACACTTTTAGAAGACAAATCGTCAAGAAATAGAAAATAAGTGAGGCTGGTGGTTTTGTCTAACATATAGGCGCGAAACTCCGTGCAAATTCGTCACAATCGCTCCGCAGCTTTAGTGGTGTAGTATTGATATAATAATTATTATTCCTATGTGTAGTATGTACCTGCCTTTTACATCATTGACGCTCTCTAAATATTTACTTTCTATTATTAGTTTTACTCCCTTCGCGCACCACCATCCACCAAACTCTTCTTTCTCTCTCTCCTTCTCTCTTTCTACTAGTCTGCTCGTTGTCTCGGCGCGCACTTGATGATATCGTCCACTCTGACGATCATTTCTGCCGCCTCCGTGGCTGATAAAAGTACCTGCTGTTTCACTCTAAAGCTTTCGGAAATCCCCAACTCGGTCATATCGCCAACTTGTCCATTCAAAACGTTCACACCCATGTTCGTTTCACCTTCCGCATGCCTAGCCCTCAGCTGCGAAACGATTTCACCGGAGTCTAAACCCGCATTATCGCAAATAATAGATGGAATGCCCCTCAAGGCTTTGGCGAAGCAATCCATGGCGAGCGAACGCTTCCCTGGAGTCTTTGCGGCGAGTTGTTCAACCGCTTTTGACATGATCATCTCCGCGCACCCGCCGCCACAAATAACGCGCGAATCCTTAACCGCCGTGTTCAGTACGCACAACGCATCGTGAAGAGACCGTTCGGCTTCAGCTAAAATATGCGTCGACGCCCCTCTTAAAACAATTGTGCACGCCTCGCCTTTCGCAACGCCAGAGAATTTAATCAAACGGTCTTCACCAATCATAATCTCTTCGATTAAATCGCACTCCCCTAACTTTGCCGATTCCGGAGTATCGAACGTACTCAAAATATCTCCACCAGTAACTAACGCCAATCGCTCCACGCCTTCAAAATCGGCGTGTTCAATCGCTGCCACCCCCGCATCCGCGAAAATCTGTTCCGGGTAATTATAAATCAACTGTCTGTTAATGAACACGTTACACCCATGCGCGATAATTTTCTCGCACTTGTTTCGCATCTTCAACTTTTCCGCATCTTCAATCTCCGCTACTTTCGTCATTGAATCCACTCGCACTCTCGCCCCGTAAATTTTAATTTTATCCGTATCCATCCCGGTATTCGCGATTAAAATTTTCGCGTTTTCGATCTTCTTTGGTTGCCCGACGCCAAACTTCTTGTCCAAAATAAAGCCCTCATCCAAATACGAATCCTTCAAACTCCCTCCAGGTTTCTCGATCAGTTGAATCATTTCTAGATTCCCCGATCCTTTCAATCGCATGATGGCATCTACGGCCAACTTCGCGAAATGGTCTTTATCATGGGTCAAAATTTTTGAACTCAACGTCGTTCTCGCGATGTTCATCAAATCTTCGCGAAACTTCTCCTGGTCGTCGTGATTATCTCTAGTAGAGTCTTCCAGAGCCTGCCTGGCCACTTCGCACGCCTCTCGAAAACCTTGGATGATCGTCATCGGATGAATCTTTTGGTTCACCAACGATTCCGCCTGTCTCAACAACTCTCCGGCAAAAACGACGACCGAAGTCGTCCCATCTCCAACCTCGTCGTCTTGCGCTTTCGATATGTCCACCAACACCTTCGCGGCTGGGTTATCCACGTATATAGATTTCAAAATCGTCGCCCCATCGTTCGTCACGGTCACCGCGTTCCCTTTCGACACCGATTGTAAAATCTTATCCATCCCTTTCGGCCCGAGAGTCGATTTGACCAAGTCCGCGATGGCCATCGCGCCGACGAAAGACTGCAAACGAGCGTGTTCGCCTTTTTCTTCGCTCGCGCCTTCGCCCAAGACCGACGGGTTCGCGTTTCCCATCACGCTCATTTTTAGAGACTCTCTCTCGTTTCTGTCGCGTGCTCTCTTTCTCTTTCGTTCTTTCTCTCTCGCGCGGCGACGGAAAGAATGAAGAAGACGAAGAAGGAGAAGTTGTTGCGTGATGATTGATGATGGTGATCACTCCCCAACAAAACACTTGAAAAAGTAACTTTGAAAAACTTGGACTCAAAGTCGAGAGAGAGAAAAAAGGTTGACTTTTCTTCTTCCAAAAAATTCTTCCAAACGAAAAAAAAGATTATATCAAATCCTTATTACAAGATGGACGCGACGACATCGTCGTCATCGTCGTCTCGAAAAAATGCAGAGCATGGCGGGTGCAACGTGCGCTGGAGTGGGCGCGCTCTTCTTCGGTATCGCGCGTTTGTTTCGAGAGTACGAGCCGAAGAAGTGCGAATCGCTCATCTGGAGAGATGCGTTAGATAAAACGCCGTCGCAAAATGGGAAGACCATCGTCATAACGGGATCCACGAGTGGAACTGGCTTAGCTTTGGCAAAAGGTTTTGCAGAGAAAGGCGCGAAAGTTTTGATGTTGAACAGACGCAGCGAACGGAGCGAGCAAGCTTTAAAGGAAGTGATTGAAGTTGGGAAAGCTCACGGTGCTCCAGTTGCGGTGAACATCGAGTGTGATTTGCAAAAATTTTCTTCCGTACGACAAGCCATCGCGGAGGTGAAGAAGAACGTGGACGTTTTAGATATTTTGTGCAATAACGCGGGGATTATGGCATTGCCATATAAAGGCACCGAGGAAAACGGGTTCGACCAGCAAATGCAAGTGAACTGTTTGTCGCACTTTTTGTTAACGCAAGGGTTATTTCCGTTGCTGTTAAAATCCAAGGATGGGCGAATCGTTAATCACGCTTCGGTAGCTGCTAATACGAGAGGTGAATTTGATTTGAAGTCGTTAGAAAAACACCCGGCTTGTTCCGAGCACTACTCAAAATATCATCAGTGGGAGATGTACGGGCAAACCAAGTTGGGGAACATCGTATTCACCAGAGCTCTTGATTCGCGTTTACGAAGAGCGAATATAAAAAATGTTAAAGCGTTGGTCGCACATCCTGGCGTTGCAGCCACGGAGCTTCAAACAACACACGCACGATCGGGAGAAAAATTCAATCACTTTGTCATGAACCTCACCAAAATCTTTTGTCAATCCGCGGAAGATGGTGCCGCCGGGATCTTATATTGTTCTTCCTCACCACGCGTGGAAAGTGGTAAATTTTACGGTCCATCAAAAGGAATGCGGGCTAAAGGTTTTCCGGAATCTCACGAGCCGAAAGCCAAGCCTATTATGGAGGAGATGATGGATAAGTTTTGGAAGAAGCACGAAGAGTGCGTTGGCGTTCGATTCGAGATATAGTGACCAGTATAGTTTCGGTATTAATAACAGTTATGTTCCTGCACGCATTTAACCATATGAACAACCACTAAAAAAAGGGGAAGGAAAGTCTTCACAAAAAAATAAAATGCGCAGATACATTTCAACAACTCTTTTGCGCACTTACGCTGCACAGCAGCAGCGTAAGCGACAAACGTTTTTGACGACACATGCATCATCATCATCATCATTCTTTTTTACGCGGCACAAGTCATCAGTTGTAGCCCCGAGTGTGGCACCTTCCTCCTACGACACAAACACGAACGAAGATGATGGGATGTTCAAGAAAATGCTTAAACGAGACGACTTTTTCGCTCTTCCCGATTTCGTCGCGAAGTGTAACGACAACAACACCCAAATAAACGTTCAAAAGGTGGTGAAATCATTACGAGAGAACTCTATTACACATCCGAGAGATTTACTTCGTTTGAGCAAAGAAGATTTACTCGAAACTGTTGGGGTGGATAAAAAAGATTTAGCGAGAGCATTGAGAGAGAAGTTGGGAGTCTGGACCGAGGAGGATGAGAAAGAAATGCAAAGAGAAGAGAGGAAGAAGATGAGAGAGGAGAGGAGAATGCAAAAAGAAAAGGAGAGGAGAGAAGAGGAGGAGAAGGTAGCAGCGGCGGCAATGAGAGAAGAAGTGATTCGGGAAAAGAAAAGAACGAGACAAGCTGAACAGCAACGACGAAAAGAAGAAGCGGTATTGAAGGTGCCCATATTAGAGGAAAAGAAGGACGATTTAACTATAGAGAAAATAAAGGAAGAAGAGGAAGTAGTATCATCAACCTCATTACCATTACAATCGCCGGTGAAAAAACGAACTTTGAAACGAATGAAACGAAGAATGCGCACGGGATTGATATGCGACGGCGTTCGAGTAACGCAAAGAAACTCGCAGCTGGAAAACTATCGTCTGAGCTTTTCTGATCTCCCAGACTCACTACAAAAAGAACTCACGAAAATGAAAACGTTCCTCACTCGACGACGGCTTGGGCCTCAAGAAGCACCGATTGCAAACGTTACGGCGAATAAATACGAAGAGCATATACGAGGCATCTGCGGCTGGCTCATAAAAGAGAAAGAATACAAAGTGAAAGATTTGAAATCGCTCTCGGTGCTTTTTCCGAGCATGAAAGCAAACGCTGCGGACTTGACGTTCGATTACTTGCAATATCTCACCGTGGAAAGAGGTATCTCGGCAAACTATGAATTGCTAATCACGAGAAGTTGCATAGCTGCGGCAAAGTTTATGTACGGCGCGAAATCGAAATTTCAACCGGGTGAAGACGCTTTACCTTATCAAGACATTCCTCTCATTAAAGAGCTGCGAAGACTCGCCAAAGATGCAAAAAGCAGAGCATCCAAATCTCCTCTCATGTCGAATGAGAAGTTGAAATGGCTCGATTGGGGGGATTACCTCCAAGTCTGCGACATATTAAAAGATGAAATGGCGCTGAATTACGCCACGAGCCATAAGAGATCTCATAGTTCGATTGCATGGAGCATGCAAAGATACTTGATTTTTGCCATTTTGTCGTGCGTTCCCGATCGTCAGCGCACTTTGAGAGAGTTACGTATCGGGAAGACTTTGATTCGAGACGAGAATGAGGACGGAAAAGAGGCGAGATGGATAATCAAACACGGACCAAACGACTACAAAACAGGGAAAGACTACGGCGTTCGTCCACCGTTGGTGATTGCTCCGGATTTGTATCCGCACTTGGAAAATTTTGTGGATAACTATCGGCAGCACTTGAATCCACAGCATGACTTTTTATTTTCGAGAAAGAACGGGCAACCGTTAAACGATGCTAGTATTTATAGACTGTTTACATCTACGTCCATG
>Ga0163111_10001973_pt1 | contig 12915 bp, 6 predicted proteins | sample CRUFie1St18metaG_FD_109645 | JGI IMG/M metagenome (GOLD analysis project Ga0163111, IMG submission 109645) | Marine microbial communities from the Costa Rica Dome - CRUD Field 142mm St18 metaG | ecosystem: Environmental > Aquatic > Marine > Oceanic > Photic zone | place: Costa Rica: the Eastern... | reverse complement strand
GCGCCTCTGCAGAAGCGCAGCTCCGAGGCGAACAAGTGCGCTGGTGGGCTCGACGCCGCCGGCGGAGGCGTGCGCGGGCTCGTCGGCGACGCCTGCGGCGCCGGCTGCCAGTGCCAGACGACGGTCTCGCCGTAAGCCAGGAATGCGTCGAGCAGCAAGGCCGATTGAGGCGCGCCGGCGGCAGCCATGGAATCTTGGCGTGCCGCGGCGCAAAAGCGTGTTCACATTCACACCTCTGCAACTCGCAATGCGTGGCCTCCGCGCGTTCCGCGCCGTCGTCGCGCGCTCCAAGGCGGCCGTCGCGGAGGGCGAGGCGGCCTCGCAGGTGCTCGAGTTTGGCAGCGTCTCCGAGCTGCCGAAGCAGGACCCGGCCGCCGACGTCGAGGTGGCGATCACGCACTCGTGCCTCAATTTCAAGGACGCGATGATCCTCCTCGGGCAGAAGGGCGTGGTGCGCGGCAACGGCTACCCGATCGTCGCGGGCATCGACTACGCCGGCACCGTCGCGCGCTCGCGCAGCCCGCTGTGGCAGGAGGGCGACCGCGTCGTGCTCACGGGCAACAAGGCGGGCCAGTTCTTCGACGGCGGCTACAGCGAGCGCGCGACGGTGCGCGCCGAGTGGCTCGTCGCGTCGCCGCCGCAGTTCTCGCTCGCGCAGGCGATGGCGGTGGGCACCGCCGGCATCACCGCCGCGCAGTGCGTCTCGTACCTCGAGGGCGCGGGCGAGGTGCGGCCGTCGCACGGCCCGGTCCTCGTCACCGGCGCGGCGGGCGGCCTCGGCCAGCTCGCGATCCCGATGCTGCGCAGCCGCGGCTTCGAGGTGATCGCGTCGACGGGGCGCAAGGCGACGCTCGGCGCGCACCTCGAGGCGCTCGGCGCCACCGAGGTCATCGACCGATTGGACCCGGACACGAAGCCGTTGGCCGAGCAGCGGTGGGCGGGCGTCGTCGACACCGTCGGCGGCGCGACGCTCGCGGCGGCGCTCGCGCAGACAAAGTACCGCGGCGCCCTCGCGTGCCCGGGCGTCGCCGGCGGCGGCGAGCTGTCCGCGACGGTGTACCCGCTCATCTTGCGTGGCGTGCGGCTGCTCGGCGTCGACCAGACACTCCCTTGGGACGTCGACGGCTACCCCGCGGATCGTGCGCGCTGGGAGGCGTGGCGAAAAGAGAAGCTCGCGATGTGGGAGTTTTGCGCGGAGCACCTGCCGCCCGACGCGCTCGCGTTGACCGGCGGCGGCACGATCGGATTGGACGAGCTCAACGAGTACGCGCCCAGGATCATCAAGGGTGAGGTAGCCGGCCGCGTCGTCGTCGACGTGGGGAGGAGGAGCTAGCGATCGCGCGGCTCGTCGGTTGCGCCGACGCCGCGGGCGAAGTTGATCGCCACTCACACTTCACGTTCACACCTCTCTCGCCCATTTGAAAATCCAAAGCCGATCGACTCATGAGCGCCGTCGTCAGCACCGTCGCGCTCAACGTGCAGTCGGACGGCTCGGTCGCCGTAAAAATCGACGTCGTCCCATCCTCGCGCGCGCCCTCACCGCTCCTCGAGATGCTCGGCGGCGCGGCGGCGGAGGCGACCAATCTCGCTCTCGCTTTTGTCGATGATGCGGCGGAGGCGACGTCGGCGGTCGCCTCGGCCGGCGCCGCTCTCGCCGGTACCGCCGAGACGCTCTTCGACGCCGCCGCCGACAGAGTCGACGCCGACGTCGCGTCGACGATTCGCGTCTTCAACCCGTTCATGGCGATGGCGATGAGCGGCTTCAACGCCTTCGTCGACAACGCGGCCTCCGGCGCGCTGACGGCGCACGTCGGCGCGATCGTCACCGCGACCACCACCGCGACCACGGCGCGCGTCGGCGCGTACGTCGATGAGACGATGAAGAACGTCGATGCGACGGTGGAGACGCTGAACGGCGCCGCCGCCGCGACGACCGCGCGCGTCGGCGCGCTCGTCGCGTCGGCGGAGGCCGCCGCCGACGGCGCGGCCGACGCGGCCGACGCCCACGTGATCAAGCCGCTCGCGCAGCGCGGCGCCGCCGTCGCCAACCGGATCGCCGCGGTCGACTACCGCCAGACGACGTCGAAGGCGAAGGAGGCGATCACGGACTACGCCGCCGTCGGCTCGGGCGCGCTCGCGGCGGCGGGCGGCTTCGCCACCAGCCTGTGGGGACGCGCAACGGCGGCGGCGTAGGCGGGAAGCGGCGGCGGCTCGTGGAGAGCCGTCGTCGCGCGCATAATGTGCCGTGGGATCGCGATGATGGATCGCAGATGATGTACGGATGTTGTCACTGAACTTTCGCGTCACTCTCTCTCTCTCAGCTTTCTGCTTTCTCACTCGGTCGGCTTCGGCGCCGTCGGCGGGTCCGTGCAGTCGCGGCTGCCCTCCTCCTCGAGCGCGTCCAACAGCGGGACGAGCTCGCCGATCACCTTCTCCATCTCGCGCCTCTTCGTCGTCGACTCCTCGAGCCAGCGCGCGCACTGGCGGAGGAGGAGCGGCCGCACCGCGCGGAAGTGCGCCTTGACGACCTCCTCGAAGTCGGGCGGCGGCTTCTTGATCATGTCGCGCATCGCGTAGCGCATCGTCTGCAGCCGCAGGTTCTCGTTGTAGTCGGAGGACTGCTTCTCGCCGGCGGGCGTCCCCCGGTTCACCTCGTACGCCGGCTCGTTGAAGTACGGTTTGGGTACCATGATGAGGCTCTGGATCGACATGATCACTTGGAGGATCGTCGACCCCGCGTTGGTGCTCGACGGCACCTGCCACCCCTCGGCGGCGGAGCCGCCGTGCCACGTGCCGATCAGCGAGAGGCACACCTTGCCGTCGCTGTACAGGTTGGGGTTGAAGCGGACGAGGCCGTCGCCCGTCGTCATCAGGTTGACGACGGGCGCCTTCTCCGGGTACTCGGCGGGGCAGAAGAAGTCGAAGAGGAAGAGACCCATCCCGTACGGCGTCTCGCGCGTCACGTCGTGGACGTCCGACGGGCCGGAGATGAGCACCTTGAGGACGTCGGAGCGCGCCTCGTCCTTGACGACGAACGCGCAGCCCTCGGCGGCGGCGGGGAGCGTCCCCGGCTTCGCCAAGCCCCTGAGCTCGTGGTTGAGCCGCTTCGCCTTCGCGCGGCTCGTCATCTCGAACGGCGTGTCGGCGATGTTCTGGCGGTAGTGGTGGCGGTACCGCCCCGTCTCGTTCCCCGCCGAATCTTTCTCCTGCATCTCGCCCTCCGCAGAAAAGGTGAGGTCCTCGAGCGCGTCAGTGTACGCGGCGTTCACGCTCTCGAGCAGCGCCGCCGGCCCCTTCCCGCTCTCCGCCTCCGCCGCCTTCGCCGCCGCCACCTCGGCGAGCATCGCCGCCAGCGCCGCCGCCCCTTCTCCTCCCGCGCCTTCGCCGTCGGCCGACGACGACGCGCCGCCGCCGCCGCCCGAGCCGCTGTGGAGGGTGGCGACGATGGCGTCGAGCTGTTCGGTCTGGTGGGGCGGGAAGTTGCACTTCTCGGCGAGGATCCGCCGCGCTTTGGGGAGGAGCGAGGCGTCGAAGCCGTCGACGGCGGCGAAGGTGGCCACCATCTGCGGCGTGTGGGTGGCGCACTGCAGCAGGAGCTGCGCCGTGTTCCGCAGCATCTCCTGCGGGTTCCACCCGACCTTCTCCTTCTCCTTCACCTTGAGCGTCGACATCGCCGGCCCGCACAGCGTGTCGAAGAACTTGTACAGCAGCGCCGCCATCTTTTTGGCGCGCGACGCCACCGACGTGAACGCCGCGCACGCCTGGCCGTCGCGCGTGAGGAAGAGCAGCGCGTTGAGCGACGCCTTGGCGAGGGAGAGGAAGCCCTTCGCCGTGCGCTGCAGCCCCGCCGCCGCGTGCTCGCGCTCCTTCCGCGTCTTCTCCGGCTGCTTCGCCCACGTCTCTTCGTCCGCCATCTCGTCCTGCACCGCCTTCAGATCGGCCAGGCGGCCGAGCGCGTCGTTGAGGAGGAAGATGAGCTCTTTCACCAGCGTCTCGGCGAAGCCGCCGAAGCCCTCGGTGTCGGCGACGGTGCCCGCATTCTCGGCACTCGCGGCCGCGAGCTGGAGGCAGCGGCCCCACGCCGCGGGCATGTCCCAGATCTTACGCAGCACTTTCATCAGTCCCATCCGCTGGCCGTTCTTGTCGGAGCCGCCCACCGTCGTGTTCGTGTGCAGGCCGAGCTCGGTGTACAGGCTCATGATCGCCAGCTGCACCTCGCACGCCGCGTCGCCATCGACGAGGTCGAAGAGGTTGCCGCCGCCGAAGAAGCCGCCGCCGCCGCCGCCGCGCACCTTTGCTTTGTGCTCGTCGATTTGCACGAAGGCGTGGAGGGCATCGCAGAGCTTGAGCCGCACAAACGGCGAGGTGAGGAGGTCGCGGCGGCCGAGGAGGCCGCACACGGCGCGCGAGACGAGCGCACGGAAGCCGAGGTCGGGGCGGGCGAGCAGCGCCGGCCCGTCCGGCGAGAACGCGAGATTCTCGAGGAGGGAGCCGAGGTCGCACACGACGTACGCCGGCAGCAGCGCGAACGCCGCCGCGCCGATGGGGGCGACGTCGTTTGCCGTCGCGACGTCGAGGGCGGCAACGTCTCCGATGAGGCCCGTGCGGCTCGGCGGCGGCGGCTCGGCGGGCGCCGCCGGCGGCGGCGTCGCGGCGAGGTGTGTGAGCCACGCGCCGACGAGGATGACGAATCGTCCGACGAGCTCGCACAGCCGCTCTCCCTCGACGGCAGCGCGGTACGCGACGATGGCGGTGTTGATCGGGCCGAAGCCGGCGGCGGTGAGCTGCTGGAGCGCTTGATCGAGCTCGCCGGGGCCTAACCCCTTGTACGACGGCGCCTTGTGCTTCGAGATGAGCGCGCGCGTCTGTGCGGCGAGCATGTCCATCGCCGGAAGGATCGCGTGGTGGAGGGCGCGCACGCCGAGGAAGAAGCACTCAGTGACGAAGTGGAAGTCCTCCGGGATGGTAGGCGCCTCCGCCGCCACCACCGCGCCCGCCGCCGCCGCCGCCGGTTGCCCCGGCGACAGTTTGGACGACAGTGCGAGCGCCTGAGCGAGCTCCGCCGCCTCCGCCTCCGCCTCGGCCTCCTCCTCGTCGTCGACGCCGAAGGCCTTGGCGGCCGTCTTCTGCGCCTTCGTGTTCGCCTCGCCCGACGCCGCCGCAACGCGCTCCACGTCGCGGCACGACGGCTCGGCCGCCGCCTTCTTGTTGCCCGCGGCCTTGAGCGCCTCGCGCGCAAACCAGCGCGCGTCGAGGCGCGAGAAGTTGGCGTGGGCTTTCGCCGCCTTTTCGTCGCCGCCGGCGAACGGCTCGCACAGCGCGAGGACGACAGCGCCGAGGTTGGTGAGGGATCCGTCGGAGGCGCGCTTGCGGAGGATCTCCTTGGTGCGCTTGAGCGACGCGTGGTCCGTCTCCTTGAGCTGCGACGGCGGCGCGAGGTTGGCGGCGAGGGTGGCGGCGGCCCAGCTGAGCGCCGCCTTCTTGTTGCCCTCCTCGCCCTTGTCCTTGAGGAGCGCCGCGGTGAAGAGGCCGCGCTGCCGCGCGCGGAGCTCGGAAATCTCGCGCTGCGTCTGCCCGATCGTGGCGTCGTCCTCGTGGTGCACCGTCGGCTTGGCCGAGACGCGCGCCGGCTGGCCGGCGTTGCCGAGGAGGCCGGGGGCCGCCGGGGAGAAGAGGCGCAAGGCGCCGTTCGCCTCGGCGTCGCGCCCGGACCACTTGCCGTTGCGCATGAGTGCGGCCTCCTCGTTCATCCGCCGCGCGAGGGCGGCGCGCGCGCCGAGGCCGTGCGGCTTCTTGGCGGGCTCGCCGCCGCCCGCCTTCGCCTCCAGGCCGAGGAGGCCCTCGGCCTCGCGGTACGCCGCTTGCCACTCCTTGGATGTCGACGACGACGCGCCGCCGGGCGCGGCGCCGCCGGGGGGCGGCACCTGCGCGGCTTGCAGCGTCGTCAGCAGCGTCTCGACGTTGGGCGCGTTGACCTGGTCGGCCTCGGCGTCGGTCATGCTGGCGTTGACGGCGGAGAGGAAGGCGGAGGCGGCGGCGCCGCCGATGCGGAGCAGGCGCACGAGCTCCGATTCGTCGGCGGCCTCCTCGAAGAGGGAGAGGCCGTCGTCTGTGGCTTCGCCGCTGAGCAGCAGCGTGCGCGCGTGGTGGAGGGCGCACGCCATCGGGTAACCGCCCTCGCCGCCGCCGACCGCCTCGCCGCTCAGCGTGAACTCGCCGCCCGCCGCCTCCGCCGCCGCCTTCGCGCGCAGCCAGCACTGGCACAGGTACGCGAGGCCGCGGTCGTCGGTGTCGTGCGCCCAGCTCTTGTACCGTTCGTTGATCGTCTTGTGGAGCGCGTCGCCCGCGTCGGCCGGCTTCGTCTTCAGCGCGAACGTCTGCTGCAGCGTGGCGAGGAGCGCCGCCGACGCGTTCGGAAGCGTCGGCCCTGGGCGCAGCTCCACCTTTTGCCGCTTGTGCGGCATCGGCACCGGCGGCGGCGGCTCGTCGGCCGCCGGCATCGCCGGCAGCGCGTCGTCGTAGTCGCTCCCGTCGTCCTCGCCCTGGCTCTCGCCGCCGCCGTCCATCGGATCGTCCTCGCCCGGCGCCGGCCCACCCTCTGCCGCCGCGAAGAAGAGCGACGCCGCCATCTCCACGTCGTTGTTCGCCATCTGAAGGAATTGCGCCGCCATCTGGTTGTCGGCGCCGGTGAAGGCGATGAAGGTGGCGATGGCGTCGTCGTTGGAGGTGTCCATGGCGCTGGCGTGCTCGCGGCTCACAGCGACGTCGGCGAGCACGCGAGGCGGCACGATCGGCGCGTCTAGAAGGCGGCGAGCTCAGCACGGTCGGCGTTTACCAAGGCAAGTCGCGTGCAAGTCAGCGGAGCTCTTTTGCGCATGGCGGAGCCGCGAGCAGCAGCGAGATGAGGATTTGGTGGATCGTCGCGGCCGGTGCGAAGAATTACATCCTCCCCTCCTGCGGCCCTTACCCGCTTGTGCGCACTCACGACGGCGTGAGCTGGCGCACCATGTGCCGGGACGACGACCGCAAGCGCGCCCGCACCGACGACGACCGCGGTGGCCACCACCGCAAGCAGAGGGCCGGCTCTTGCTCGTCCGCGACGTCTGGAGACTCGGAGGAGCGGCAGGAGCGCTCGGAGCGGCACTACATGCTGCGCGTCGGCGACGAGTTCGACGGTGGCCGGTACCGCGTCGTCTCTCAGCTCGGCAAGGGCACCTTCGGCCGCGTCGTCGAGATGGTCGACACGGCGACCGGCCGGCCCGTCGCCGTGAAGGTGGTGCGCGCGATCGACAAGTACGCGCGCGAGGCGGAGATCGAGTGCGAGATCCTGCAGCGCGTGCTCTCGTCGCTGCCGCGCGCCGACGGCTTCCCGATCGTCACCCTCCACCGCTCGTTCGAGTGCCGCGGCCACTACTGCCTCGTCTTCGACAAGCTCGGCCCGTCGCTCTACCACGCGCTCAAGGCGCGGAAGCGGACCGAGAGCGTGCCGCGGGACGGCGACCCGCGCGGCCGGTACTTCACGCTGCGGCAGATCGCCCACTTCGCGCGCTGCTGCTTCGAGGCGCTCTCCCACCTCCACGCCTCGCGCCTCACGCACACCGACCTCAAGCCCGAGAACATCCTCTTCGTCGAGCCTCCGGCGCGCGCGGGCGAGCTCCCCGCGTCGGACGACGTGACGCTGATCGACTTTGGCGGCGCGACGTGGGCGGCGGACCACCACTCGTCCGTCGTGTGCACCCGCCAGTACCGGCCGCCGGAGGTGACGCTCGGCCTCGGCTGGGGCCACGAGGTCGACTGCTGGGCGATGGGATGCATCCTCGTCGAGCTGTAAGCCGCCACCCGCGCAATTCTTTCGGCGCGCAATTATTCGCCGCGCAATTCTTCGGCGCGCAATTCCCCGACGTCTCTGCGCAACTGTCTGACGCCTCCCCACCCTTCGTCGTCGCAGATATACGGGCTCGGTGCTCTTCGCCACCCACGACGAGGTCGAGCATCTCGCGTTGATGGAGCGCTCGCTCGGCGCGTTGCCCCGGAGGATGCTCCGAGCGGCGACCTCGAAGAAGGCCGAGAAGAATTTCCGCCACGGCCAGCTGCGCTGGCCCGAGCGCGCCGTCGACCGCGACTCGGAGGCGCACGTGCGCGCCCAGCCCCGGCTGAAGGAGGTGCTGTCGGGCGAGGAGCGGAGCGGCGCCGCGCGCTGGCCCGACGGCCTCTTCGAGCTCCACGACCTCGTGCGAGGCCTGCTCGAGTACGAGCCCAACCACCGCACCACCGCCGCCGGCGCCCTCCGCCACCCCTTTATCGCGCGCAGGCCGACGTCGGCGTTCCCGACGCCCGCCGCCGGCGCCGGCGCCGCCGCCGCGCCGCCGATCCCCCCCGCGCCGCTCGTCACTGACGACGGCGGCGAGTCGAGCGCCGCCGGCGCCGCGCGCTGAACCTAGTACGCTGAACTGTCGTGCCTGATGTTTCATATGTGTCGTCACACGTCGTGAAAGTGATCGAAAACCTGTGCGAATATTTCTTCTCGAGAGACTAGGAGCCCGACGCCTCGCCGAGCGCGAGGTTCGCGACGTCGCGTCGGAGTGCCCGCTGCGCCGCCGCGCCCTCGGCGCGCCGCATCGCGCCGCGCCGCGCGTCGAGGGGTATGCAGTCGGCGAGCGGAGCGAGGAGCGCCCGCAGCGCGGGCGGCGGCGCCGCGTCGGCGAGCGTCGCGAGCGCCGTCGCGAGCGCGGCGGCGGCGCCGCCGCGGGGGTCGGAGGAGGTGGCGAGGACGCGGAGCAAAGCGCGCCAGCCGTCGCATCCGCCGGCGGCGGCGCCGACGCGTTCGGGTGGTTCGACGTGGGCGACGTGAGCGACGGCGGCGGCCGGGCGGCGCGCGGCGAGGCGGCGCGCGCCGTCGGCGGCGGGGCCGAGGAGCAGAGCGAGCGGCCAGACGGCGGCGGCGGCGGCGGCGGCGGCGTGTCGCGCGCGTGCGGCGTCGAGCGGCGCGGCGGCGGCGCCGATGAGCAGAGCGCATAGTTGCGCCACCGCCCGCGGCGTGCCCTCGCACTCGGCAAGGAGCCATGGCGGAAGCGGCGGCAGCGCGACGCCCGCTTCCCGCCACACGCGCGCACAGCCGCCCTCGTGCTCGCTCCACGCCGCCGCGAACGCGCTGTAGCTCCCGGGCGGCGGCAGCGCGCCCGAGCGGTTAATCTCCATCGTCGGCCGGACGGCGCCCTCGTCGCCGCCGCCGCTGCCGTTGCCTAGTTCGAGCTCAGCGAGGAGCACTTCGAACAGCCGATGGGCGCAGCGGCGGCGGCCGCCGTCGTCCCACGCAGCGGGCGGCGGCGCGCCGAAGAGGCACGCGGAGAGAGCGTGGAGTTCGAGGGTCGTGCCGAGGGCGGGCGACGGCGCGGCGGCGCGGACCACGCGCGCGGCGGCGGCAGGGCGGAGGTCGGCGGTGCGGCACGTGTCGATGGCGGCGTCGAGAAGAGCCCACGGCGCACGGCGGCCGGCAAACGAGGCGAGGGCCGTCGGCCGCCCGGACGCGTCGCACAGGAGCTGCGGGTGGGCGCACGCGAGGCGCAGGACGACCGAAGGCGCGGCGGCGCCGAGCGTCGCCGCCGCCGCCGCCGCCTCGCCGCAGCGCAGCTGGGCCGCCGCCGTCACGACTAAATCGAGCGGCGACAGCGATGCGACGGGCGCCGCGGCGGCGACGTCGGCGTCGGCAGGCGCTGCAATGGCGTCGACGGCGGCGACGGCGGCGCCGTCGACGTCGGCGGGCGCGTCGGCCGCCGCGGCGCCGGCGCTCACACGCCGCCCGCGGCGGAGGTGGCGGAGGGCGACACTCGGGCTGTACGGCAGCGCCGCAAGGGGTGAGGCCGCGAGCAGCCGGGGCAGCTCGTGCGGCGCGTGCGAGGCGAACAGCTCGAGCGCACCGTGGGCGAACGCGCGCGCCTCGCCCGCCGACAATCCGCCGAAGTCGGCGCCGCCCTCGCCCTCGCCCTCGCGCTCGCGGTCGCCGTCTTCGGCCTCGCCGTCGACATCGGCACCGGCGCCGCTCACGCGCGCGGCGTCGGCGATGGCGGCGGGGTCGCCGCCGCCCGCAAACAAGAGCTCCTCGAAAGCATGGATGGCGAGGCCGACGGTTGCGGGCGTCGCGTCGGGTGCGAGAGCGTCCGAGAGCCAGCGAGCAGGCAACGCGCCGGCAGCGACGAAGAGTGTGGCGATCGCGGCCAGCGAGCGGCCGGCGGGAGCGCGGCGCGCGGCGGCGGCGGGGCCGAGCGCGCACGCCCCGAGATCGGAGAGGGCACGTCGCAGCAGCCCCGCCTCGTCGTCGTCGCCGTCGCTGTCGTCGCCATCGCCGGTGTCGTCGCCGTCGCCGGTGTCGTCGGCGCCGCCCGCCGCGCGCGATGCGAGCAGCAGCAGCGTCGCTTGCGCTTGGAGGTGTGCGGCGCGCGCGCGCGCGGCGGCGGCAGCGCGCGGCGGCGCCTCTTCCGGTCGGGCGACGTGCACAGCCTCCGCCGCTTCCGCCTCGATCATCTTGACGTCGGCCTGCCGCAGCAGCGCCGCCGCCACCGCGCCAGCGCCCTCGAACCGCAGCGTCCGAAGCGACGTGCGACCCTCCGCCAGCAGCGCGGCGGGGCCGGCGTCGGCCGCCGCGGGGAGCGCAAAGACGACCTCCCGTCCGCCGGCGAGTGGCAGCAGCGCGACGCCGCTCGGCACCGCCGCGCGCGGCGCCTCGGCCGCCAGCGGCGACGCCGGTGTGGCGGCCTCGGCGAGCGGCGTCGACTGGAGCAGCATCGGAGCGAGTGGCTGCGGCGCGCCGCCGCCGCCACCACCGCCGCCGCCGCCGTCGGAGGCCTCGGCGCCCGCCGACGCGCCTGCGGCCTGCGCGGCGTCGCTGGCATTCGCCTGGGCGAGCTCCGCGGCCGCCGCCGCCGCGTCGCCGATGCGGCGCGCACGTGGAGCGTCGGGGCGGAGCGGCCAGAGCTGCACGCCTCGCGCGCACAACGAGAGCAGTACGCCCTGCGATGGCAGCGGGAGGCACGCGGTGCACGGCGCACCCGCCAACGAGAGCGCATAGTGCGCGAGCAGCGTCGCGCGGCCCGCGCTGCCGCCGCCGCCTCCAGCGAGGGGCAGCGCGATCAGCAGCGCGTCGCACGCTCCCGCAAGCAGCACCAGCCGCGTCGCCGCGCCGCCGCCGTCGGCCTCGTCGTCGCCGTCGCCGTCGCCATCGCCCGAGCCATCCACCACGTCGTCGTCGCCGTCGCGCTGTGAGAGCAGCGTGACGGTGTGTGCGCCGAAGCAGCTATCGACGCGCTCGTGGTGCACCCAACGCAGCGTAGCCCGCGCGCCGCCGCCGCACCACACCTCCGCCACCGCCGCGGCCGATGGCGCGGCGGCATCGGCCGGCGGCGCGCCGCTGGCCGTGCTCCAGCCGTCACTGCCCCCGCTGGCGGCCGGCGGCGGCGGCGCCGCGAGAAGCGCACTCTGCTGCTTGCGCGTCGGCACCGTCGGTCCGGGCAGCTCGGGCGCCCAAGGCTCATGCATCGGGATCGTGGGGAGCAGCGTCGACGGCTGGGCGGGCAGGGTGATCACGTGACCCAGCGCGCCCACGTGCCCGCCGTGTGCCGCCTCCGCGCCGTGCAGCGTCTCCGGCGCGCCGTCGCCGCCGCCCTCGCACCGCACGAGCGGCGCGATCTCTGCAGCGCCGTCGTCGGACCCGTCGTCGCCGCCGCCCATCCAGCCGACGGGCGCCACCAGCAGAGAGTCGTCAACCAGCGCGGCCGCGTCGGGCGGCCCGAGCGGCACCCACGCGCCGTCGCCCTCCTCCTCGCCGCCCAACTCATCGACGGGCACCACGCGCGGGAAACGCTCCTCGTCGTCGTCCTCGGCCGCCAAGCGCGCCGCCTCCGCCCGCGCGGCGGCGGCGCGCTCCGCCTCCGCCGCCGCCGCCGCCTTCGCCGCCGCGGCAGCGAGGCGTCGCTTCAGTGTGACGACGATATCGCCGGCGTCCTCCTCGTCGACGGGCACCTCGAAGTAGCTCACGACGCCCGCCGTGGGCTCCGCCTCCGCGGGTGCCGCGACCTCGGTCGGCGCAGGCGCCGACGCCGCCGCCTCCTCCGCGGCCTCCTCCGTCGCCCCGGTGGCGGCGTCGCCGTCGGCGCCGTCGCCGTCCTCCTCGGCGGTCGTAGCGTCGCCGTCGTCGTCGGCGGCGTCGACGCGCCGCTCAACTGCGAGGACGAGGAGCTCGGCGGCCGAGGCGACGGCGAGCACGCCAGCATGGAGGTCGAGCGCGCGAGGCACCATCGCGAGGTTCAGCGACGCGAGCTGTTCGACGACGAGAGAGCGCCGCGCCACGCGCGCGCTGAAGACGTGTACGGAGCCGCCCGCCGCGACGGCGAGCTCGGCGCGCGCGCCGCACGCGGCGGCGCAGCGGACCGGCGCGCCGCACGGCAGCTCGACGGCGAGCGGCGCGGTGGCGTCGACCGCGCGACGCAGCCAGCGGTCGGCGCCGGGCGGCGGCGGCGGCGCGAGCGCGACGGCGGCGACGTCGCGCGGCCGCTCCCAGCCAACGTACAGTCGCGCGACGGCGGTGTGGTCGGTGGACGGCTCGACGGAGAGAAGCAGCCGCGAGGCCGCGACAAAGTGCAGCGCCGAAGGAGTGCCGACGCAGCGGAGGAGGACGACCAGCTCGTCGCCCTCGCGCCGGCGCAGCGTGCCGTCGGCGCAGCCAAAGACGAGGGTGCCGCCGCAACCAACGGCGCAGCAGCAGCGCGGCGTCAGGACAGCGGGATCGATATTGAGCACCATCGTCTCTAGAATTTGGACTTGTGCTTTTTGAGCCCGGCCTTGAAGCACTTCTCGAGCGCGCGGAACTCCTTCTCGCACGCCGACTTCTCGACCGCCTCGTAGCGGTTCTTTAGGCACGCG
>Ga0163111_10001972_pt1 | contig 12917 bp, 25 predicted proteins | sample CRUFie1St18metaG_FD_109645 | JGI IMG/M metagenome (GOLD analysis project Ga0163111, IMG submission 109645) | Marine microbial communities from the Costa Rica Dome - CRUD Field 142mm St18 metaG | ecosystem: Environmental > Aquatic > Marine > Oceanic > Photic zone | place: Costa Rica: the Eastern... | reverse complement strand
TAAGAATGGTCTTGCTGAAGATTGCTTTGCAACCGAGCAAGGATGGGTCCTTCGCCACTACAAAGGTAGTGACAAGAATACCGCACGTTATTGGGATGAACTCCTGGTAGCAATCGGCGGTCTCGCTGGTGGTGCTTCTGCAACAGAACTCCTCGGTGAGGCAGATATTACTGCTGTATTCTTTGAGCAGGAAGAACTTTCACAAGGTGATACTGGAACTGTTGTTGTTATCTACAACGAACAAGTCGATGTCACAGCACCTGTAACTCTTGCAGTTACTGGTTCTGTAACTGGTGCCATCACTGCAACCTATGCACGTGGAACTGGATCAAACCGTCTTGAGTTTGACTTCACTGTTCCTTCTCAGGCAGAAGTTCTTTCTATTGCAGACCAAACCCTTGGTGGTTCTGGTGCTGTTAGGGATAAGGGCACTACAACTGATTCTGAAGATGCATTTGCAGGTAAGACAATTGGTGCAGGTGGATCTGGTACTGATCTTACACTTACTATCTCGTAATAATGTATGAAGTTTACTGAATTGAATGAGGATAATTACCTCTTTTTTGCTATTAAATATTATGATAATCCTCAAGCAGTAACGAAAGAGGATTTTTATGATGACCTTAAACGATTTAAATATTTGAAGAGGTTGCTCAAAACTTATGTTAAGACGGGCAACCTTAAACTTCATTTGATTTTAAATCATATGATTATCATTTACAATGTTTTTGGTGAGGCAGCAACACCGCTGCTGTTCTATAAAATTTCAAATGAATATTGGTCTATCATGAAAAGTTTTATGGTTTATCTAAATAGATATCCCATATGCAGTACTCTTGACCACATAGAATTAGATACATATTGTATAAAGCAATTGCAAAACCTATGAAGGTGTTCACTTTAAAAATGAATGGTAGGGTTTACACTGAAGAAGTGCCTACAATGAGTGCATCTAGTGGTGCAATTGCTGGTCTTCCTCCTGACGAACCGCCAGTTAGAAAAAGGAAGAGAAAATTTAAAACTGATATTTTTCAAAGAATTAGAAACGCTCGCTTAAAAGAAGAAACCATGGAAGACCAAAACATCATCTCTGAGGCAGACAACCAAAACACAGAAGTTTCGTCTGCCATGCGTATGATTCAAACCAAACGCAAACTTCAGAAGAAGCAAGAACGTGATAAGCGTGCGGCAAATCGCAAGCAAGAGATTGCTGCTTTGTCTAAAGCAAAGTCAAAAGATTATCAAAAGAAAGCAAGTGAGCGTCAAAAGAATATCGGTAGAGATATTAATAAGGCGGCAGCATCAAAAGATAAAAAGGAAAGTTTTGATTGGCAAGGTGTCTTTACAGAACTGAATGAGCAGTTTGCTACTCTGTCACAAGAACAGCAGGAGAAGTTCCTGAAGACCTGGTTACAGATGAGTGAAGAAACTCAAGATAAATTTACAAACTTAATTTCTGAAAACTTTGAGAGAGCGTCTGCATTTGTTGAGACACTGTAATGGCGTTCGGGTTTGGAAAGTTAGCAGTATTAGAATCTAAACTCAGTATATATGAGGATCTCTCTAAAGAGATGCTTGACAAACTTGAGAAAGCAGTTGGAACAATTTCTGAGAACAGCAATAAGATTGCTGTGATCTTGGAACGTCATGAAAATAGATTGGATGAAAGTGAACGTTCTGATCAATTGATTCTAAACATGCTTCAGGAAATAAAAGATAACCAGAGAAAAGATGTGGATATCATACACGAAAGGGTATCACAATTACAGAAGAAAGTAGATGTTAATGCTAAGTTCGTAATTGGTGCTGGTGCCGTCTTGGCAACCATTGTGGCAGTGTTACAAGTGGTCCCTCCAGTAATAAAGGTGTTGACACCTCAGGCAAATGCTGTTAGCATTATTGAAACGCCTGATCCACATGCTTTATCTTGATACCAAATACATATCTCTGGTATCTGGTCGATTAGAAAAGTTTAAAAAATCAAATACCACCTATAATTTTAGGTGCCCCTATTGTGGTGATTCTCAAAAGAACAAGAATCGTGCAAGGGGGTATTTCTTTCAGAAGAAGGGGTCATACATCTACAAATGCCACAACTGTGGTGTAGGTAGAACTCTTTCAAACTTTTTAAAAGACAATGACCAGGGATTATACAAAGAATATGTTCTAGAATCCTATAGAGAGGGTTCTACTGGTAAAGGAACTAAGATTCCATTGCCAGAATTTAAGTTTGAGAAACCAAGTTTCAAGAAGAACATATTTTCAGATCTGGAAAAAGTGTCAGATCTAAATAAATCACATGTCGCTCGGAAGTTCCTTGAAGCACGTAAGTTACCACCTGAAGAATTCTATTATTGTCCTAAATTCAAAGCATGGACAAACAAACACAAACAGGTATTCGGGAGCACACGATACGACGAATCTAGAATTATTATTCCCCTGAGGGATAAAGATGGAACCTTTGGTTATCAAGGGAGATCTATCTACCCTCAATCACAAATTAGATACATCACAGTTATGCTTGATGAAAGCAAAACCAAACTATACGGAGTGGACAGGGTAAATGAACAACAAACAATCTACATCACAGAGGGACCATTTGACAGTCATTTCCTTACCAACGCTATTGCTATGTGTGGTAGCGATGTTAACGACAGCAATGTACCTTATAGAGATAGGGTCTGGGTCTTCGACAACGAACCCAGATCGAGACAGATTGTTGATAAGATTGCATCAGCGATCAAGAATGGAGACAAGGTAGTAATCTTTCCCAGCGAAATAAAACAAAAAGATCTGAACGACATGACACTTGCTGGACATGACGTGCAAAGTATGGTAGAATCAAACACCTACCAAGGACTACAAGCAACCCTTAAACTAACATCCTGGAAAAAAGTATGAGCAACGGACTAAAGGTAAAGAAAAGAGACGGTCGTGTTGAGAGCATCGACCTTGAAAAAATGCATGTGATGGTAGATGCTGCTTGCGAAGGACTCGCAGGAGTGTCTTCATCTCAAGTTGAAATGCAATCTGGTATTCAGTTTTATGATGGAATCACTACAGCAGAAATCCAGGAAATTTTGATTCGTAGTGCTAGTGATTTGATTGATGAAGAGCATCCAAACTATCAGTTTGTTGCTGCTCGTCTTCTTCTTTATGGACTTCGTAAACAAATTAATGGTCTATGTTATGATCACCCAACATTGTATGCTCAAATTACAAGATGTGTAGATTGGGGAGTATATGATCCTGAGGTATTGAATAACTATACTGAGGACGAAATTAATACTATTGGTGAGTGGATTGACCACGACCGTGACTACCTGTTTACATATGCAGGTCTTCGTCAAGTGGTGGATAAGTATCTTGTTCAAGATCGTAGCAGTGGTGAGGTCTATGAGACCCCACAATTTATGTACATCATGATTGCTGTAACGATCTTTGCACGTTATCCAAAAGAAATTAGATTGTCTTATATCAGGAGATACTACAATGCAATCAGCAAACACAAAATCAACATTCCCACACCTATCATGGCGGGAGTGCGAACTCCACTTCGACAATTTGCAAGCTGTGTTCTTGTTGATGTTGATGACACCCTCGATAGCATCTTTAGTAGTGACATGGCAATTGGTTACTATGTTGCTCAACGTGCAGGCATCGGTATCAACGCAGGCAGAATCCGTGGCGTCAACGCTAAAATCAGAGGTGGAGAAGTACAGCACACAGGCGTTGTCCCTTTCCTCAAAAAGTTTGAATCTACTGTCAGATGCTGTACTCAAAATGGCATACGAGGTGGATCAGCGACTGTACACTTCCCAATCTGGCACCAAGAAATCGAAGACATCTTAGTCCTCAAAAACAATAAAGGAACGGAGGATAATCGTGTCAGAAAACTTGACTACTCAATCCAACTCAGCAAGATCTTCTACGAAAGATTCATTGCGAATGGAGACATCACCCTATTCTCACCTCACGATGTTCCAGGTCTTTATGATGCTTTCGGCACTCCTGACTTTGATGATTTGTATCAGCGTTACGAATCTGATCAATCGATTCCAAAGAAATCTGTCTCTGCTCAGGAACTGGTTCTCTCGCTTTTAAAAGAAAGAGCAGAGACAGGTCGTATTTACATCATGAATATTGATCACTGTAATTCACACTCTTCCTTTAAGGACAAGGTGAATATGAGTAATCTGTGTCAAGAGATTACCCTACCTACAGATCCAATCAAACATATTGATGATGTTGGTGGAGAGATTGCTCTTTGCATTCTGTCTGCAATTAATGTAGGTAAATTGAGGAACCTTGATGAGATGGAGGAACTATGTGATCTATCTGTTCGTGGTTTGGAGGAACTAATTGACTATCAGGGATACCCTGTAGCGGCAGCAGAACGTGCTACAAAGGCACGTAGATCACTTGGGGTAGGTTTCATTGGTCTTGCTCACTATTTGGCAAAACTCGGTCACAAATACAGTGATCCTGAGGCACTGGTTGCAGTGCATGAATTGACTGAAGCATTCCAATATTATTTGCTTAAGTCATCAAATGAAATTGCAAAAGAAAAAGGTTCTTGTGATGCTTTCCCTCGTACAAAATACTATGATGGCATCCTGCCTATCGATACGTACAAGAAAGATGTTGACGAACTCACACCAAATAAGTTGAACTATGACTGGGATTCTCTTAGGGACGATATCATTAGATACGGTTTACGGCACTCAACATTGTCGGCACAAATGCCTTCGGAGAGCAGTTCCGTTGTGTCAAATGCCACAAATGGAATCGAACCACCTAGAGCGTACTTGTCCATTAAAAAATCAAAGAAGGGACCTCTTAAGCAGATTGTTCCACAGTATGGTTCATTAAAAAATAACTATACTTTGTTGTGGGATATGCCTGATAATACTGGGTACATTAATGTTGTGGCGGTCATTCAAAAGTTCTTTGACCAAGCAATCTCTGGAAACTGGAGTTACAACCCAGAAAATTATCCAGACAATGAGGTTCCTATGAAAGATATTGCACAAGATCTTTTGACTACATACAAATACGGTTGGAAGACATCTTATTATCAGAACACATACGATCAAAAAGGAGATGACTTGTTAGACGAAAAGAAAGAAGCATTAGAAAACATGTTAGCATCACTACAAAACATCGAGGAGGACGACTGTGAATCTTGTAAAATCTGAGGACAGGAAAGTAAAAGGAATGACGGTGTTTAACACCCAGAAAGTAGAAAGAAACAAGCAACCGATGTTTTTCGGTAAACCTCTGGGAGTCCAGAGGTATGACAGTTTTAAGTATCCTGTCTTTGACAAGTTGACACAGCAACAACTCGGTTATTTCTGGAGACCTGAGGAGGTTTCTTTACAGAAAGACAGAGGTGACTATCAAACATTGAGACCAGAACAAAAGCATATCTTTACTTCTAATTTGAAGTATCAGATCATGCTTGATTCTGTCCAAGGTCGTGGTCCTGGTATGGCATTCATTCCATACTGCTCATTACCTGAACTTGAATCTGCAATGACTGTGTGGGAGTTTATGGAGATGATCCATAGTCGCTCTTACACATATGTAATTAAGAACGTATATGCAGATCCTGCTGAAGTATTTGATACAATCCTTGATGACGATAGGATTCTCTCACGTGCTGCTTCAGTTACAGAATCTTACAATGACTTTATTCACACCGCTCAAGAGTATGGTAATGGTCGTTTGTGGGAATTTGCTAACGATGGGGTTGATTTAGGTATCTCAGAACGTTATAATTTAAAACGTAAACTCTATAGAGCGATTGCCAATGTCAACATCCTCGAAGGTATCAGGTTCTATGTCTCGTTTGCTTGCTCGTTTGCGTTTGGTGAACTCAAGCTTATGGAAGGATCCGCTAAAATTATCTCTCTCATCGCCAGAGACGAAAATCAACATCTTGTCCTTACTCAAAACATCCTCAACAAATGGCGTAACGGGGATGATCCAGAAATGGCGGAGATTGCAAAGGAAGAACAACCAGTAATACGTCAAATGTTCAAGCGTTGTGTCGATGAAGAAAAAGCATGGGCACAGTATTTGTTCAAAGACGGTTCTATGATTGGTCTTAATGACAAACTTCTATATAACTACGTCGAATGGATTGCAAACCGTCGTATGAAAGCGATTGGTTTAAGTCCTGAGTATGACATCGCTGCTAAGAATAATCCTCTACCATGGACTGAGCATTGGATCTCCTCCAAAGGACTCCAGGTTGCCCCACAAGAGACGGAAGTCGAGTCCTATGTAGTTGGAGGTCTTAAGCAAGATGTTAAGAAGAATACTTTTGCTAACTTCTCACTATGACTGAACCTGCACCATGGAAACTAAAAGCATTAGCAGATCCTAATCTCACAGATAAACAATGGATGCTAATTAAACTGGGTCCTTCTAGTTTAGGACAAGCGTTTATGCTCCAAGCGTTAAAATGGAAATACTCTCGCCGTGACTGACTACATATAGTAGTGAGAACTTCTATATGTACGATAATCCATGGTGGTTCAATGGCGAAGTATTTAATTCAGATGGCATAAATGGATACTATGGATTTGTTTACTTAATAACTAATACAGTTAACGGTAGAAAATACATAGGAAGAAAATACTTCTGGTCCTTTAGAAAAAAACGAGGAGAAAAAAGAAGAAAGAAGCAAGAATCTGATTGGAAAAAATATTATGGTTCTTGCCCAGAATTAAAAGAAGACATAAAATTATTTGGTAAAGATAAATTTACCAGAGAAATATTAACTCTACATACCACGTTGGGTAAAGTAAATTATGAAGAGACCCGACGATTATTTGTCCACGGCGTTCTGACGGAAAGCTTGACAGATGGCACCCCCGCCTTCTATAATAGCAATGTTCTAGGACGTTACTACAGGAAAGATTATTTTGATTTTGGAACTATTGATGGCGTTGACGCCTGCTGACTACGATCACCTTGCAAGAACCGTTCAGGTTGAAGCAGCACCTAACACAATGGATGAGTACTGTGTTGCAGTATCTGTCTTAAACAGGGTAAAATCTCCACTATACCCTAACACTGTTGCTAATGTTGTATACTCTCCTGGACAGTATGAAGGGTTTCGTTATTGGCGTCCTGTCGCAAAACAATCAGTCATTGATCGATTGAAAGATAATGATAAAATGCTTGAAGCATATAGCATTATCGGTGACAGAACGGACTTCAAAGGTCAAACAATGCTACGCTATCGTGTAGCGTCACACGATCCAATGTGTGACAGTAGAGGAAACTTTTTTCATTACCATTGGCAAACTTGACACCTAAACTAGGATAGTGTATACTATCCTCTCTTGTCTCAGTAGCTCAGTGGATTAGAACAACTGCCTTATAAGCTGTCGGTCGTAGGTTCGAGTCCTACCTGAGACGCCAGGGTGAATAGCACAGCGGTAGTGCATCTCCTTTACACGGAGAGGGTCGGGGGTTCGATCCCCTCTTCACCCATAAATATTGCAGACAATAAAATGTTAACAGCAAAATGCAAAGTATGTAATAGCGAAATTTTAAGTAATTCTAAAACACAATGCTGTGGATGCCCCAACCAAATGGTTGTACATGGGGACACTATCACTGCTAAAGATTTATCGATGGTTCTCCTGATCAATTCTGAAAAGAGTATAAAGGAACACGGCGTTCTGACTACCCGTGATTTAGAATATCAGGAGAACCGAAGGAAACGTAAGGTTCGTAAACTTGACTTTGAGGTAAGATGACCACCAAATCAGAAAAAAGAAAAGATGCATTCTTCATATTCTATGAGAGTGTTCTGAAACCAGATCATCATCTCAGGGAGGATGCTCATGACCAAGAATGTTATCATGAACTCATGGAGTGGCGTGGTGAAATTATTGCTTACCTTGATAAACGCAAAAGAGAGGAGTTCTACTCTTGACAAATCCACCTGGTGACTGTATAATTACCAGGTATAGCGGGACTTAGTTCAGTTTGGTAGAACGCTCGCTTTGGGAGCGAGAGGTCACAGGTTCAAATCCTGTAGTCCCGATTGGAGGGTCTACCCTCCACCTATTGTAGTAAATTGCAGAAGGCAATGTCTCGTTCAAAGTTTCATTCAAAGTTCAAAAACGATCTCAAAAAATTGACTAGTGCTGTTGAGGGAAATATTTCTCTTGACTCTGATAACCCAAAACTTTATCAGAAACTAATACGTTTCTATGAAGACAAGGGAGTACAACTTTACAATGATCCAGAGGATGATTATAATGTAATTCTTGATCATGTTGAAGCAGATCTTATTGAATCTGGTGTCTATGCTTAGGTCTCGGACTGACATTAAAGGTGCCCTGGTGGAGTCATCATGACCCAACACCTCGGGATGGTGTAAAAAGCGCCCTGGTCGGTGAAGGTTCCCTTCAATCCCGAAAGTTTCCTGTTTCTTTAAAAAACAGGTGGCGTGCATGTTTACCCTATGTTTAAAGTACCACACTATGAATATCACATAGAAGAATGGAAAGATCTTAAAGATGATTTCCTTTCTTCCTTACGTGTAAAACAACCAGAGAACATACCTAGTGGTTCTGACTACAGTGTCACTACAAGTTACTGGGATGAATTCGATTATCGTGATTGGTTGCCTTTCTTAGAAATGGCAAAACCATATATCTCCTGTATTCCGAACACAGAGAGAGTCACTAGAATGTGGTATCAAACGGCGCAGCAGTATGATTTTCATAGTGCTCACACTCATGGTTCTGTTGGTTGGTCTGCAGTTTTTTATGCACACTTCAATCCAGAAGTTCATGAGGCAACTAAATTCTATTGTCCCTTTACTAATATTATGGGAGACGTAGAATTGTATTGTCCAGATGCAAGGGAAGGTGACTTAATTGTCTTCCCTGCTTTTTTACTTCACGAAGCACCTCTAAACAAAAGTTTAGAAGAGAGGACAATTATTTCATTTAATTTGATCTAATGTTAAAAGAATTTTTACAATGGTTTGAAGGTGACTTCGATAACTGGAGACAAGCATCCAGTCATCCCACCTCTTTCGCTCACATCTTACTGAAGCATGAGAAGATTGGTCGAAATAAATTTCATGTTACTCAAAAGTATAGTCATGAAGATAAACCATACAGAGATAAAATTATTACAATAGTCAAGCATAGAAATATGATTATTGTAGAGAATGATCAATGTAATTTAATCTTTATTAAGAAGGAAGGGATATACTGGGGTCAAATTATGCCTGGATGCATCTTCAAGGGGACGCTACTGGTCAGTAAGATCCAAATGGGACCTGATTTCTATAAAGTAATTGATGCTGGTTTAGACCCTGATACTAAAGAACAGAAATGGGGTTCAGAAAACGGACCATTCTTTTTTGATAAAAAGATAAATAGTTAAAAAGTTTTTAGAAATGGCATTAAAGAAACTTGTAACAAATTCTTTATCAGATGATGCTGTAACTATCACTAAGATAGATAATAATCTTATTGGTGGAATTACTCCTATTGGTGGTATCATCATGTGGTCAGGTTCTACTACATCTATTCCAAGTGGATGGAACTTATGTGATGGTAGTAATGGTACTCCAAACCTGCAAGATAAATTTGTTGTAGGTGCTGGTAGTGGATACGCTGTTAATGCCACTGGTGGTAGTGCTGATGCAATTGTTGTAGCACACAATCATACTATTACTCAAACTGATCATAGTCACAGTTACAATACTAACTTAGGTACTGCTGGTGGACAAGGTGGTGGTGGCGCTGATACGGGATCTCAAAGTGCTACTACTGGTGGTGGTCAGGCAAACATCACTATTGATGATGCAGGTTCTGTTGGTACAAATAAAAACCTCCCACCATATATGGCACTAGCATATATCATGCGAGTCAGTTGACAAACTCTAGGACACCTGCTATCATGCAAGTGTCCTTTCTTTTTGATCATGGTATTTCCAGACGAGTATCAGAAACAACGTCGAGACCGTATGGGAGACGCTATTGGTGACTACCTGACTGATGAGGAATGTAGTTCTAGGCAAGTGTATGAAGAAATGCTTGCTGAAATCCAGTCGTGGGTAGATTATCATCGTAAGTTTTTAACTAAGGCAGAACACCTTAGGGATCTTATGATGGGTATGCGTCCTGTAGATTTTGATACCCCAAAACCACAGACACTCTATGAGAATGTTCGCAATCCCTTGAGTGATATCTACCGAACAAACGACGAGCTTGACAAAATTTAATATTTGCTATATACTTATGTTGTAAAACGTTACAAAGCAAATGACCGTGACTACGAATGAACTTGGACAACAGAACATGTTTGCCAAGGAACCAAGGATGGTAGTAGAAAACTACAACCGTCAAGGTCTTGATTCACCTCAGCAGTATGCTGAGAAGTACAATGGACGTTGGGCAATGATGGGAATCATTTCTGGTTTTCTCTCCTACGCCATTACAGGTAAATTATTCTTTGGAATTTTCTAATTAATGAACATCTATGAAGCGTTTGACAAATTAGGTTGGGATCCAAAAGACGATATCGTTATCGAGATTGCAGGATCCTCTGTCTACATGATTGAAGGGAACGGGACTAAATGGTCTCCTGAAAAAGGAACTGTTAAATACAACAAGGATGCTTTCATTGTGATTAAGAACAAATCACGTGATCCTATTGTTCAATCAAATCCCAACCCAGATTTAGTAGCACACCATGCCAAATCCTAACGCCCTCTATGAGGACATGGAAAAGTTAAATGCCCTATACGAAGAACTCTGCTGGGGGCACGATGATGAATTACAATTCACTCACGAAAATGGCAGAGTCGTTATTAAAAACATCACTTTGGAGAACAACAAATGAACAACTTCGGTTTCACAGAAAAAGCAGAAATTCTTAATGCTCGCTTTGCAATGATTGGTTTCATCGCAGCGGTTGGTGCATATGTAACTACAGGTCAGATCATTCCAGGCGTATTCTGATGGGATTTTTAGTAGCAGCATTGCTGATGCTAATTCCTATTGCAGCAGTAGCAAGAAGATCATGACATATGACTGGACACTACTTCAAACATTATGCTTCATCATTACACCCTATTTTTTAATGCTTGCACTTGCTAGTAGAGATGAAGATGATGATGATGATAGTGGTAGTGGCATGTTTATTCCTGCCAGCAACCCTGTATAAATAAAACTGAATATCGTCGTCGCAATTAAGAGGGACCTCTGCCAAATAACAGAAGGTCCCTTTTTTGTGACTATAAATAATTCTATGTCTTTTATTAATTACTATGTCTGCTGATAACGAAAACAATGTCCTCTGGAGGGTAACCAGAAAGAAGGACGGACGTACTGAGTATTTGATCTCTGCTAAAAAATGGAATCTTGATCCTAGATTTGCAAAACTCTTTGACACACAGAGGGGAGCGAAAGCATTTATTAAAGAAAATGAAATCAAAGGTTCTGTTAGGAGACACGAACTTTAATTTGACACCACTGTGTAATGTACTATAATTATTGGTATATAATTTTATGATAAGGAACTCAATGCCGAGAGGTAATGTAACTAAGAACGATCTTCTCGCAAAGGTCTACAAATTAAAGACAGCATTGTATGATGGTCAGTTTGAGTATCAAAATGGCGAATGGCATGACGGTGCTCACTATGCATTAAATAAAGTTCTAGACATATTGAATGAGTATGCAAGATAATAAAGAGCAACAAGAACCCAATCGTATCTACGAAGCAACAGAAAAGGATTGGGAAGATTTCTGGTACAATGAGGACAAACCAAATGAAACCTGAAGAAATTACACTAAGTACAACATCAAGACAATTTCATTATGAAACTATTTCGAGACAACTCGAAGAGTGTAATGATGTAAAAGAATTAAAAGAAATTTGTCGTGCATGGATTAAATTGTATATGAAACAGCAAGAAACCCTTACAATGATTGGCATCCCAGATGCAAAATGATCGGAACTGCCTGGTCGCTTCACTAACTGTCCTATTCCTCCTCACCCTGACGACCATTGCGTTAGGATATGTTCATGGAGGGATGGACATCACCAAGGTTTACCACTCCATCAGGGGTTGACAAAAGTCAAATTCTCCTGTATTATAAATACCTGAACGAGTTACGAAACGTAAAGTTTTTTATTCGTTTTCACACACGCCTCACCAGGACTAAACAGCGTGTTTAAAGAACAGTCCTTCATACCCACACTGGAGGGTGGTGTGGGAATATTTTATACGTCACATCCCTAGTGACCTTACTTACCCTTTTTTAAAAATGACAACGCTTTCAAGGCAACAATCACAATCCGCTTGGCAGTCCTTCTGCGAGTGGGTTACGTCTACAAACAACCGTCTGTATGTCGGTTGGTTCGGTGTGCTTATGATTCCAACTCTGTTGGCAGCAACCGTATGCTTCATCACTGCATTTGTTGCAGCACCTCCCGTCGATATCGACGGCATCCGTGAACCCGTCGCTGGTTCACTCATGTATGGTAACAACATCATCTCTGGTGCAGTTGTACCTTCTTCCAACGCAATTGGACTCCACTTCTATCCCATTTGGGAAGCAGCATCACTCGACGAGTGGTTGTACAATGGTGGTCCATATCAATTAGTAGTATTCCATTTCCTCATCGGCATCTTCTGCTACATGGGTCGTGAGTGGGAACTTTCTTATCGCCTGGGTATGCGTCCCTGGATCTGTGTAGCATATTCTGCTCCAGTTGCTGCAGCATCTGCTGTATTCCTCGTTTATCCTTTCGGTCAAGGTTCTTTCTCTGATGGTATGCCTCTTGGTATCTCTGGTACTTTTAACTTCATGCTTGTATTCCAAGCAGAACACAATATCCTTATGCACCCGTTCCACATGCTCGGT
>Ga0163111_10001971_pt1 | contig 12918 bp, 6 predicted proteins | sample CRUFie1St18metaG_FD_109645 | JGI IMG/M metagenome (GOLD analysis project Ga0163111, IMG submission 109645) | Marine microbial communities from the Costa Rica Dome - CRUD Field 142mm St18 metaG | ecosystem: Environmental > Aquatic > Marine > Oceanic > Photic zone | place: Costa Rica: the Eastern... | reverse complement strand
TAAAAAGTAATAATTTTTTCATTTTAAATCAATTTTTAGTTAATATGATGCAAATATACGAAATTATTTAAAAAACAACTTTTATTTTGCGAATTCGGCAATATATAGTTTGTTTTTATGATAAAAATTTATCTGTTAATCTGTGATTAACAATGAGTTAAGAAAAAAATTAAAATTCTTAAATTTGTCAATAAAATCCTTTAAATATGAATAGAAGACATCTTTCTTACAGATCATCTAATCCAACCCTTAATTCTAATACTTTTAAAACTACTAGCTCTGGCGGCTCTATACTAATTGATGAAACCATGACAATAAGGGGTACTGTAGATAAAACAGCTATTTCATTATTTTTATTGGTTATCGCAGCATATTATACTTATTCAAATGAAATGTCAAATATGGTGTGGATAGGTTCTATAGGAGGCTTCATAGTAGCTCTTATAACAGTTTTTAAGAAGAGATGGTCTCCCTACACAGTACCAATCTATGCTATTTTAGAAGGACTTGCATTAGGAGCAATTTCAAAAATATATGATACAATATATGAAGATCAGGGTATTGTTTTTATGGCTATTTCTCTTACTGCTCTTGTTTTATTTTCTTTGTTATTCGCATATAAAACTAAAATTATTAAAGCCACCGAAAACTTTAAATTAGGTGTTTTTGCCGCTACAGCTGGAATTGCTATATTTTATGTAATTAGTTTTGTTTTAAGTTTATTTGATTTTAATATTTCATTTTTAAACCCACAGGATTCAGGACTTTTTGGTATTGGTATATCTTTTTTTATAGTGATAATTGCAGCTTTAAACCTAGTGATTGATTTTGACTTTATTGAGGAAGGAGCAGAAAAAGGGGCTCCAAAGTACATGGAATGGTATGGTGCGTTTGGACTCTTGGTTACATTGATTTGGTTGTACCTTGAGATATTAAGGCTTTTAGCTAAGTTAAAAAACAGATAACTTTTAAATTATCTTAGGTATTTCCATTATATCAATGACAAATGCAAGCCCAAATACTTCCCTTAATTGTATTTTTTTAATTGCATTATCATCGTAGATACATTGAATAACTAATGTGGTGGATAAATAATCGTTGATTTTCATAAATGCCGATATTGTGTAGTCAATATCAATGTTGTCAGCTTTATAGAGATAATCTGAATAAAGATTAATGCTCTGTTCCAATTTAATATTTTCAACCAGTTCAAATTTATAAAACGCACTAATTGAAGCTCCTAGTTCAAACCTAGAGTTTTGTCCTTTTGGAATTCCAAAATATTCTTCTCCTTCTTCTAAGTTATTAGTAAACTTTTTACTAGCCAGAATCAATCTACCGGTGACAGGTGCAAAATTTATCCATAAAGAATTACTTTCTTTCCAATATACTCCCACACCTAACTGAACATAGGCGGGAGAGAATATCCTTGTTTTTTCTGATCTAATTTCATTTCCATCTTGATTAGTTGAGTATTTAAATCCTTTTGCAAATTGAGTTTTAAAGTTTAAAAAGCTTGAAAAACTAAACTGCTCTATAAATTTTTTACCCACAACTGAGTTTATCTCAATTCTATCATCAATTTTCTTAAAGAACTTACTGTCACTGTTTTTATTAACACCAAAAGATCCAATCATTTTTGTATCCCATGACCAGCCGTTAAAATAATAATTTAGGTTATAATCTATCGATAATGTACCTGCAACACTATCTTCACCTCCCGACACCCAATTGCTGAATGCAGTTTGATTTATCAAAAAACTGGTTTTTCCATATTTTTGCCAACCAATTATTTTTGTCGAATCTCTGCTTTTTTCCTGTGTAAAACAAAAAATCCCTGACAGAAATATTAACAGTATGAAAAGATTTTTCAATTTTAAAAAATTTAAAATTCTAAATTATTCATTTTTCTTTAAAATTTAGAATTCATAATTTGTTAATTATATGAATTATATAAAAAATACATCCATAAATATTTTGATTTTGATTTTGATTTTTTCTTGTTCAAGTAAAGATGAAGAATATACTTTAGATTTAAATTCTAATTGGGAATTCAAGTCAAGTAAAGAAGATGATATTTATTTACCTGCAAAAGTACCGGGAACTGTTCATATGGATTTATTAGAAAATAATAAGATAAAAGATCCCTTCTACAGATTAAATGAGCATGAATTACAGTGGATAGATAAAATTGATTGGAATTATAGAACAAGTTTTGAAGTAAATGATATTTATTATGATTATGATAATATTGAATTAGATTTTTTGGGTTTGGATACTTATGCGGATATTTTTTTAAATGATTCTTTGATTTATTCATCTAATAACATGTTTACAGGCAAAACTCTTAATGTTAAAGATGTGATTAAAAAAGGGGGAAATGAACTGCTAATTGTATTTAAGTCTCCTATAAATATTGGCATACAAAAATATGATCAATTAGGATATAAATTACCAGATAATGCAAATGATCTTTCAGAAATTGGTCAGGTACCAGAAAATAAAAAAGTCGGAGTTTTCACAAGAAAAGCCCCCTACTCTTTTGGTTGGGACTGGGGCCCACGATTAGTAACCTCAGGAATATGGAGGCCTATTAAACTTAATTTTTGGAATAATTTTAAAATTAATGATCTACACTTTGAACAGAAAATTGTAGATGATACTGCCTTAATTGATGTTCATGTTGAAGCACTTTCATCAAATACTTATGATGATTTAGTTGCTGAGGTATTTGTTGATAATAAAAGTGTTTCGAAGGATTTACTTTATCTAAAAAAAGGTAATAACCAATTTTCAATTCCATTTGAAATTCAAAATATTGAAAGATGGTGGCCAAATGGCATGGGTAATCAAAAACTTTATGATGTAAGGCTTGAAATATATTCTAAAAATTATATTTCAAAATCATCTGAACATATTGGTTTGAGAACGATAGAATTAATCACCGAAAATGACTCTATTGGAAATAACTTTTACTTTAAGGTTAATGGTATTCCAACATTTATGAAAGGTGTTAATTACATTCCTCAAGATATTTTTTTGCCAAGAGTTAAGAATTCAGATTATGAAAAATTATTGTCAGCAGCTGTAGATGCCAACATGAATATGATAAGAGTTTGGGGTGGTGGAATATATGAGGAGGACTTATTCTATGATTTATGTGACCAATATGGTTTACTTGTATGGCAAGACTTTATGTTTGCATGTGCGATGTATCCAGGAAATGAAAGTTTTTTGCAATCTGTTGAAGAGGAAGCTATATATAATGTAAAAAGAATAAGAAATCACCCATCGGTTGCATTATGGTGTGGCAATAACGAGGTCTTATCAGCTTGGGAAAATTGGGGATGGAAAAAAGAGGTAATTGAAAATCAATCACAAGAAATTGCTGACACTATTTTTAATGCATATGACCAAATTTTTCATAAAATACTACCTAAAGTTATTAAAGAATATGATCCAGCGACAGATTACTGGTCATCTTCTCCTAGCAGCTCAACAGGAGAAACAGAATCCCTCATAAGTGGAGATTCACATTATTGGGGAGTATGGTGGGGTAAAGAACCATTTAGTATTTATGAAGAAAAAATTCCGAGGTTTATGTCGGAATTTGGTTTTCAATCTTTTCCTGAGTTTTCTTCAGTAAAAAAATATACTAATAAAACAGACTATGATATTTATTCAGATGTTATGAAATCACATCAAAGGTCGAGTATCGGAAATAGCACAATTGAAGAATATATGAAGCGCGATTATAATGTGCCCGATTCTTTTGAACATTTTTTGTACGTAAGTCAATTGCTTCAAGCAGAGGGTATTTCATTGGGCATGGAGGCCCAAAGAAGAAATAGAGATATTTGTATGGGTAGTTTATATTGGCAATTGAATGACTGCTGGCCAGTTGCATCTTGGTCAAGTATTGATTACTATGGAAAATGGAAAGCGTTATATTATTATACAAAAAATTCTTTTGAAGAGTCTATTTTGTCATTCCATAAAAATAATGATGAGATTGTGGTATATTTTGTAACTGATTTATTACATAGTGAAAAATTAAAGTATAATTTTGAATTAAGGGATTTTTCTGGTAAAATTTATAATTCTTGGAACGGTGAATTTTATTCAAACCCAAACAATTCAAAAGTTATTAAGAAGATAAATTTATCATCAATTAGCAATGACAATCAATATTTCAATGATAAGTTTATCTTTGCTTATATTACACAGGACGACATAATTATCACTGAAAAAACTGAATACCTCATATCCTTAAAAGATCTAAAACTTACTAAACCCGAATTTAAGTATGAGGTTGATATTGTAGGTAACTCATATGAAATCAAATTAATCTCTAAAAATTTGATAAAGAATTTATTTGTGGATTCAATGTTAGAATATAATTTTTCAGATAATTATTTTGATTTATTGCCAAATAAGGAGAAGGTGATTAGAATAAAGCGCGCTAATTTTGACTCTTATGACGCTTTTAAACAAAGCTTATCTTTCACAAGTCTTTATGATACATATTAATTTTTTGTATCAAATTTGAAAATTGTTGAGGTGTTTGAATTTCTCTAAGAGAAATTTTATTTAGATCAATTCCCAAAAGGATAGATTTGTTAATAATCACTTGAATCAACTCATTAACGGAAAGTAATTTTGATATTTTATTTTCCGCTATTTCAATATCTTCAATAAGATTCTTGGTGTATCCGTGACTTATTAGCTCTTTTTCATTTAATCTGGCGAATAGAACATCACTTACAATTTTATTCATTTTAACTTCGTTTAATGTGTTATAATATATGTCTTTTGCATCACTGAATTTTAAATTAGAGACTTCCCTTATTCTTAACTGATAAAAATTCCATATGTTTCTGTATAGATTATTATTTTTTTCAATGTCAAAATCAAATACTTTATTAGAGTTAGAGAACGATGAAAAAATATAAGGATGCTTTTCAAAATGAGTAATGTAAAATAGTATTTTTACTATTTCAATAATTTTAAGCTTATTGTAATCAAGTTTAATAAACTTAAATACACTTCCTTTGTTGGATTTCTTAAATTTTAAAAATTCACTTTGATTTTCATATATCATAGATCCGACTAAATCTGTTTTTTTTATGTTATTTATTACCATATAATTCATAAGATTACTCGGACTCATACCGCCACATATTATAAGCATAAACATAATAGATATTGATTGTAGCTGAAATATATTATTTGATTTATTAATTGATTCGATAAATTTATTTTTATCAAATATTAATATTTTTTTTTCCTTTTGCCTGTTTTCTATAATGTATTTAGGAAGCTCAAATTTTCTGTTTACAAATCCATCTCGTAATGCTTGATTCATTATTACAGATATTTTTTTTAAATAAGAATTTATTGAAGAAATCTTTATTCCTTTTTTTAGTGCATTAATTTTAAATTCCAGTATGGTATTGTACTCCATAATATCCTTGAAGTGAATATGTGTTTTATTTAAGTGTTTTTTAAAAACTCTTATGACATTTAAATAATCATTTCCTGTAATTATATTTTTATTTTTTACAAAATCATTTTTAACATATTCTTCAAGTGAATATATATTAATTCCCTTTTTTAAATACTCCTCTAGCTGCACTTTTGTCCAATTATGATTAATATATTTATTTAAAGCATCCTGTTTTTTTACTTCAATTTTATCTAGGGTAATTTGTAGCGGGATCGATAACGGACTTTTAGGGTTCTGAAAGAATTCTTCTGAAATAAAAACCCCGGTTTTAATTTTTTTTCTATAATTTTTTGAACTACAATCATAGATAATTGCTCTTTTATTGTCCTTGGTTTTATATGTCGATTTAGTTATTTTTATGTTCATAACTTTACATAAAATATTTCATAATTTATATTAATAAATTATATATTGTTATCAGTGTATAAAATTAAAATTAAAAATAATATATATATTATTTTGAATTTTATTCAAGCATAAAATTAACGAAAATTTTTTAATTTCCTAGCGCAATATTCTTATCTTTAATTTCTTCTATAATATTTATAATTTCTTTTGTGTAAATAGGAATATTATCCTTATTTAAATACTTGTTTCCCTCATACACTGCCTCTAAAGTACCAGCCTTCATATTTTTCAGAGAAATAATTCCACATTTAACCCTTTGTTTTTTAGTTTTTGTTATAATCCCTATCGCATATATCATTAATTGTAAGTTATATACACCTTTTTTTGTTCTTAAATCCTCTTTTTTCTTTATTTCTAAATCTCTTTTTTCTAATCTTTTGCCAGTTTTATAGTCAATTACTCTGATTTCATCATTAATCATATCAATTCTGTCAATCTTACCTCTAATTTTATATTTTCTTTTACCTTTAATTATTTCTGTATCAAATTCCTTTTCTACAGATATAATTTTTAAACTATTTTTTCTCTTTATTGTGTTTATATCGTTCTCTATAACCTTTTTTATATATTTTTTTGCGGTTTCTATAATTATCACATTCAATCCTTTAGAAATGTTATTTCTTCTTACATAACTGATTAATTTCTCTGCTACTACTTTATCAATTTGCTCTTTTATTTTATTTAATTTTTCAATTTTTACCTCTTTTCCCACTAATTCTTTATAAAGTAGCTCTAATGAATCATGTATAATACTCCCAAGTGAACTTGATGCTATGGTTTCTTCAACTTTATCCTCTTTTAAACCTAAAACATATCTGTCAAAAAATTTTATTTTATCCATCACGTATAGACTAAGCATTGATGCATTTAAACCTTTTTCAATCATGAAATTTATTTTTTCTTGTACTAAATTTGTTTTATTGTAACCAGGATCAATTTCATATTTTACAGGCGTTTTAGGAATTAGGATTTTTTTATTTAACTTATGAATCCCCTCTACTTCAATTTGGGTTATAAACCTGCTTCGCTCTCCATTATTTAAAGCATCTGGCTCTGTATTATAGATTAGCCAAATATTCTGAGCTCTTTTGATTAATCTGTAGAAATGATAAGCAAAAACAGAATCTTTTTCTTTGAATGTCTGTAGCTTATTAGCTTTTTTTATCTCATAAGGTATAAAACTACTATTATTATTTCCAACAGGAAGAATACCCTCATTCACTGAAGTTACTATTATATTCTTATAGTTTAATAATCTAGTTTCTAGCATTCCCATAATCTGAAGACCTTTAATAGGCTCCCCGCTAAAAGGAGATGTACTCATTTGACACAATTCCTTAAATATTATTTTTAGGGAATTAATATCTTTTAAATAATCTAACTTTTCACAAGAAATCTTTACTTGTAAAAAGATTTTGTTGACATGAAATAAAAGTTCAATATTTATTAAGTTATTTTCTGATTTTTTAGAGTAATATTTTTTTAAGATATCAATCAACTTTAGACATGAGCTTATAGCATTACTAGCATTTTTCCACTTAGAAAAGAGAAGCTTATAAATTAAGTGATTTTCGTTATCAAGATCTATTATGTCTTTTTTTGACATGTAAATTAGGTTGTGATCTCTAATTTTTTTTCTTAAAACACCACCCTTATTTAAAACTGGACTAATAAGCTCATGCGAAACTAATGAAATAACACTCTTGAAATAAAAGCTATTTTGATTTTTAGTATGAATATTTAATAGCAAATAAAAAAACGAATAAATATTTGAATTTTTTAAAGGGTAACCCATTGTAACATTTATATTTTTGACATTACTGGGGATAGAATTTAGTAAGGGAATTAGTAATTTTTCTTCGCCTAATACGACAGCTGTATCATTTATTTCATCTGAGCTTATTGATTGAAGTAATTCACCAACATATTTTACTTGACCTATGTTTTTGGGTGTACCAATTGTTTGAATATTTTTTCCTTTTTTATATTCGCTAGAAACTATATTGATATTAGTTTTTTTGTAGTAAGGCCATTCTTTCAAGTAGGATTCTATAAACAATGAAGAATTATTATAATCAGATTTCAGTAATGACTTGTCAATATCCCAGTAAATTTCTCCATTACTATTTACTATTTCTTGGATAACCTCTGATTCTGATCTACTTAATGCATTAAATCCTATGAAGATGTGTTTTATTTTTTTTTTATTTTCTGTATAATTTAGAATTTGCTCACATGCTTCTCTGTAAATTAACCCTTGATACCCCTTTCCAATATTAAATAGTTTAGTTTTAAGTTCATTGTGATAAAATTTAATTTTACCCCAAAATGCTTTGTAATTTTTGATTAAGTCAGTTTCTTCTTCATAGTTTGACCAATGAGTTAAATCTTTAAAGGCCTTTAGGTAATCAAATAATGAATCAGTATCACACAGTTCCCTGTCAACTTCACTGAAATCCCTCAAAAGAGTTTTAGCCCAAGAGATAAATTCTTCAAAGTTTTGTTGGTCCTCTTTTTTAGTTTGATTTAGGTAAACATTATAAAATTCAAATAATAGCTCAGTATCTGAAATTTTATCCAAGCCTGAAACTATTGACATGAAATCTTCTATGTCATAAATAATGGGAGAGAAAATTGTTTTTTTTGCAATTTTACTGATTTCTTGTTTTAGAAAAATTCGAGATCTTTTATTTGGTAAAATTATTATGACCTTCGAAATTTCAGTGCTATTACTTGCAACTATCTTATTTATGACTTCTTTTATAAAACCATGCATCTTATAAAAATAAAAAACGCTTCGCATTTAGCGAAGCGTTTTTTAATTATAGAATAAAAGTTTTTAAATGTCTATTTTTTAAATAGTATTTCCACTCTTCTATTATTAGATCTACCAGTAGAATTAACATTAGTATCAATAGGGTTATTTTCTCCAAAACCTACAGAGCTAAGCCTATCAGCTGAAACATTTCTGGAAACTAAATAGTCAACAACCGCATTTGCTCTTCTCTCAGAAAGAAGTTGATTGAAACCCTTAGTTCCTATACTATCTGTGTGGCCCTCAACACTAAAAGTAGCATTAGGATATTTTAAAATTATTGAAACGATAGCATCAAGTACAGGTGGTGTACCCTCTGTGAAAGTTGTAGCTTCAAAAGCAAATTGGATTCCTCTAGACAGCTCTGTAATTTTAGCCATATCTTCTGGTGTTGGTCCTTCAGGGCAGCCATTGTTTGCAACTGTTCCAGCTACATCTGGGCATTCATCGTCTTTATCAGCAACACTATCACCGTCAGCGTCAGGCCATGGACAACCTCGATTTCCTCTTGGCCCTGCCACTTTTGGACAATTATCTCTGTCATCAGATATTTCATCACCATCTGTGTCAGGACATCCTCCCATACTTGCCATACCAGCAATTTTTGGGCACCTATCTTTGTTATCAGCTATTCCATCTCCGTCTGAATCAGGACAGCCATTGAACTCAATTAAACCAGCGTCCATTGGGCACTCATCTTCACTATCTTGGACACCATCATTATCAGAGTCTGGACAACCATTGAATTCTTCTAGGCCAGGAACTTCAGGGCATTCGTCATGATCATCATATACTCCATCTCCATCAGTGTCTGTACCGCCAAATTTAACGGAAAGCATAGCTGACCATCTCATTGTCCCACCTTCATCTAAAATGGGAGTACTCCATCTCTGAAGATCATCCATATTATGTCTATATTCGGACATCAATGTGAAACCAAATACATCGCTAAACCAGTGATTTACACCAATTGATAAGTTACCAGTTAAACCATCTTGATTGTCAAACCATGTCCATCCAGGACCGACCCCAACAAATGGATCAAAGTCCATACCTAATACTCTAATTGGAAGTGCATCAGAAAGATCATATTTTAACATTGCATCAACATTAAAGTAGTCATTTGTAACTCCAGGTAATTCCCTGCCAGTAGCATAATTACTGATGCTATTAAATGAAGCACCAACTCCAAATGATAAATTGTCTCCTAGGTATTTAGAAATTGTAAACATGGAAATAGGTGACTTTGCCACATTCCAATTCTCATCCACATCGAAGAAATCTGCAAATTGTGTATTTGTGTCAGCTTCAACATCGATTGCATTTGCACCAAAGCTAAATTGCCATGGATTATTCTTGTCTTGAGCATTTAACGTATTAAGCCCAAAGACCAAAATTATAGTTAAGAGTAGGTAGTAAATTTTTTTCATAATTTTTTGTTTACTTTTTAATATTTTCCGCAAAAATACGGATTTAAGTCATAAAGTTAGTCATTTTCTCTTAAAAAACTAGCTTAATTTCCATGACATTAGCATAACAGTTATGATTACATTGCTTAGTTAACTAATTTTATTTGTACTTTTTCATTGACATACAAGAGAATCTTTTCAACAACTTTAAAATTCATTTCCTTAAGCATAGCTTCATATTTATCCATTTGAACTTTATGAGAATTATTTTCTTTTCCGGTTTTGTAATCAATAATAGTTACATCTTTATCATTTAAAAAAACCAATCTATCAGGTACTAATACATACCCTTTTTTAGATATTATTTCTCTTTCGTTAAAGCTAACTAAATCATCATCAAAGTATTTTTTAAGATTTGGATGAGTTACTATTTTTAAAATTTTTTCTTTTAAGTTTTTTTTATCACTTAACCCAATTATTCCCGATTGAAAAAATTTATTTAAGACAAAAGTAACTTCTTTTATTGAATTAATTTCCTGCATGATTTGATGAAAGATATTTCCTTCCTCTTGAACTTCATCTAAATCTTTAGTCCACGAATCTGTATTTTTAGACTTAATTATAATGTTTTGTTTAATTCGTGTGTTTATTTCAAATAGTTTTTGAGTGATATTCTCTGAAAATACAATATCAGATTCAACATTTACTTTTTTACCAAATTCATAAGACATTTTTGAATCTTCCCATATACCTATGTTTTTTAAATAACTAATAAAGATTCCTGAGAAGTAGTTTATATTTTCTTTTCCTTTTCTGTCTAAATTTTTCTCTGAAATAATGTGAAGTTCTTTTACGGCTCTTGTTAGTACAACATATAAAAGGTTAATATTATCAACTTCTAATTTATTTCGATAGTTATTGTATAAATCTTTGTCAATTTTTTCTAGATCTTTATTAATATTAATGATAGACTTTTCTAAATCAATATTGTCATCATTTTTCATTTCAATCCATGTTTTAGGATTCAGATCACCATGAATATTAATATTTGCATAAGGATAAATAACAACAGGGAATTCTAATCCCTTGGATTTATGAATTGTAATTATTTCAACTGCGTTTATTCCTTGAGGGTTAATAATATTTAGTTTTTCCTTTTTTTCATCAAAGTATTCAATAAATTCGTTTAAACCGGTTTGATATTTATTAGAATAATCAAGAGCAAAATCAAGAAAAAATTGGAGATATGAATTTCCACCATCTATAATTCCAAATTCATCAATTATATACTCAACAGCCTCATAAATAGATGTTCTGTTTAACCTGTTAAAATCGAAATTAAATTTGTCAATTATTATATACTTTTTTATGTCTGAAAAGTCTTTATCACAAATTTCTATTAAGAAATCCTCTTTAACTTGATTTATTAAATTTAATTTACATAATGACTTACAAAAGTTGATTTTATTGAAGTTAGAACTTTCAACATGATATCTAATCGTATCAATAACTAAAGAAACCTTAGGACTTGAAGTTAGCTGTAGAACTTCAGATGAAATAATAGGAATGTTGTTTTCTGTTAAATAGTCACCGATTAAAATTCCCTCTTTTTTCTTTCTAACAATAATGCATATGTCTTTATATGAATAACCCCTTGAAATTAAATCTTTGACATTTGACAATGTTTGATTATTGAAAAATTCATTTGAAATATTTTTATCATTTTTATCAAGAAATTTTAAACTTATATATCCTCTATCTTTTCTTGATGAATTTTGTTTTGGGAAGTTTAAAATTTCGGTTAGCTTAGAATTATGTTTTAGTAAGGCTGAAATATGTTTAAACAAAGTGTTATTAAAACTAATAATTTCTTTAGCACTTCTAAAATTTGTATTAAGATTTATTATGCTTTTTTTACAAAAAAAAGGAGATTCATTTACCAAAAGATTCATGAATTCATCAACATGTCCACCCCTCCATCTGTATATTGACTGTTTTGGATCTCCGGCCAAGGTCAAAGACGAGTTATCGGAAGATAAAGAGTTTTCTATCAGAGGTTTTAAATTTTCCCACTGCATTCTCGATGTATCTTGAAATTCATCTATAAAAAAATGATTAAACTTTGCTCCAATTTTTTCATAAATAAATGGAGCAGGTTGATTCTTAATTTCTTCGTTAACCAGTTTATTAAATTCTGAAATTAATATGAAATTTTCCTCTTTTTTTAAAAGCTCAATTTCTTTTTTTATTTCACTTAAAATTGAAAGAGGAGAAAGGTTATTTATTATATTACTGTACAGTTTTATTTTAAAAATATTTGCCCTGCACTTTCTATAGATGTCCAATAAATCTGTACTAATTTTTTCAATGTTTATTTTATCTTTTTCAGAAATTCTCTTGGGATAAAGGGTTCCTTCAATTAAGTTATTTTCAAGTTGATTATTATATAAGTTCTCGAATTTACCAAAAGAAATTTTGATAAAATGCTTAGGCACAGATTTAAAAGAAAAACTATCATGACTTATTCCTCTTTCGTTAATGACTTTAATTGCATTTGCTGCAAGAATTTTGGTTTCTGAGCTAATCTTTTTGATTTTTTGTCTCAATTTTTTTTTCCATCTATCAAAGTCTTTAATTTCAGAATCCTTTAGAGAGTCAAGTTCAGAAAAGTTATTCTCATTGAAGATTAATTCAGCAATATCTTTTAGATCTTTTGTAATATCCCAGCTTTTATCATTTTGGGTTTTTTCTGATGAAAAGTTTATAATATTTTTTGAACG